>JAEEGH010030468.1_pt1 | contig 10487 bp, 6 predicted proteins | sample 9134181 | NCBI WGS metagenome assembly JAEEGH01 (sample SAMN16246544, study PRJNA631951) | gut metagenome | biome: gut microbiome; feature: rumen; material: DP-attached | host: Bos | place: Iran: Karaj | collected 2018-10 | reverse complement strand
AGTATACTGGTGTAATGTTGTATACAAATAATGATAATGTTATCTCTCTAAAACCTGCTGAAACTATGGATGGGTTAATGTTTGGTGGAAAAACAGGTTCTGAATATAAAGTAAATGGAACTATAAAAGATGTTACACAGAATAATACAGGAGGACTTGGAGTTATTGTAGTAAATGAATAATTCGTTTTTTTCTTGAACTTTTTATGGCGGGTCCAACCCGCCTTTTTTTATTTGACAAAATACAATGGTATCATATATAATACCATTAGATGAAACCAATTATTGTAATTGATACAAATGTAATCCTCTCTGCTTTGCAAAGTCGTAATGGAAAATCGTTTGAATTGATTTCAAAGATTGGTACAGGGGTTTTTGATTTTGCAATTTCGGTTCCATTGGTTTTGGAATATGAAGCAATTTTGAAAAATCATTTAGACAAAAATATTTTTAATGATTCTGATATAGATGATTTTATAAATTATCTTTGTGCTGTTGGAATTAAAACGAAAATATTTTATCTTTGGCGACCTTTTTTAAAAGATCCGTTTGATGATCATATTCTTGAAGTAACAATTCAATCTAATGCAAAGACAATTGTTACTTTTAATAAAAAGGATTTTAGAGAAGCAGAAAATCTTGGTCTAAAAATCCTAACTCCAAAAGAGTTTTTAAATGAAATAGCGGAGGATTAACGATGGGAAATTTAAGTTTAAGAATACCAGATTCATATCATACAGCGGTAAAAGAAATTGCTTCGCAGGATAATATTTCAATAAACCAGTTTATTGTGTCCGCTGTTGCAGAAAAAATAGCTTCATTTGAAACTCAAAAATATTTGGAAACTCGTGCTTCAAATGCTTCCAAAGAAAAGTTTATGTCGGTATTGGCTAAAGTTCCAGATAATGATCCAGCAGATTTAGACAAATAGTTTTTTATCTCAAAGCTCTGCAATCACCTTATATTCTTTCACCAGTCTTTCTTTACTCCATTGTGCGTTTGCGGGGCTTGTACTTGGGAGGCAGTGAACAGTCAGATTAAAGTGTTCTTCATACAAGGCAGCACAGTATTTTTTCCATAAGGTAAAGGCTGTTTTTCCGGTACAGAAAACGTGGTGAATATTTGAGTTTTCAAAAATCTGCGTAAAATCATTTGGGACAGCATTTTTAATTGAGGAATCAGCGGCACCTTCAATCTGGCAGCTGGCGAGGACATCCCACATGGCAAGGTGGTGACGGAGAAGAAAATTGCGACGTTCGGTAATGGATTTGTTGTTAGCAAAAGCTAACTTTTCCTCAAAAACTTCTGTAATCACATTCCAGAATCTATTCTGCGGATGCATATAATAAAATCCAGCCTGGCGACTTTTTGGAGAAGGCATTGTGCCCAAAATTAAAATGCGGCTTTCGGAGTTCCAAACTGGCGGAATGGGATGTAATACTTGTGTTACCGGTGGAATAAAAGTGTCCTTCGTCATCATTCCTCTGCGGCTGCCTGTTTGTCCATTTTCCTGAAGAACCAGATTAAATATGGAATTGCGGTGAACGTACTCAGCAGGTCAGCAATAGCCTGACTGATTTCAATTCCGAACAAACCGAACAAACGAGGTAAAATCAGAATGGCAGGAATAAAGTAAACACCCTGACGGTTCATAGAAAGGAAGGTGGCCTGCTTTACGTGACGTGTAGATTGCATGAGCATATTCGTACCAATAATGAGTGAATGAAGCGGGATGAATGAAATCTGCCAGCGCAGGGCAACTGTTCCAATAGCGATAACGGCCTGGTCATCGCGGAAAGCCTTAACAATCTGTGGCGCAAATATGAACACGATTGTTGAAAGGACAGCCATAACCGAAAAGCAGCTGAGCACCATAAACAGCCACGCCTTTTTTACGCGGTCGTACCGTTTGGCTCCATAGTTGTAGCCGCTTACCGGACTGAAGCCCTGACCAATTCCAATTATCATGCTGGCAACAAACATTATAATTTTTGTAGCAATCGTCATTGCGGCAACGGCAGAATCTCCATAGTTAGCGGCGGATGTATTCAACAGAATTGTAGCAAAGCTTGCAAGGCCCTGTCTTGCGAGTGAAGGAAATCCTGTTGAAATAATTCTTCCAAGCACGCGGATATCTTTTGAGAAAAACTTGAGATTCATCCGGCAGATAACTTTGCGTCTCAAATAAAACTGGAAGAGCAGCAGGAAGCTTATAAACTGGCTTATTAAAGTGGCAATTGCAGCACCACTTATTCCGAGCCCAAAACCATGGATAGTCAGAGCTCCGCCAAACAAACTCATATCCTTAAAGATAAAAAACGGATCAAGAATGATGTTGATGATTCCACCGGTAGTCAGCGCAATCATACTGAAAAATGCTTTACCTTCTGAACGCAAATCGTTATTTAAAACAAACGAAGCGCACATAAAAGGTGCACCCCAAAAAATAAAGCGAGCATAATCCTTTGCGTAAGGCAATACCGATTCTGAAGCGCCAACAAGACTGAGCAGCCCGCCGGCAAAAAGGTTTCCAAAAATTGTGATTAAAAGACCAAAGCCCAGCGCAGTAAAAAATGCTGTAGAAGAAATTGTAATTGCTTCATCATTTTTTTTCTGACCGAGCTTTATGGAAATAAGGCTGCCGCTTCCCATACCGAGTGTAAAGCCACACGCCTGAATAATGCTCATAATCGGGAAAACAATTCCAACGGCTGCACTTGCCTGAGTGCTCAACTGCGAAACAAAAAATGTATCGGCAGTATTGTAAATTGCTGTAATCAGCATAGAGATGACGGTTGGAATAGCCAGCGTAGTAACCAGCTTCCAGACCGGAGTGTTCACCATCTTTTCATATTGCGCATCGGCATTGCCTTGATTCGGATTCATAATTTTTCCCATCTATAATCTAGTGTTTTACTTTTCTGGCTTTAAGAATACAGTCACATAATTGTCTGTGTTCAAATATTTTTTAGCAGCAGCCTGTAATACTTCTGCTGTAATCCAGTTGGTTCTTTTATCAACATCGTAAGAAATCCAGAGAGGCTCGTAAGTTAAGGCTAACTCGTATTCTAATCTGCTTATCCACCAGTTGTTGTCTCTTTTGTTTACTTCAAAAGAGCGTCTGTTAGTTTCCTGTAACTTTTGTATGTAGTCTTCACTAACACCATTTTTCTGAACATCCTTGATTACTTCAATTACAGCATCGGCAAGCTCCTGTTCGCGTTCCGGTTCACAACCAAAGTTAATATTAAATCTGTAGAAACGCTCAGGGTAACCGTCAATGTATCCGTTTACACCAATTCCGTAAGAACCACTCTTATCTTCGCGAATCACTTCACGCAGCTTAATGTCGAACAAAGCTTCAAGCTGATTCATAATGTCATCTTCGTAAAAACCTTCTTCCAAACCGGCAGAAGCAGGCAGCTTACCACCAAAGCTCATATAAACCTGTCCCTGATTATCGAGACCTTTTTTTACAGTTGCCGAAGGTTTGCTCTTAGGGAAGTCCCAATATTTGTAAACAGTTTCTTCGCGGTCAGCAGAAGTTTCAAGACTTCCAAAATACCAGCAGCACAAATCAATCAAAGTTTCTTCATCAAAATCACCAACAAAAATATAAGTAAAATCAGCAGGATTTGCAAAACGCTCGTAGTAAACTTTTTCAGCAGATTTCTGATTTATCTTTTTCATAAGGGCCATATCAAATGGGGCTTGATAAATACTGTTTCCATAAATAATCTCATTTATTTTATCATTGAACAAATCATTAGGCTGGAGCCCGTGACTCTTTGCCATAGTTTCTGCATTGCTCGTTACAACCTGCCAGCCTTCATCATTAAACTGAGTTTTTGTAAACATAAGATTTACAAGCTGCAGCAGAGCTTCTGTATCTTCCCAACTTGCGCTTCCAGAAAAAGTTTCTGTTGTGTTGTTGATGTTGAAGTTAAGGCTAACTTGTTTGGAAGTAATTTTCTTAATCAGCTGATTATAAGACATTCCGTTCAAACCGGAAGTGATTACATAGTTCAAGCTTAATCTTGCAGAAGGTGCATCCTTTTCATCAATATAGAACATACCACCCTTACTGCTGATTTTCATATTTACAGTGTTAGCTTCAAAATCAGTTTTCTTTGTGATGATGCGGATACCGTTGTCAAGCATATACTCGTTTACGCCAAGCTCTGTAATTTCTTTTTTAGAAGTAACCTTTCCTTTTTTTGCAGGACGTTCCATCAGCTCACTGTCTTCAACATCATCAGCATAAGCAATAAGCTCTTCGTTTTTATACTCTTTCCAAATCTGCATAATTTCATCATCACCTGGAATATCAGTTGCAGTATCCTGTGATAAAACAAAGAATTGTGTACCGCGGTCTTTAAACATATTTTTTGCACAGGCGTTAACTTCTTCAACAGTAATCTCTGGAATAAGCTTCATGTACAAATTGTAAAAATCATCGTTGGAAAGGTAAGTCTTGCCTAACAAAACATACTGGATTAAACTATCGGCAAGTTCTGCAGATGCAGTTTTATCTTTGTTAGTGTGATATAACTCCATTTGAGATGTGTAATACTGTTTGAATCTTTCCAGCTCAGATTGTGTAATTCCGTGGAGCATAAAGCGGTCGTATTCATCAAAGAAAGTTTTTACAGCTTGAACAAACATTCCATCCTTTGGAATAAAACCTAAATAATAGAAGGAAGCAAAATTGGTAATAGGAGTATCTCCAACTCCAGCGGCAATCCAAGGAGCATCAGCTGTGTTTGTAATTTCAGAAAGGCGCTGGTCAAAAATTGATGAAGCAATTTCCTGTACAAGAACTGAGCGAGAAGTTTCTTCTGTTTTTCTTGGAGGAGTTGGATTGCGTTCAAAAATATTGATAAGAGTGTATTTTTGTTCCGGGTCGCTGATTCTTAAAATCTGTTTTTCCTTCTGCTGTGGAATTGGGAGCTCTGGAATTGAAAGCTTTGAATTGTTCTTTGGAATTACACCCATTATTTCTTTTATTTGAGCTTCAAGTACCGAAGTATCAGCATCACCAACTACAACGATTGACATTAAATCAGGGCGGTACCATTTATTGTAAAAGTCCAGAATCCTTTCGCGAGAGATTGTATTTACAATTTCCATTTGTCCAATTGGCAGACGATTTTCGAACATAGAATCTTTTAAAAGAAAGTGAATCTGCTTATCAGAAATCCTTCCTTGTAAGCCTTGCCTAAGTCTCCACTCTTCGTTTACAACACCACGCTCTTTTTCAATTTCTTCTGGTGGGAAAGTTACCGCACAAGCCCAGTCGTGTAAAATAAGAAGTGCCTGCTGTAACATGCTTGGATCATCTGCAGGAATCTCCAGCTTGTAAACGGTTTCTTCAAAAGAAGTGTAGGCATTTAAGTCTGCACCAAAGTTCATACCGATTTTTTCAAAGTAATCTACAATTGCAGATTTTTCAAAATGCTCTGTGCCGTTAAAGGCAAGGTGTTCAATAAAATGTGCAACGCCCTGCTGGTCTTCTTCTTCCATGCAGGAACCGGCTTTTACAACAAGTCTCAAAACAATTCTGTTTTTTGGCTCTTCGTTGTGCAGCACAAAATAATCCATTCCGTTTTCAAGGCTACCACGAACAACCGCAGAATCAAAGGTAAGTGGCGTGCCGGCATTTTCTGCCTTAGTTCCTTTTTCATTTACGTCTGTAGATTTACAGCTGATTGTAGATAGTGCAGTTCCAAGTACAAAGCCGGTAAACAGCAGTGACAGAATAAATGATTTTAAACTTTTCTTTGCGTACATTATGAAATCCTCCGAGATTGGACAAATGATGATGTAAATTGCACAACTTAAATTGCACAATAATTTTATTAAACCATTTTTTTAAATATTTGAAAACAGGAGAAAATCACTGGTTTTCATCAAAGAAACCCGTTTTGTGCTGATTTTGTGCGCTGTTCCTGCATTTTGTACTGATTTTGTGTGATTTTTTTTGATTTTGTACTGATTCCGTATGCTTTTTTTTAATTTTTGTGTGCTCATTTTGTTCTGTAAGGCTTGTAAAATCACATTCAATAAAAAAAACAAAACGGAGGATTTTAATGGAAAGTTGTAATGAGTTTCGAAAAAAGTTCGGAACATTAGTAGTGTTGATGATGGTAGTGTTGTTGACGACAACACTGTCATTCTGTTTTATTGCGTGTGAGGAAGCCAATGGTATTAATCCGGAGGATTTTCTTACCAAGTATACCATTACCGTAGAAAGTGGAATTGAGAATGGTACTGTAACGGTAGATAGAACAGAAGCAATAGAAGGAATTACTATAACAATCACTGCAACACCTGCTGAAAATTACGAACTTGATTCAATCAGTGTAAAGGATGCAAGCGGAAATGCTGTAACAGTAACAGACGGCAAGTTTACAATGCCAAATAGTAATGTTGTTGTAAGTGCAGCTTTTAAGGCAAAACAATCTGGTGGACAGGAACAGCCACCGGCTCCAACATCATTTACTGTTACAATAGATGCAGACAATGGAAGTGCTGCTGCAACTCAGACTGTAGAAAAAGACAAGAAAGCAATAAAGCCTGCAGACCCAGTAAAAGAAGGCTACACATTTGCTGGCTGGTACAACGGTGAAACAGCATTCAACTTTGATACAGCAATTACAGCGAACATCACAATTACTGCAAAGTGGACAGCTGTTTCTTACACAATTACTTACAACGGAATTACAGGTGCAACAAATCTTAATACAGCTGCAACTTATACAATCGAAAGTGCTGATATCTTCCTTGCAAATGCAACAAAAGATGGTTTTACCTTTGACGGATGGTTTGATGCAGAAACTGGTGGAAACAAGGTTACAAAGATTGCTAAGGGGTCTACAGGAAACAAAGTTCTTTATGCAAGATGGACAGAAGTAACCAGCAACCCGGGAACAGGTGACGAGACTGGAACTGGAACCGGCGACACACCAGTTACAACCGACAGCGCTACAGCAAGCGTAACTGTAACTGTTGCTGCAAATGCAACAATCGCGGTAACTAAGGTTGTTTCGGCAGACAATGCAACTATCACGCTTACAGCAAGTGACGGCTTTACCGGTTATGCCTGGCTTATTGATGGAGCTGCAGTTTCGGGAGTTACAGGTGCATCAGTCAGCGCAGATGGAAAAACTCTTACTTTGACAGCAGCAAATCTTAAGGCAAATGCAGTTTACCAGATTACGCTTTCTGCAGCAAAAAACAGCGTTGTTTACGGCGCACAGATTTCAGTTAAAAAATAAAATACGAAATTAGTTAAGGGAAAAGGAGAAAAACATGAAAAGAAAAATATTATCAGTTCTTGTGGCTTTGTCCACTCTGATATTTGCTTCCTGTTCATTTAATCAGGCAGGGCAGCAGGAAGAAAAGAACGGGTCAAAATCAGCCTATATAAAAATTGATGCAAGTAATGCACGAAATGCACTTCCAGTAGTAGGCAACGTAGCAGACTTTGACAGCTTTGTACTCACTGGAACAACAGACACCGCATCTCTTGCAATTAACAAAACCTGGGCAACTGCAGGCAGCGAAAAGGCTTACGCAAAAATGACAGCAGACAGCATTGCTGTAACAGTTGGAAAATCATATGACTTTACGCTTACGGCAACAAAGGGTGGTGCTGTTTTAAGCGGAACTTTAACAAAAGCAATTGCAGCTGGTAGTAACACACTCAGCTTTACTCTTTCACCTTCTTCATACGCAACAGACGGAAAGGGTAACCTGAGCATTGAGCTTTCTGTACCGGATGCAGTTCAGGCTGTAAGTGCAAAGCTTTACAAATCAGATGTAGAAGTTACTCCGGAAGGTGCAGCCTGTACTTTTGCAAACGCAAAGGCAACTTACACAGCAAACACAATTGATTCTGGAAATTATGTTCTTGTATTTACTCTCTGGGGAGATGCAGCAAAAACTCTTAAGCTTGGTGAATGGCGCGAATATGCCGGTATCACAAAAGACCTTACAAGCTCTTCTACTCCTGCAATTGCAAGCAACAGCGAACTCGAAAGTATTTATACAATCACATTGAATTACGACGGTGGAAGCCTTAGCGGTACATTCTCTGGTTCTTACACACGTTATTCAGATGACATCACTCTTCCTGCTGGAACCCAGATGACAAAGTTTGGCCACACTTTTGCAGGCTGGAAAATTGGTGATGAAGCTGTAACAACAATTGCAAAAGGAACTGTTGGCAATATCACTGTAACTGCAACCTGGACTGCAAATGCAAACTTTGTAACATCAGAGCGTCTGGCAACAATGCAGCAGAGCATTACAAGTGCAGCATCCGGCGGTTCAGTAACATTAACACCGGCAAACGGTATTGCACCTCAGGGCAGTACAATCAACATTTCTAAAGCTTTGACTGTAGATGGAAACGGCATTGACGGTCTTACAATAAATGTTTCTTCAGCAGTACAAAGCAACATTACACTTAAAAACTTTAAGAATGCAAAGCTTCAGGTTGTAGCACCGGCAGCACCGCAAACCTCAACTTCTGTAAACAGAGCAAGAGCAGTAAGCATCCACGATACAGAAAATGAGGATGGAGAGAAAATTGAAAAATTTGGAGATGATGCACTTCCACTCAGACTCGAAGGTTGTGAAATCAAAGAGTTTGTTATTGAAGACGAAGTTGCACTCTATCTTGGAACAGGAGAAGAAAAAACTACTATAGAAGAACTCAAGCTGGATCTCGTAGAGGGAGCAGAAAAATTCACATTCATTGAAAATGATAAAGACATTGACGAGGAAGACAGATCTTCTATAGAAAAGTTAAGAATTGAAGATGGACTTAAAGAAATTAATCTTATTGGCGGTTCTTTTGACGATGTTGATTTTGCAGACGATTTCTCTTTTGAAGATGATAAATTGAAATTCAACTATGACCCTGAATTTGAGCAGTTCAAGGATGATGATTTCTTGAGAGACGAAGAATTTATGGAGAAAGCTGAAGCTTGGGATATCGCTCTTGCAAAATATGAAATTGATGAAAACACAAATGGCTCAGGTGTTTACAAGTTTGAAATGACTCCTGCAGACTTCCTGAAACTTAACGGCTACATTGGTGTAATCTTCTTAAATGATGAACAGGCAACAGCTGCAACAGGTAATTACAATTTAGAGGCTTTCCAGAGAAAAGCTACCTACGAAACTCCAATGTACAACATGTCTATAATGGGTGCCTTCAGAGTAAAAGAAAGAACAGAAGGTCTCCAGCCTGTTTACGGACGAAATACTTCTTATCTTGATTACAACGAAGCTTACTTTGGAAACAACTTCCGCGACTATGTAAGAAAGACTCATCTCGACAACTATCAGATTTACAGTAAGGATGCAGTTGTTATCGATATTGGAACAGACAAGGTAACCTTGTATGTAAACATGGCCGGAATCAAAAAGCAGGATGTTACAATCAATATTACTCCAAATTACGAAGATACAACTGAAGCAGCTGCCGGTATTTTTGAAGGCGGTTCAAAGCTTACAAAAGTTGACCTTACAGGCTACAAACCTTACTTCATTATTGATACAGGTATTCAGGATGCAAACGGAATGACTATGGCTGGCGAATCATCTATAGAATATGCATTCCTTTATGATGTTGATATCAGCAATGAAATTCCTGACACATATGGTCCAAACGCAATTTCCTTTATTGACAACTGTCTTTCAAAACCTGACCCACTTCAGCTATTCCCAAAAAACAGATGGATTTACCTTCCTATTTCTTCAGACCAGAAATCAGATTGTGGCGAACCTATGTACTATCCATTTGCCATGACAGAAGTAACAGGAGATTATCCTGATGTTTCTGCAGTAGAAGCAGAAGAATGGAGTGTTAATCAGGAACACATAACTGTTGAATACTATGATCCTGATTTGAAGTTTATGTACAAGGATGAAATGGTAATTAAGGAAAACCTGAATCCTCTGGATGCCTGGGAATACTACTATGACGACAAGTTTGAATACAAAATTCCTTGCGACCCAATGGCTTTTGCAGGTGGACTTTACTGGACTTTTGATAACAAAGTTGTACCGGAAAAACTCACAAAAGTTTATGCAAGATCTAAGAGATTTGTTTCTTTCCTTACTAAACAGATAGACCCATTAACAATGAAAGAAAAAGAAGAGTATGAACTTGGAGACTACAATATGGGATTCATAAACTTCCCTAATATTGAGTCTAAACCTGTTATCTTCTTCAAAACTTATGATCCGGAAACAAAAGAATTAAGCGACAAAATTACAAAGCCGACAGAAGTAAATGATTATGACATTGTTTATCTTGTTGATGCCTATGTAAATCTTGTAATTGCTAATCCAAATGATGCAACAGATCTCAAAGAAATTGGAACATTAAAAGTTGCATCCCTTCCTGTTACCGGTGAGGGTGGAGAATATAATCCTAACGGTAATGTCGAAGAAACTTATCTCTATGAAACAGCA
>JAEEGH010030463.1_pt1 | contig 10488 bp, 6 predicted proteins | sample 9134181 | NCBI WGS metagenome assembly JAEEGH01 (sample SAMN16246544, study PRJNA631951) | gut metagenome | biome: gut microbiome; feature: rumen; material: DP-attached | host: Bos | place: Iran: Karaj | collected 2018-10 | reverse complement strand
AGCTATCAACTTGTTAAAGGTAAAATGAGTTCTGGAGATAATTCGGGTAGGGAAATAATATATTTACTTATCGAAATAGCGTTGATAGTATCTATATTATGTCTTGAAGCATTATTTGTATTTATATTTACATACCTGAGTAAATTACAAATAGATAAGAATAAATCTATAGCAATCATGACGGTAATTGAGGTATTGCTAGCTTTGGCTAGCTGGAAGACAATTCAAATTATAGCCAACAAAGGGTACATTGATAAACGATTGTTTACATGGCCTTTGCAGATGTTAATTGGTGCAGTTGATCGTGAGGAATTGTTTCCATATGAATTGGCACATTTATATGCTGGAATTATTGTATTTGTCATTCTTATACTTTATATTCTGGACAGTAGAGCGGATTCTAGAGCGAAATTACTAGATGTATTGTTATTTACTACTTTTATATTAGCTTTGACATGTTATGATGTAAATCTTATGTTACATGGCTTTGCTTATCCCGTTGGTTCACCCAATCGTTGGACTTTTATTTTTAATTTTTTTGAAATAAGTATTTTATTGGAATACCTTGTAGATAATAGGACACCTATATATAGGTATAGCCTTTCTAATGTCAACAAAAATACAGCTTTTGCATTATTTGTAATATTGGGGATAGGTATTAAGTGCTATTTAGAGTATGGGATGAAATATCTGCATGTTAACTATACACTGATATCTTTTGCCTGCGCAGCTATATATATGTTTCTGCTTATATTATTCAAGAAATCTTTTTGGTATATTATTATGCCAATAGTATATGTTGAATTGTGTATAAATATTTCTGCTGTAACTCAAGATTATGAGTTTTTAGCATATTCGGAGTATGAGAGATTCATAAGTGTTCAGAACACAATTAATTCATTGATTGAAAAAAATCAGATTGCTGAGGGTAAAGAAAATGAGACTTTTAGAGTAGAGTCTGATTTTCATGAAAATTATTATTATATTTCAGGTTATAATAGCATATATCATTACAGTTCAGCACAAACCTCAGAGAACAAAGACTTTATGTCTGATTTGGGATATGATTCAGAAATATCATATATTGTTCCAAACAATTTCAATGTAGATTCTGAATATGTAAGTTTTTTATCAATTAAGTATTTAATTAGTAGTTTAGCATTACAGAATGATGATTATAAAGAAATTTATCACGATGAAGAAAATGATATATTTGTGTACGAGAATTTGAAATATTTGCCAATGGCATTCTTTTCGCCAGATTTCGATGATACTGATTTCAAAGATATAATTCCTACAAAGAAAGAGTTGTCGACTTTTTTAAATCAAAAAATAGATAGAAATATAGTTCTGAAAGGTGCACCATTATCAAGTTACATATGCGATATTGACGTGATGAATGAAGAGTCTGATCTGTTTTTTTCTATTCCATATGATAAAGGATGGAAAGTAAAAATAGATGGAAAAGAAGCTGAGCTTATCAAGAGTTTTAAGCATTATATGAAATTGGAAAACGTCACTGAGGGAAAACATAAGATTGAATTGTATTATGTTCCGCCATATTTAATTGGTGGAATTATAGTCTCTATGTTATCGGTTATTGTTATAATATTTCAAACAATTGCGGTTAAGAAGGAAAAGGCTGTATAGAATATGTGTGGAATAGCAGGCTTAGTTAATTATAAAAACGACAGAATATCTACTATGAACCGAATGCTCAATCAAATGATCGACCGAGGACCAAATGGGGTTGGAGTGTGGGCAGATGAGAAAAGAAATGTTGTATTTGGTCATAGGCGACTCGCAATAATGGATTTGTCAGAAAATGGTTCACAGCCAATGATTACGCATAGTGGAAGATTAGTTATCTCATACAATGGAGAAGTTTATAATCATAAAGAGTTGGCTCAAAAACTGATTAGGGATGGTTACATAGATCGATTTTATGGAACCTCAGATACTGAAATATTGTTAGAATCGATAGATGCATACGGATTAAAAAAGACTTTAGAGATGCTTAATGGTATGTTTGCGCTAGCTGTTTATGATAAAGACACTGGAGTAATCAAATTAGCGAGAGATAGAGTCGGAGAAAAGCCGCTTTATTATGGCTTCGTAGATGGAGCATTTGTTTTTGCCTCTGATTTAAGGTGTTTTGAATGTGTAGACAATTTCAATAATGAAATTAATACAGACGCATTGGCGTATTATTTTAAACATGGAACAATAGCTTCTCCAAATACAATTTATAAAGATATTTATGTCCTTGAACCAGGGACTATTCTTACCATTGTTTCACCTTATGGTTTCTGCAAACCAATATATAATGGGATACAGCCAGGTTCAAATGCAGATGTTTTCAATTATTGTAAAGCAAGTTCCAAAAGTGATATAGATATTTCTTATGAAACATATTGGTCTATGATTGAAACAGCAATACATGGGCAAAGTAATTTATTTAAAGGTACAAAAGAGGAGGCGGCTTTTGAACTTGAACAAAAACTAAAAAAGGCAATTCAGAATCAAAGTATAGCTGATGTATCAATTGGCGCTTTCCTTTCTGGAGGGGTAGATAGTAGTACAATTGTTTCACTTATGCAGGAAATAACACCCAATAATATAAAGACATTTACTATTGGTGTAGATGATGCTGAATATAATGAAGCAAGAATAGCATCGAAAGTGGCTGAAATTATTGGAACAGACCACACCGAAATGTATGTGAGTGCAGAAGAACTAAAAAATTCTGTTACAAGTATGGCAGAAATATTTGACCAACCTTTTGCTGATTCCTCGCAGATTCCGACTTTTTTTGTTAATAAGATGGCCAAGGAGCATGTTACAGTATCGTTAAGTGGCGATGGCGGAGACGAGCTATTTGGAGGCTACAATTCCTATAGATTTGTTGTAGACAGTTGGAAAAAAGTAGGTAACATTCCTTATTGTATACGAGGGAATGTAGGGAAATTATTAAATGTTATCTACAATAAAAAGCAAAATGAGATTTTTCGTAGAAGGATAGCAGTATTAAAATCCAGAAATTCTATGGATTTACATAATGCTTTGAGTGAATTATCTTGCTTGGATAATAACTTTTTATTTGAAGAAAGTAACATGGCTACAAAGGTATCTGCTATGACACAAAATGATGTTGTTGATAGCCCAATGAGAAATGCCATGCTTTTTGATTTATGTAATGAGCTGCCAAACGATATTCTTTGCAAAGTAGACAGAACCTCGATGAAGGTTTCTTTAGAATGCAGAGCACCATATTTTGATAAAGATATAATTGAGTTTGCATGGACACTACCGGATAGATATTTGGTGGATGATAATGCAGGAAAGAGTGTTCTGCGGGAAATCTTATATAAACGTGTACCGAAGGAGCTTATAGAAGGACCTAAGAAGGGCTTTTCAATTCCTATAGAAAAATGGCTAAAAGAGGATAGGCTCAGAGACTGGGCTGAGAGTCTTATCTCAGATGATGCTCTTGCACGTAGCGGTGTAATGAACAAAAAGAACATAAGATTGCTTTGGGATAACTATATGCAAAAAGGAGAATGGACTCCTCAAATATGGTATATTTTAATGTTTCAACAGTGGATTGGGAAAAGGGGAAATGTATCTACAACGTGATGAGAATGAAAAATGTTAAAATAATTCAAATTAATGAAAATATAAAAATTAATTCATCTCCTTATAAATTAAAGATAGCCCTCAATAAAGTAGGGGTAAATCCTAAAATACTAACGCTGAAAAGTGTTGTACAAGATGATGATATTATTGTTTTAAAAAAGAGTTCACTATACAGAATAAAAACAAAAATAACTTCAATAATAAGTTCATTAGAATATAAGTTTAGATACGATTTGCTTAAAGGTTTTCCTTTTTCATATTATAGCGTTGGAATAGACATAAGTGTGTTGAATGAGGTCAAAGATGCGGATGTCATAATGATGCATTGGGTTTGTGGTGGATTTATAACTCCGCAGATAATGCATAAAATATCGAAAATGAATAAAAAAATAGTGTGGGTTTGCCATGATAGTTGGCCATTTACAGGGGGCTGTCATGTTAGAATGGGATGCGAGAAGTTCAAAGAGTATTGTGGCAATTGTGTTATGTTAAATTCAAATTATGCTAAAGACTGGAGTTATAGATTATTAAAAAGGAAAAAGAAGTACATTGATACAAACAATTTGACTATAGTTTCGCCTAGTAATTGGATGGATAAAAATGTTTCTGAAAGTGCGCTTTTTAGAGATTGTAAGCATTTGGTGATTCCGAATCCTATCGATATAGACAAGTATAAAAAGGGTGATAAAGAATCTCTTCGAAAAAAGTATTCAATTGATGAAAATAGATATGTTATATTATTTGGCGCGGTTAATTCTACATCAACACCTTATAAAGGTTTTAGTTATCTTGTGGATGCGTTAAGATTATTTTATGATCAAGTTGAAAACGGCACAAATTATGAAATAGTAGTATTTGGTTCAGATGGTAGTAATGAACAAGTAGATATTCCTTTTGATATAAAGTATTTAGGTCAGTTGAATGAAGAACGGATGATTGAAGCCTATAGTTTGGCAGATGTTTATATAACCCCTACTTTAGATGATAATCTCCCTAATACAGTAATGGAAAGTCTGGCTTGCGAATTACCAGTTGTATCATTTGATACTGGTGGTGTTTCAGATATGGTTGAGCATCTAAAAAATGGTTATTTAGCAAAATATGCAGATTCTGAAGATTTGGCTAATGGAATAAGATGGGTTTTGAATAATAATTTGGGGAACAGGCTGGGAAAAAACGGGCGAGAAGTAATTTGTGACAAGTTTGAGGAAAAAGTGGTTGCGGAGCAGTACAAAGAATTGTTGTGTAGCATAATAAATTCATGATTACTAAATGGAAATATAAATGAAAATTTTTAAGAGAATTAATTTAATTATTGATATGATCATAATTTTTTGCTATATGCTCTTGGTTTTTGTTAGCAGCTTTTCAGCAACAACATTCATGGTAAAATGGCCTGTAAGCATATATGCATTTAAAATATGGCTAATTAGAATATGTATGTTTTTGGCTATTTACAAAATAGTTCTGTGGTTTGACACTGAAAAGAAGAAATGCATAGTGGCTATAGCGGTATTTGTGATTGCTATTGCGGCGTATTCAAGTGGATTCATAGATTATTCTGCTTTAGCAATTCTGTCAATAATGTTCTTGAATATTGACTTTGAAAAAATAGTTAAGTCTTATTTTGTGACAATTATTACCTTTTTTATAATTACTGTAATTTTATCGCAAATAAACATAATTAAAAATATTATTGAGGTAGTACCGGGGCGAGAAGAAAAGTCGTATTTTATCGGATTTGTTGGACATAATGAAGGGATGATCCTTTATTTATTTGCTATGTTATCCTTGATTTATTTAACAAGGGAAAGCAATTTGCGGGAGATTATATGGATAGGATCTGGCATTGTACTTTTTATTCTATGGACTATAACTAGAAGTAATGCGTCTCTTATTATAGGTGTTATAGTAATCACTTTACTTTTTTATAACTATTATTTTAAGAAAATTGAAACGAAAAGCCTTAAAGTTTTACATGAAAAAGTGTGCAAAATAATAATAGCACTACCGATTATTTCAGTGTTTTTAACGACTGTGGGCGTATTGTTTTATAATAAGTACCAACGAACTATTTTGGATAATACTATGATTTCCAGATATTATCTTTTGGATATAGCATTAGAAAAGGCAGGAGTGAGATTACCGTATATAACGTTGGGAGCGGATGAATATGATGCTAGCGTATCATTTAATTGGCTTCTAGGGACAGGAGAATATGAATTTTACGCAGGTGATATTCTTTATGGTAATCTTCTATTAAAAGGCGGGTTATTATTATTATTGTCTTATGTTTTTTTGCATGTATATGTACTATATGAATTAAACAAGACAAAACAGTATGTTTTGTTTTTGATATACGCAGCAATCGTTGTTTTTGGTAATGTTGAATCTAGTGCTTTGGCAATCCAGTATTCTATATTTGAAATTTTTTATTTTTCAAATTTAGTTATTGGTAAGAGAAACCGAAAAGGTGTAAGACATAAAGCTTCGCCGATTTATGCCGGAACTTTAGGTTTCAATAAATAAATTTAGAGTAATTGAGCACATTTTAATTAGTGCATGGATAATAGCTACGATTATTTAGGAGAGGCTATATATGGCAAGTCCATTGTTTACAGTGATCACTGTCTGTTATAACAGTGAAAAGACAATAGAAAGAACTCTGCAGAGTGTGCTCAATCAGACAGAGCAGGATTATGAATATCTCATAATTGACGGAGCATCTACGGATGGCACTCTTGACATAGTAAGGAGTTATGAAACAAAATTTGGCGATAGGCTTCATATATTTTCTGAAAAAGATAATGGAATATATGATGCCATGAATAAGGGAATAGCCAAGGCTTCAGGAGAACTTGTTGGTCTTGTTAACAGCGATGACTATTATGAGCTTGACGCACTGGAAAATATGAAAAAGGCCTATTTTGAGAATATTGGATGCAAAGGTAATAGCAAGAGTCAAGATGTTGATTCCAAACATCATGTCATCTTTTACGGAATGCAAAGAAGTCTTAAAAATAGTGAGGAAATAGAGATAGAATTTGTGAACCATAGAATCCTTGGGGAAGGAATGATATGTCATCCTACATGCTTTGTGAGCAGAGCTGTTTACAATGATTTTGGAGCGTACGATACTAATTATAGGAGCGCAGCGGATCTTGATTTTCTTCTAAGAATCAAGAATACGACAGATACCAAATTTGTTCCTGTATATCATATTATTTCCAACTTTGAACTGGGGGGAATGTCAGCATCAGGACGCGGAGCAAGAGAGGCTGCCAAAGTAAGATGTAAGTACGGAGTATACTCTAAGGCTAGAATGAACTATGTAATCTTTCAGAGTAGGATTATTGACTTTGTGCATTGGGTGAAGAGGTTATGAACAAAAGTTTTACAAATAGAATACTGGGGATAGACGTAGCTGTTACAAATCTGGAAGATGTAGTAGAGTTTATTGTTCAGCAGGCTGACAAGCCAGATAAAGAAAAGTCGCAGTGTTATATTAAACTGGTTTCAGTTGAGGATTTACTTGTTGCGCAAACTGATCAGGCAAAGCGCAGGGAATTAGTCAGTGCAGAAATGCTGATTTCTGTAAGTGAGCCGATTGCATGGATTCAGAGACTCCGTGGGTTTAAGACGGCAGAAGCAATCAGAGAGAAGAAGTTAAAAGAACAGTTGGCAATTGCTCTTAGAGATAGAGCTGATGTATGCAAGCTGCCTATAGTATCTCCTAGCAGGTCAACAGCCATTTCTACACTAACCTTTCTCATTAAGTCCATTCCGGATGCTTTCAAATGGCAGAGAAAAAGGCCTGGTGATAAAAAAGACCTGCTTATTTATGCCCACTATTATTACCCAGATGTGGCATCCACAGGTCAGATACTGACGGAGCTTGCGGAGGGACTCAATGATACCTTCCACACAACAGTTATTTGCACTGTGCCCAGCTATACAGGCAAGATTGATAAAGAATACAAAAAACATAAGTACTATTATGAGAATATAAATGGTGTAGACGTTCTAAGGATTAGAGTTCCGGAGTTCCGTAAGAACTTCTCACCAAGCAGAATCATCAACATTGTGTCCTATTTTATTAGTGCTATATTTGCCACTACTCGCGTGGGACATCAGGATTATGTTTATACGATTTCCCAGCCTCCTGTACTAGGAGGTCTTCTTGGCGTATTCGGCAAGGTTATAAAGAAAGCAAAATTCATCTATAACATCCAGGATTTCAACCCAGAGCAGGTTATGGCGGTTTCTTTTACTAATAATAAATTTGTGCTCGGAACCATGATGTGGCTTGATAAATTGAGCTGCAGATTTGCAGATAAGGTCATTGTGGTTGGTCGCGACATGGTAGAAACCTTGAAAAAGAGATTTCCCGAGAATATTCCTGATTATGTTCACATCAATAACTGGATCAATGAAAAAGAAATTGTGCCACTACCGGCAGATAATAAGAAGGTTGTGGCATTTAAAGAGAAATACAACCTAACTGGCAAATTTGTCATTATGTATTCAGGAAACATCGGCCTTTACTACGACCTTCTTGAAATTGAAAAGATAATCAAAGAGTTCAATAGACCTGAGTACAGCGATGTGGTTTTTGCTTTTGTTGGTCAGGGAACAGTTCTTGAAGAGATGAAAGCATATCAGGCAAAAGAGAACCTGAATAATATTATCTTTATTCCATATCAGAATAAGGAGGATCTGGTGTACAGCTTAAATGCCGGCGATGTGCACTTTGTTGTTAATGCTAAAGGAATAAAGGGCGTATCTGTTCCTAGTAAGCTATACGGAGTTATGGCTGCAGGAAAACCTGTCCTTGGAATATTGGAAGAAGGATCTGAGGCACGGCTTATCGTTGAAGAGGCACAGTGTGGCGTAGTTGCTGATCCTGGAGATTATGATGCGATAAGAAAAGTCATCAGATATTTCATTGATAATCGTGGACAGAAGGCTGCTGATCAAAAGACTAGTGCGAATGACGGCCTTCATGAAATGGGTATGCGTGGACGCAGATTTCTTGATGAGCACCTGACAAGGGATGTTTCCATACAGAAATATGCCGATGAAATCCTGAAAATCAGATAGGAGCAAGCGCTGAAATAAAATAAGTGGCTGCTAGAACGAATTCCAAGAAATAACAATATATTCAATCAGGCAGAAAGGAATACGCTTTGTCAATTTTCTTATTTATAAAACAATTTGTTGATATGCTATACGAGTGGCAGTGGCTGGATATAGCTATGGTTCTACTGGCACTTTGTATGCTTGGCTATCAGTACCTTTTGGTTAGGCCTGACTTGAAAAAAGAGTTCAGGACAGCGGACGCGGTAGTAGTGGCGCTAGCAGTTCTTTCTACGGTTAGCTTTTTAAGGGATATCAGCGCATATCAGGCATATATTAAGGTTATGTCAGCATTTCTATTGTACTTCATGGGAAGGCTCTATTATGACAGAGTCCTTGAGTGCGACGATGCACTGGCGTTATCATCATATCTGATCGTTTATATCAACTTTATTCACAGAATTGTGAACTTCGGAAGTCACTTTCTCCAGGTAAAAAATGCAGAGGGAGATTTTTACTTCTATGACACAGATATGGCTTACGCAATAGTTTTGGCATTTATTTTTATAGCCATGTTTGCAAGAAATTCTATTTTTAAATATGTAACACTTTTTCTGGTATGCCCATATATGGTTATCTGCTCAGATGCAGGCATACAGACGATCCTTCTTGCAGTTATCGCGGTAGTTCTTTTAATGTATGTGCTGGAAGTGGCCCTTAAGAAAAAGAAACTTGCAATGGCAGGGCTTGGATTGTTAATACTTGGGTTGATGATGGCAGTTGCGTTTATCTATATTCCTCTTTTGACGGATGATACTAGCGGGACATGGGCAATATTTGGTGGTAATACTGTTTTGGATGTTGCAAATATGGAGTCCAGATATGCACAGTGGCAACAGGTCTATGCAATAAGAAAGCCGGAGACTATCCTTGAGATTATGTTCGGACTAAGCTTCAACACGCACCTTCCACTAATGAGTTTTTATCTGAAACTTCTCTATACTGTGGGAGTTGCAGGGGCGTTGCTTGTGCTGGTGCTTATGCTTCAGGTCTTCAAAGCAGCCTATAAGGGGGAGGACAGAAAGAGTTTTTATATAACTGTAATGTTGGCGATTTTGATGTTGGGCAGCGGTGTGACTTTCAATACTATGGAGAGTCTACAGATGAGTTGGTTTATGATGCTTTTCGCCGGTATGGTCATTTCAGCGGAAGGGCGCTAGTAATTTCTTAGATATAATGCTTTCGAAGAATATGTGATTATGGTATGGTTAATATTGTTAATAGAAACGCAGTTAATAATTGCAAAATAGGTAAAGAGTAAACGGAACAGCTTTGGGAAAGGAGATTTTTATGGCAGAAAACAAATGGAGATGTAGAGCAGAGGATCTGAAGGGAACTGAGACAGAGAAGAACTTGCAGGCAGCTTTTGCAGGTGAGTCAGAGGCAAGAAACAAGTATACATTCTTTGCATCAAAGGCTAAAAAAGAGGGCTATGTTCAGATCTCAAATATTTTTGCAGAGACAGCAGCCAATGAAAAAGAGCATGCTGAGATCTGGTATAAGATTCTTACAGGCATCGGAAGCACAATAGATTGCCTTAAGGAAGCAGCTGAAGGCGAGTCCTATGAGTGGAAGGAAATGTATCCTTCTTTTGCAAAGAAGGCAAGAGAGGAAGGCTTTGATGAGATCGCTGAGCTTTTTGAGGGCGTAGCTGCAATTGAAAAAGAGCATGAGGAGCGCTACAAGAAGCTTCTTAAAAATGTTGAGGATAAGTTA
>JAEEGH010030461.1_pt1 | contig 10488 bp, 8 predicted proteins | sample 9134181 | NCBI WGS metagenome assembly JAEEGH01 (sample SAMN16246544, study PRJNA631951) | gut metagenome | biome: gut microbiome; feature: rumen; material: DP-attached | host: Bos | place: Iran: Karaj | collected 2018-10 | reverse complement strand
TGATGGGTGCTGGGTGTTGGCGGTTTCCGCAAAAGCGTATGGGCAGACGATGCGGAGAGAGTGCCCGTCGTGACCGATGAAACAGAGCAGGGTGTAGGGCTGCTGGATGGCGAGGCGCTTGTATTCCTGAACAGTTGGCAGGTCGCGCAGGTTCTCCAGCGACAGCAGCACGAGCGCATTGATGCTTTTGGCCTTCAGCTCGCCGTTCTGCTTCATCCATTCTGCTGCAAAACATACCTCCTTATTATAGTCCCGTACATAGTGATGACGGTAGGTTCCGTCCTTCAACTGCGCCACAAACTCGTCGAGTTCCTCGCGCGCGTACCGCTTTTCATTTCTTTCGTTGTTGATGATTGTTATCTTCATATCTTTGTTGGTGTTTTAACAAGTGCAAAGATACAAAATTAATGGCAAAAATGCAAGACTTTTACACAAAATCTTGCATTTTACATTAAATAGTGTAAGATTTGTAAAACCTTACACTATATTTTACTATCTAATAATCAGTCTGTTGAATCTAAAAGTGTAATGTTTCTATATCTATTCTTTATTTCTAATTTCCATAAGGTAAAAGGCTTTCAGAACGTTTGGTGAAATACGGAATTCGGACAATTACGCGAATGGGTGGAACCGGCCGTGCACAACTTCCAGATGGTAAAGAAATCCATCCGAATTCAAAAGAGTGTGATTTCCCACAGATAATGAATTGTGATCTCTCTGACGAACCAAGATTACTCTTTCATAGAGATTTGTTCCTATTTCACACTTGTATAGGTTGTCGTGTTAGCGATCTATGGAAAATGACTAAGCAGAGTGTGACAGGAAATGTTGTTGAGTATATCGCAGGAAAAGGAATTAATGGCGATCCTAAGACTATTCGCGTTCCATTGAACAAAACAGGCATATCTATTCTTGAAAAGTATAAAGATTACAAAGGGCCGTCTCTTTTCCCGTTCCATTTCCAGCAAGATTACAATGAGGATTTGAAGGTGATATTCAAGAAAGCAGGAGTTGACCGTATGGTGACCATTTTGAATCCGACAACTCGTAAAGAGGAACATGTGCCAATCTGCGAAGTGGTTGCGAGTCACATGGCCAGGCGTACATTCATTGGTAACATGTACAAGAAAGTGAATGATAAGAGCATGGTAGGCATGCTTTCTGGCCATAAGTCCGATAGTAAGGCATTCGATCGTTATTGGACTGGAAAAGAAGGTCAGACGTTCGACCTGAAGAGCATACAGATCGACCCGAAAGCATTGGCAATCCCCATCGTGGCGATGGCCAATGCTGATGGTGGTTTACTGGCGATTGGTATTTCTGATAAGACTAGAAAGATTGAAGGCGTTAATCAATATACGGAGAAGCTGAACGAACTATTGCGTGTCCCCTTCGATTTCTGCATACCGTCCATATCTGTTAAGTGCAGCTATATGGATTGCATAGACCAACATGGGAATGAGAACCGAATACTATTGATGGAGGTTCCTGCCAGTATGTTCCTACATACAAATCAGGCAGATGAAGCCTTTATGCGTGTTGGCGACAAGAGCCGAAAGTTGACATTTGAAGAGCGTTTACAACTAATGTATGACAAGGGGGAACGTTCTTACGAAGACACGGCAGTCTATGGTGCCATGATTGATGACATTGATATGGATGCGGTGGCAGATTATGCCAAGTTGGTGGGATATGGGAAGTCGCCTTTGGAATACTTACGCGAGAACAATAATTTCGTGACAACTAACGATAAAGGCGAAGAAAATGTCAGTGTGGCATGTATTCTGCTATTCGGAAAGAACCCTCAGAAGTTCTTCCCTCGTGGTCGCACCCGTTTTATCCGATACGAAGGAGTGGACGAGAAGGTTGGTGCAGAAATGAACGTCATCAAGGATGTTATTTTCGAAGGTACTATCCTAAATCAGGTCAAGAAGACGATAGAGTATCTGGAGACTCAGGTAAGAGAACATACCTTCCTTGGACAACATGGCCAATTTGTAACCCGTCGTGACTATCCAGAGTTTGTTATACAAGAGATGACCGTAAATGCCTGTTGTCATAGGGCGTATAATATTAAGGGAACTGAAATTCAGATTAAGATGTTCGATGATCGTCTTGTGTTTGAATCACCAGGTAAGTTACCAGGCCAGGTCAAACCAAACAACATCCGCACCACTCACTTCTCTCGTAACCCGAAGATAGCTGCTTTCTTGAAAGCCTATCACTATGTGAAGGAATTTGGCGAGGGTATGGATCGTATCTGTCGAGAACAGGAAGCCAATGGCGCCCAAGCTCCGTCTTTCCGAACAGATGATTTCATTTTGAAGATCACGATTCCAAAGGTGACAGAAAAAGTAGCAGAAAATCCTAAGAAGGTAGCAGAAAAGGTAGCAGAAAAACGTCAAGGGGTAGCAGAAACCGAACAGAAAGCGAACAGAAAGCGAGCAGAAAAAGGCATTAAGTTGACAGAGAATAGGATAAAGATACTTGAACTAATAGAAGAAAATCCGTATATATCAAGATCGGAGATGGCGAAGGTGCTGGGTATAAGTGATACATCTGTATATCGTAACATAGAAGCTATGCGTGGTAAATACCTACGCCGTGTTGGAGCAGATAAAGGTGGTTTTTGGGAAATAATTGAGTAATAATGGCATTTTATAACGAAAAGTATTCAAAAGCCTGTAGGTTATGGGCGGAAGTTAGAATATCATTCATGTTTTTATGGCTCAGTCCGAAAATGTGGGGAAAATATTTGATGTTTGGACAATAAAAAAGTGCCGTAATCTATTGATTTACAGCACTTTGTTTTGGCTTGAGACCAGTATGTTGTGGTACAAATCGTACCCAGAGCCGGGGTCGAACCGGCACGGGTTGCCCCACTGGTGTTTGAGACCAGCGCGTCTACCGATTCCGCCATCTGGGCATTGCAACGCAGCCGGTTTCTTTACCAAAGCGGGTGCAAAGGTACTATATTTTTCTGAAACAGCAAAAGTTTCTGATAAAAAAATGAAAAATACTTGTTTATATCAACTATTTTTCTTAACTTCGCCCACGGAAACAAAGGCTATAGATATTATAGATGGAAAAAACAGACAAGAGAAATTTCTGTGTTATCCTCGCAGGGGGCCGCGGCAGACGCTTGTGGCCATGTAGTAGGGACTTGTATCCCAAACAGTTTATGGATTTTTTCGGTACAGGGCGCACGCAGTTGCAGGCTACCTACGACCGTTTTGCGAGACTTCTGCCTCAAGAGAATATATTTGTGTGCACATGTCAAGAATATCTGCAACTGACCAGAGAGCAGTTACCGCAGGTGTCTGACCATAATATCCTCGTGGAGCCTGTTCATCGTAACACGGGTCCCAGCGTGGCGTGGACAGCTATGCGTATCGCCCGTATCAATCCTGAAGCAAATGTCATCATCACCCCTTCAGACCAGATGGTGCTGAATGACGAGGGTTTCAAAAGGAGTATTGCAATTGGTGTGGGTTATGTCTCGGAGAACGATGTGTTGCTGACAATGGGCGTGAAACCTACGAGACCGGAACCAGGTTATGGCTATATCCAATTGGGTGATGTGAGTTGCAAGCCGGATGTGTATTGCGTGAAGTCGTTTACGGAGAAGCCTGAGCGTGAGTTCGCTACGATGTTCATGAATAGTGGTGAGTTCTATTGGAATACCGGTATCTTCCTTTCCAATGCACGTCATCTGCTGGATAGTTTCGAAAAGATTTTCCCTGAGGTGCTTCGTCACTTGAAGGATGAGATTCCCAACTATACCTATGAACAGGAGATGACGTATGTGAAGGAACACTATCCCCGTTATCCGAATGTCTCGCTTGACTATGTTATCTTGGAGCAGAGCAAGGGCGTGTTTGTTATGAAGTGCGACTTTGGTTGGGCTGATCTTGGTACATGGCATGGCATCTATGAGGCCATGCGGAAGACTGATGATGACAATGTCGTTATCGACTCGGAGGTGATTCTCGAGGACTGCAGCGATAATGTCATCAAGTTGCCGAAGGGGAGACTTGGTGTGATCAATGGTCTGGAGGGCTACATCGTAGCAGAGCAGGATAATGTGCTTCTCATTTGCAAGAAAGGCGATTCGTCATCGCTGGTGCGTAAGTATGTGAGTGAGGTACAGATTAAATACGGAGAGGAGTTTGTCTGATCAGACAAACTCCTCTTGAATCTTTGCAGCGATAGCCTTAAACTCTTCCTCTGAGAGTTTCAGTTTCTCGCGGCGGAAATCCACATCTTGTTCCGACTGCATCGGAATAAGATGGATATGGGCATGAGGCACTTCGAGACCGAGCACCACCTGAGCCACCTTCTTGCAGGGGAAGGCCTTCTTGATGGCGAGGGCCACACGTTTGGCAAACACCTGGTAGCGGGCAATCTCATCGTCCTCCATGTCGAAGATGTAGTCCACCTCACGACGGGGAATGACGAGGGTATGACCCTTTACCAGCGGATTGATGTCGAGGAAAGCATAGAACTCCTCGTTTTCTGCGCATTTGTAACTGGGAATCTCACCAGCGGCAATTTTACTGAATATATCCATATTATCCTACGGTTATTTTGTCAATACGCAACTTGATGGTGCCACGTGGAATCCTCACCTCCACCTCGTCACCCACCTTGTGGTTCAAAAGCCCCTGGGCAATAGGTGTCTTGATGGAGATCTTACCTTCACGGAGGTTGGCTTCGCTCTCACTGACGATGGTGTAGGTCATCTTGGCGTTGTTCGTCATGTTGGTCATCTCCACTTTCGACAAGATTTGTATGGAGTCTGTGCTCAGACGACTGGTGTCAACGACCTTTGCCTCTGAGATCGTCAGCTTCAGCTGATTGATCTTATCCTCAAGATGCGCCTGTGCCTCTTTGGCAGCGTCATACTCACTGTTCTCACTCAAATCGCCCTTCTCACGAGCCTCTGCGATGGCTGCCGAGGCCTTGGGGCGTTCAATGCTTTCTAAGCGTTTCAGTTCGGCTATCAGTTTGTCGTAGCCTTCTTGTGACATATAAGCCATATCAATTTACAATTTTAATTATTCATTCCTTGGACAGACAAAAAACAAAAGAATCCCGACTTCTTGCTGTGTCGGAATCCTCGCTGTTAACATGTCTTTATCCTTACTTATCCGTTTGCAAAGGTAGGCATTATTTTCGAACCTGCCAAATTTTTCCGTATAAAAAATGCAAAACGGCATAGATAGCAACGCCAGACACCCAACCTCCTATCACGTCGATGGCGTAATGGGCCTGAATATAGACGGTGGCAAAACACATGAGTATGAACAGCGGTAACATGCCATAGAACAGGATTCTGTTACGACTGCGCCACGCCAGTATCATCAGGATAGTGGTCACACCGATATGACTGCTGGGGAAGGCCGCAGTGGGTTGCTCGCCCGTTTCGTGGGCACTGGCCACGCACTGGTAGAAAAAGCCGTTGCTATAACCTGGTATGGGGAGTGCTTCGTTGTGGGTGGCGAAGTAATTGCCTACATCGGGGAAGTTGCCGTTGGCAATGTTATCAAGACCTACAGCCAGATAATAGTACTGTGGACCTGTGACGGGCAGGAAGATGAAGATGACGTAAAAGACGAAGAACGACGTGAGGATAATGAATGCCGTACGGTCGAACTCCTTGTAACGGCAGAAGAAGTAGAACAGCGTGATGATGGCTATCATCGGGAAATACGATGCATAGCCCAGGTGCATCAATTCGCTGAACACAGGGTGTGACCATGCTTGTGCGAACGTCAGAGCGGGGTGGCAACCGAAGAGTTGTTGCTCATAGGCTGCAAATATGTGGTCGAGGTTGGGGAAGATACGGTTCAGCAGATAGGTATCCGGATACCACCACGGCAAGAGCAGTAGCTGGGCGCCTATACGGCAGAAATGAGTGAACCGGCAGGGAATCATGCGATATACCGCCCATAGTGCCAGCGTCATCATCACGATGCGGAATCTGCCCCAGAGCATGGGTTCGGGATCCTGCATCTTCGTATGGGCGAAGAGTATCAGTAGGAGGGTGAGCAGCAGATAGCCCATCACGACCCATTCCACTGCCAACAACCCTTTCTTGGGTTTCTTCTCTATCTCGAATAAATACTTTATACTATTCACTTTTCACTTCTCATTTCTCACTCCTCAAATCCACCCATGCTCCTTGTACCATTGGATTGTCATCTTCACGCCTTCGGCCAGCTTGTATTTTGGCTGGTAGCCTAGCTCGTCGATGGCAGGCTGGATGTCACAGCGCCAGTTGCGCTGCTTGAGAATGTTATATTTGTCGTTGTTCAGGGCCGTCACCTTACCTGTCATTCTTCCGATGTATTCACCGAAGAAAGTCACAATGCGCAGCACCCATACTGGGGCCGTGATACGTATCCACCATGGCCGTCCTAATGCTTCGTGGATGAGATTACTGAAGGTAGCACTCTGGTATACCTCACCATCGGAGAGAAAGTACTTGCGTCTGTTGTCGCCCTTTTCGAGTGCGAGAAACACCGCCTGCACTACATCCTTCACATACACGAAGGTGATGTCCTGACGCTTGTAGCCTACGGCGAAGTCCAAGTGTTGTTTGATGCTTTTGGCCATGATGAAATAGTCCTTTTCACGAGGACCATACACGCCCGTAGGCCTTAATATAATATAAGGTAGGCGCTCGCCCAACGATTTCAGGTATTGTTCAGCAGCCAACTTGCTGCGTCCGTATTCGGTATTTGGCTTCGGTGTATCGTCCTCGTTGATCTCCTGATAGGGTTGCTTCTCCCTGATGGCGCCGAAGATGCTGAGACTGCTTACAAAGATAAAACGTTTCAATGGCATCTTCATTTCCAGAAGTGCCTCTACCAGATTCTTCGTTCCCTCGTAGTTGATGCGCATAAAGTCCTGCTTGTTCAGGCATTTCGTCACTCCGGCAGCATGCACCACATAGTCGAAGTTCTGACCGCGCAATTGTTCTGTGAGCTGAGCCTTCGACGAGAGGTTCAGTTCAATGAAATGAATGCGCTCATCCTGTAGCCATTCCCTCGAACTGCTCTTGCGGATGGCAGCCCAAGTGTCGAAACCTCTTTTCAGAGCTTCCTCTACGATAAATGAGCCGATAAACCCGCTTGCTCCGGTGATTAAAATCTTCATGCAATACGAAATTTGCCTGCAAAGGTACAAAAAATATATTTCTTTTTTTTGACTTTTCATTTTTTTTTGTATCTTTGCACACAGAATAATTAAAAACAAAACTATGGGAAAGAAGAAAGGTGGAAAAAGACTGGGAAAGAAGCAGGTCAGCGAACTGCTTCAGAATCTCTTCCAGCACAATCCGAACGAGACGTTCACGTTTAAACAGATATTCAAGGCGCTGAAGCTTGACACCCATCCGTTGAAGATGCTTGCCATCGACACGATGGAGGAGATGGCATGGGATGATTTCCTGAGTAAGGTCAGCGACAACTCCTACCGTCTGAACATGAAGACGCAGGTACAGGAGGGAACCTTCCGTCGTAAGGCCAATGGCCGTAATTCGTTCCTGCCCGATGATGGCGGTACACCGGTCTTTGTGGCTGAGCGTAACTCGATGTCGGCAATGGACGGTGACAAGGTGAAGGTCTCCTATATGGCCCGTCGCGACAAGCATATCAAGGAAGCGATGGTCATCGAGATTGTCCGTCGTGCCCACGATCAGATCGTCGGAAAACTGCGTGTCGACAAAGACTGGGCCTTCCTCATTCCGCAGGACTCCACTTTCGTTCATGACATCATCATCCCCAAGCGTAAGCTAAAGGGTGGAAAGACCGATGATAAGGCTGTGGTGAAGGTCACCCAATGGCCTGATGCCGAGCATAAGAACATTATCGGTGCAGTGATTGATGTGTTAGGTAAGACAGGAGAAAACAATGCCGAGATGCATGCCATCCTCGCGCAGTACAACCTGCCCTATAGGTATCCGAAGAATGTAGAGGATGCTGCCGAGAAGATCGATGCCACTATCACTGAGCAGGAGATAGCCCGGCGTGAGGACTTCCGCGATGTCTTCACCTGTACCATCGACCCCAAGGATGCCAAGGACTTCGACGATGCCCTCTCTATCCGTAAGCTTGATAGTGGCTTATGGGAAGTGGGTGTGCATATTGCCGATGTCTCCCATTACGTGAAAGAAGGTTCTACCATTGATAAAGAGGCTTATAACCGCGCCACGAGCATCTATCTCGTCGACCGTACGATTCCGATGCTTCCTGAGCGGCTTTGTAACTTCATCTGCTCTTTACGTCCTGATGAGGAGAAGCTCTGTTACAGTGTTATCTTCCAGCTTGACGATGAGGCTACAGTCAAGAAGTGGCATCTGGCGCATACTGTCATCAAGAGCAATCGTCGCTATGCTTACGAGGAGGTACAGCAGATACTTGAAGACAATGGGGTGAAGGATGGCACAGGCGAGCCTGCTCCTGCTGCCACGAAGAAGAACCCCTATAAGGGTGAGAATGCCAATGAGCTGATCGTCCTCGACGCCTTGGCCAAGAAACTCCGTGCCGCCCGCTTTAAGAATGGCTCAGTGAAGTTCGACCGCGAGGAACTTCATTTCGACATCGATGAGAAGGGTAAGCCCGTGAAGGCTTACTTCAAGATGTCGAAGGATGCCAACAAGCTCATTGAGGAGTTTATGCTGCTGGCCAACCGCACCGTTGCTGAGTCGATAGGCAGGGTGAAGAAGGGCCAGAAAGCCAAGACCCTGCCCTATCGTGTCCACGACCAGCCCGACCCCCAGAAGCTTGAGAACCTGCGCCAGTTTGTATCGAAGTTCGGTTATAAGGTCAAGACCAGTGGCACCAAGGGTGCTATCACCAAGTCGCTCAATGCCTTGATGGCCGATGCTGAGGGTACCCGTGAACAGAATGCCATCGAGACCGTTGCCTTGCGTGCGATGATGAAAGCCAAGTACAGTGTGCATAACATCGGACACTATGGTCTTGCCTTTGACTATTATACGCATTTCACTTCGCCCATCCGTCGTTATCCCGATATGATGGTCCACCGTCTGCTGACGAAATACCAGGATGGAGCTCGTTCAGCGAATAAGGATAAGTATGAGGAGTTCTGTGAGCACTGCAGCGATATGGAGCAGATCTCGCAGAATGCCGAGCGCGACAGCATCAAGTACAAGATGGTGGAGTTTATGGAGGACAAGATCGGTAATACCTACGATGCCCATATCTCCGGCCTCACCAGCTATGGTATCTATGCCCAGATCGACGAGAACCACTGTGAGGGTATGATCCCCATCCGTGACTTAGGCAACGACTACTACGACTTCGATGAGAAGAACTTCGTCATTGTTGGTCGTCGTCACCATACGAAGTACCAGTTGGGTGATCCCGTCCGCATCCAGGTGGCACGGGCCAATCTGGAGCGCAAACAACTGGATTTCACGTTGGCAGAATAACCCCCGCCTATGTCAGGATTCGCCAGCCATATCCGCCATACCCTTTCCTCCAGACTCAGTCTGGTGGTGATCGGCGCCTTGGCCATCCTGCTTGTCGTGGCACTCTTCATCATGTTCTTCTTCTCGCGTAGGGCCCTGCGTCAGGAGGCTGTCAGCAATGCCGCCCAGACCCTCGAGGCCACGGTGGCGCGTATCGACAATATCCTTCTCGATGTGGAGCAGGCCACGGGAAACGTGTATTTCAAGATGTTGCCCTATTACCGTCAGCCCGAGAAGCTGCAGGCCTATGCCCGGCGGTTGGTGGATGTCAATCCTTATATCGTCGACGCCCATTTCCACTGGGCTACCGACACTTTTGCCGTGGATCTTAATAAGGTGGGGTGGTCCACACCCCTGCGACTCAAGGAGTTAAATGGCGAACCCCTCACCGCCTTCCGTCTGCCTATTTATGATGGTCAGAGTGTCATCGGTGCCTTTGATGTCAGTGTGTCGCTCACCCAGCTCACGAAGATCATGCTTGAGGGCAAACCCTCGCCCAATTCCTTCAGTATCCTGCTCGACAAAGAAGGAAAGCTGATTGTCTTCCCCGACAGTGCCTTCCTCAACAAGAACGCCTTCGAGTTGACGGAGAAGCTGGACGGCAATTCCGAGTTGGATGCCATCCATGCGATGACCTCGGGAGAGACCGGTTACAAGCATCTCAGGGTGGAAGGTCGCGACTGTTATGTGTTCTATAAACCCTTCGTCCGTGCCGATGTGCCGGGACGTGCGCAGATCGACCTCGGATGGAGTGCAGGCATCATCTATCCCGAAGACGATATCTTCGGCGACTACAACCGTCTGCTCAATACCGTTCTTATCATCGCTATCATAGGGCTGTTGTTGCTGCTCGTATCCTGTCGTCTGTTCATCCATCGTCAGCTGGTGCCCCTGCGACAGTTGGCAGCATCGGCGCAGCGCATTGCCGAGGGCTCCTACGATGATCCCATCCCCGATATCCCCAAGCAGGATGAGATCGGTCGTCTGAA
>JAEEGH010030456.1_pt1 | contig 10489 bp, 15 predicted proteins | sample 9134181 | NCBI WGS metagenome assembly JAEEGH01 (sample SAMN16246544, study PRJNA631951) | gut metagenome | biome: gut microbiome; feature: rumen; material: DP-attached | host: Bos | place: Iran: Karaj | collected 2018-10 | reverse complement strand
TGCACCTCATAGCCTCCTTTCCTCAGCTTCTCGGCAAGGAAATCACACTGTCTGCCTGTGGAGATATCCCACTTGTGTTCCGGCTGGCTGTACTCGATGGTCTCGATGGAGTCATGAACAATAACGTGGTGCAGGTTGGAGCAGCCGGCAAAGGCATTGAGGCCAATCTCCTTCAGTCCCTCGGGAATGTAGATGGTCTCAAGAGAGTTGATGTTCTGGAAGGCATGGTCCTTTATTTCCTTGACATAATAAGGAAAAATGATGCAGACAGGGTTCTCGCAGGCCGAACCGACGGCGACCTGGTCTTTGGTAATCTTTACGCTGTCAGTGACTTCAACACCATTCCTGAAAAATTTCACACCATAATTAGTAATTGCTAATCCCATAATCAATAAAACTATTAAGTTGTTCCTACTCCCTTCACGTGAGCGTTTCAGATGCCTCTCGTTTTTATATAATATGTTAATTTTCAGCGAAAAATTAAAAGATTTGGCCAACTTTTTTTCATCTGGCTCTTACTTTTAGAAATTCTCTACTTATATATATCAACGCAGCCTTAAAAATTTAATGATTTCAGCGTTTTTTTCAAAAAAAGTTGTGGCGATACTCGTGGATGGAACTGTTATACATGCTCGAGCAGATAGTTCACTACCGTGGGCCAATCAGGGAACTTCTTGGTACCGAACTGAATCAACTCACCCTGGAACTCACTGGCGCCGTTCTTCTCACGGTCGTCAATCAGGAAGTCGCCACGGCTGAGGTCCTTGTGGTGCGAGATGATGAGGCGTTTGTAAAAGATCGAGTCTTTGCCCTTGCCAAAGTAGCGTTGCACCCATTCTACCTTGTCGCTCAACGCTGACGGATTGAGCCACGGGGCGGTGCTAAGGATGTAGAGCTCAAAATATGGCTTCAATTTTTGCATGGCTTCGATGGCTCCAGGCATGGGATCCATCAACGAGAAGATGTGGGGGATGTCGTCGTAGTGTGGCTTACCTGTACCGTCATCTGCATACTCCCTCTTTATCGCTTCGGGCACACGATCTAGCCCGCTCTGGAAGTTGACGAGGACGTTATCCATGTCAACATACACAATCTTACCGCTGTTTAGTTTGGTGTTTTTGCTAATCATAAATCCCATAATCTAACTTAGTTTAAAAGTGATTCCTACTCCCTTCGTGTGAGCGTTTCGGATGCCTCTCATACATAATATTGTTCGCTGCAGAGAAAAATCAAAAAATTTGACCAACTTTTTTCATCAAGGCTCGTACTCCTGGCACCAATAATGGAATCGTAGTAGGAGAACGATCGCCACGGTACAGAACAGTTTGTTCCAAACCGAAATGTCATCAACAATCGAAGGCGACCAACACACGGCTAACATCAACACACCGGCCACGACATGAATGGTGGCCATAAAAGTCTTGTCTTTGTTCATAATCCCAAAAATTAAGAATCGGCATGCATCATCATGAACTGCTCATGCAGCATTAGGGCGCTGCATGGCTGGTTTCAAGTGGAAGTGCTTGGTGAAGGCGGCAAGCAGGAAGTCGGCTTCGTCCCGGTTGAGATTGAAGAGCGATACTTCGGTCTCGTCGTTGCACAACATGGTTTGCACGTCCTTGATGTAGAAATAGTTGTGGACACGATTCATCAGATAAGGATTGTTGATTTTAATGGAAATGGTCATAACTGAAATGCTTTCAAATTGTTCAACATGCTTTTTATATAAATAATATAGTAATTTTTGGAAAAAAATTCAAAATTTCGGTCAACTTTTTTCATTCGGGACCATGAAACTCCTAATTCTGGTAGTCTAATGTGCTTTTCGTGGGCATAATTCATTCACGAAGATTTTTTATCGGTTTTCGTTTTAATTTTTTGGGGGCTTTTTTACATATTAAGGCCAAAATAAGAAACTAATGATTTTTAAGATTATGGACAAGGACAAGATTTTTATGGTGACGATTCATGTTGTGGCAGGTGTGCTGATGATTGCTGTGTGCTGGGCGCCTGCGATTGTTGGTAACATCTCGGTCTGGAACAAACTGTTCTGCACTGTAGCAATCATTCTGTTGTTGCGGATCCACTACTGGTGCCAGCAATATGAGCCCTGACACCAGCAGTGGTTACCCGGTTGGTTACTCCTTAAGGATTCTTTTGGCTGCTGGAATGATAACATCGCGAATGACATCGTTATTCATCCGATGTTCACCGTGGAAATCAGCAACCTGAGTGAAATGCTGGGCAAATTCCTCCTTACAGTTGACGAGCGTGTCGCCGTCAGCAAAGAAGCCCCAGCACAAGGACTGGTTTTCACTGTTGATGCCGTCAAACATGTGTTGCTCCATTTCCTGGAAATGTTGGATCACTTCTTCGGTGATGGTGAAGAGAGTCCTGCCATCGGCTGTCGGCTGGAAGCGTTCAAAGGTACCCACCATCAGGACATCAGAGAGCCGTGACATGTGTAGTGCCGGGTTGACGCAGATGCGGGGATAATCTGTCAATTGCATAGCGTACATACCTCCCATGCTGGTACCGATAATGAGGTCTGCATGGTTTTGGGCACAATAGTTCTTGATGAAAGGCAGGGCCTCCACTGGATCAATCGGGATGTCGGGAGCAATTACGTTGCATTCCTTCATCTTTTTGGCAAGGTATTTAGCGGTTCCGCTTTGGCTACTTGAAGCATAGCCGTGTAAATAGACAATCGTTTTCATTTTCAATTCATTAATGGAATGCTTATGCAGCAAGGGGATGCTGCATAGCAGGGTTCAGGTGGAAATGTTTAGTAAAGGCTGTCATTAAGAAGTCGGCTTCTGATCGGTCGAGATTGAAGAGAGTCAATTCAGTTTCATTGTTACACAACATGGTCTGCACATGCTTGTTGTAGAAATAGTTGCGAATCTGATTAATCAGATAAGGATTGTTCATTTTGATGGAAATTGTCATGAGCATAATGATTTTAAAATTCAACTTGTTGTTTCTTCACACACATAATATATTCACAAAAGGGAAAAAATTCAAAATCTCGAGCAACTTTTTTTCATTGAGTCTCATTGTGAGTATCTTCTTCGTCTATTGAGCATCTGAAGGGTTGTGGACGCTCTGTGGGCACATCAGGATACTGCTTTCTCACAGTTGAAAGTTCAAGTTCTTTCACGTCTAATTCGTGCTGCAACGAGGCAATGCGGATCTTAAGGTTATTGATGGTCTCGACAAGATCGGCTAATATGTGCTGTACTGCATCATCACGGGTGGCAAATGTCGTGTTATCATTAATCGAATGGGCATCTTTGACAACAATGTCTTCATTACTCATCACTTGACGGTACTCGCTGCCCGAGCGTTTAATCTCAACAATAGTCGCTCGCTTCACAGCAAATCGATTATTCGGCGAAATGTAATACACAACGTCGCCGACTTTAGCACGCGGCTTAAAACAAGGAAGATCTGGCATCTGTAATCTCATAATCGTACTATTTAAGAATGGTTTTCACACCCTTAATATAGTTAGAAAATGAAAAAATTCAAAACCGAAATCAAATTTTATTTTCAGGACTGCATGAATTCTATTGGGACGCAGCAACTTTTATAAAGTTAAATTAACCTTTGTCCCGAATACTTTTCCTTAACTATCAAAAATAATGGACATTTCAACAAGCGGGAGGGATTGGTAGTGTTGTTGTCCTTATGTTAGAGGTGTCCATTTTTTTTTGTTTGTTTAAGACCTATGCAAATTTTCTAAAAAAAAGAGGACACTTTTAGGGTGAAATAAGGGTAAAAGGGATAAGAAAGGAAAAGAACAGTGCTCCCAAAGGTCGCACTCCATCCGTAATGAGAGAAGAGACAGGGCCAGGAGAGGGAGGGAGCGGAGCGACAGCACGTACTCTCTTCTTGCGGATTGGGGTGAGCGAAGCGAGCCTGTTCCTCTCTTCTTTCTAACAAGTGCGAAGCCTTTTAGCCGACATTCACAGACCCTCGAAGCCCAAAGCGAGAGAGGGGCGTCAGTGAATGAGGGTAAAAGTAGAGTGAAAGGTTCTGAGGAGATTCCGAATGTGAATGAGGAATCGATCAGGTTCTTGAGGGGATTGTGATTAATGAAGAGAAAACTTTTCACTAATTGCTATTAATATCACCAAATAATAAGTCTATTATTACCCTTGATGAAATTGAATATATCGGTGATATAACCAATCCATCGTCTCTGTATCAAAACCGTGCATTAAGGAATATATCTCTCTATAATTCATCACAAAAGGCTCGGGAATATAATGCCCCCGTATTTCTTCTGGAACACCGTCGACAAATTTTGTGATGTCTTTATTGTATATATTATACTTTTCAATTGCTTCCTCATCATCCGGGACAAAAAGTACATCTATTAAAGAAAAAGATATATTTCTCGATGTTATGATGTCCATATCAGATTTCTCCAAGCTATTAGTATTAAGTTGCCTGAACTTCTCTTTTGCTTTGTCTGAGTTAAAGAGATTGCTAATGCCTACAAGATGACAAATGTTCTGTTTTATGCCGTAATTATAATGACCATTCTGAACTTTATACGATTTACATATTTTACATAGACCTTCCGATTCTTTATTGTCAGCGTAAAATGAGTCTAGTTTTTTATATGAATCAGCAAGTTCAGTCGAATCACTCTCAAGATATTCAAGAAATTTAGATTCAATGAATAAGACATGGATTTCATCTTTACTGAGCAACACCACATCTATATTAGCAGATCCACCTCTTGTTGTTAAGGTCGGGAGTTTTACCTCAAAAAGACATTTGTTATACTCTATACCATTTATGAAAATGCTGTGATTGCCGTCTATATTTCTAAAGAAATTATATGACAACATTGAAGATGAATCAATTGCCCTTGCTTTTGCCGGAATGAGTTTATCTTCTAGTTCATTACCAGAACCGTCTCTAAACATCTTTTCATGATCCTCATTCATCCCTTTAATAAGGTTGTGCCCGAATTCTGAGAAATAATACTGGAACCTCTTATCAAGAAGGTTTTTATTATCTATACCTTTGATAAGTTCCTCTCTAATCTTTGTTCGTAATTTGTTTGCCATGATTATTCTATTGTAATTCTATTGTCTTCGTTAATTCAGATACATTGGTCTTAACTCTCTAAGATTGGTTGCAAAAATACAATCTCTATCTCTGATTTGCAAGTATCCTTTTCACACTTTCAAACTCGTTTTTAATTGTGAATATTACTCCAAAAGATGACTTATATCTTCACCTTTCTTATCTTTACCCCTGCGGTTACCCTCTAAGGCATAGCATCTTATTAATGTTTTGCCTTCTTTATTATTTAGCTTGATCTTTCTCTTTAATGATCCAATAGTTTTTGTTTCTTCATCTCCAGCTGTATATGATTTAAGTACCTCAATGAAATATGTGAGTATGCCATCTCCTTCTTTATCCAACTTTAAAAGATCCTTCTCGTGGTCTGTTGCATCTGCATTGTTAGCTTTGAACTCAATCAGGCAAACTCTCTCTTGTTTTTCGTTAAAGATGACAATATCGAACTCACCACTACGACCGCCTTCATCTTGTTTGGGGGCTGATGAGAAGTCTTTATACTTTAGTCTTGTCGGCGTTTCAACCGAATAAAACAGATTATTGTCCTTAACGGCTTGCGAAGCATTAAAAGCCTCAACAAAAGCAAACCGAAGCTCTTGCTCACTTATTCGTGTTTCACCATTGCTAAAGTGGGGGAAAACTATTCTCGTCTTAGTCTCTCCCGCTTTAGGCGCTGAATCCTCATTTATTACTCCCTCACGATGATACTGATAGGCATAGTTAATACGACTGAATGCATCAACTACAATGTCATCTATAATCCCTTTCAGGATCTCTTTCAAATCGTTTTTTTCTTTTTCGTTCATAGTTACACGTTATTTTATTGATTGTTTCTCTGTGAATTGGATCTATATTCTACTATCCTTGGTTACCCAATCACGTATGTTTTCGAGATTCTCTTCATCGACAAAGATGACTCGCAGGGTAATATCGTCTTGGAGACTGCTAGTGCTAAAGAAATGGTCAAATTCCATATCCAAGGATTTGCAGTCGTCGATAAACCTCAGAATCTCCCTGCTGAATGCCTCGTTGTCACTATTACCGTCTGACATGATGATGTGGATGAAACACAGCAGCCCGTAGTTGGGGTATACTCCCTGGATAGGCATCAACATGTTTCTCAATTCACTAAAGAGATCATTGGCGTTGTCGTATGTGTATCTGCACTCGACCAGATTCACTACATCGAAATCGAACATCCATTCCATGTCGCTCAACCGGCATGAGGATTGTTCAAGACGGGCACCAGCCCCGGGAGCGAATATCAGCTCCAGCAGGGTCAGGCGTTCAGTCGTTGTCAGGTTTTCGAGTATCCGCTGTTTCATTGCTCGTTCATCTTTAGCCACAGGCGTTCCGCTTCTTGTTGGTGGAGGGCGAACTCCAGTTTTGATCCGCTGAATCCGTTGAGGGGGACTCGCTCGAAGAATTGGGAGTAGAACTCGCGGGCGTCGTAGTCTTCCCATGAGCGCCACGCCATTGCGCTCCAGTCCCATTTGGCGATGTACTTGCGGACAAGTTCGTTGGTCATTCTCACGTTAGGGTTCGCGGTGAGGGCTTTCCAGTCCCACAGGGGGGCGAGTGCTTCGATTCCTTCGGCCGTTACCGCCTGGCCGTGGGCGCATCTTGAGAACAGGTTCCAGTTCAGTTTGTCTTTCCATCGCAGGGCCATCTCGGTGGTCCATTCGATTTCGTTGTTTCGGGATACCTCGTCCCAGAGGAGCTGTTGCTCGTACTTTTCCAGGTGGGTCGCCTTCAGGGGGCGTTTTCGTGAGACGGTCATCCATGCTTGCCGTTCGATTTGTTTTTCCAGACCTGCTGCCATTTCCACCCGTCGCATCTCCGCTCGATTGTTGATGATTACTTCGTTCATTTTTTGAGAATTTTTGATTATTAAAGTTGACTGCATTAAGCGTTTTTGAGTCGCGCTTATATATACATAGTACGATAAACGAATGTTAAGAAAAAAACGAAAACGGCAAAAATGAACCTAAAATGCCATTTTTCGGCCCTAGAACCAACCCTGTTATCTATTGAAAATAAACTGATTATATTCGATTTAACAATATTTAACTGCGGTATCTCCATCATCAGTTTTTTAATCAATCTCAAAACTTCACCATTTCTATCCCAAAAGCCCATTTTTCTCCTTGTTTTTATCCGTTTCCACCCCATCCAATTCTCCCGAAAACCCTTATATATGAGAGAATTAGACAACATTTATTTACTAACATTTAACAACAAACAGACAAAACAGAGAGAGAGAAATGAACAATTTACCAAAAATCGTCATGGCCCTATTCGGTGTATCTGCATTACTGGACATTGCAGAGAAGATCAAGAACTGGGGTGATAACAAAGACAAGAAAGAAGAAGAGAAGAAACAAGATGAACCGTCAGGTGTGTAGCTGTAAAGAAGAAATCGAAGACCAGCGATGCCATTGACGGTATTGTAATCGTATGCGAGACAATCGCTACGCTACTAAAGAATTCAAAAAAACTGGTGAAGATCCTGGAAAAGCTCCGGGGTCCACCATGATGTTATTAACCATTTAACTAACAACTAGAAATGGAACAAACAACAATCATTCCGCCATCCTACCTTCCAATGGTAGTCGAGACGGAGCAAACAACAAACATCGGGGAGACCATTATCGACGCTGAAATCATTACCGAAGATACCCGCTCCCCATTCATCGAATCGAACACCTCTGGCATTACGCTCGAGGAATTGAAACGAAAATGTATTGTACCGAGTTTTAAAGACTCATCCTTAACATTAAGCCACCAAGTTTTTGCAGAGAATGTACTTGGGGCTGCTATGGATTATTTTAACGGCGAAACATTTGGAGATCTTGAATGTCGGGTTTCACATCCCATCTCGGGACGAACCCCAAACGCTCTCCTAAAACCCGAAAAATTCCTTACTGAAGCAGATAAAACTCTATTTTTTCAGAGATTCTGTTTCTGCTTCGAACTGACATCGATGACCAAAACAATAGACGGTCAACCGATATGCCTCACTATTGGTGGGGTAAGAGCATATAACGAACAGAACCTTTACGCAAACAAGAGCCCTGAAAAGCTGAAGATATTCATCGGCTGGAGGGTGAAGGTATGCAGTAACCTTATGTTATCATGCGACGGATTACAAGACAGACTGGAAGTAATGAGCAGTTTAGACATTTACAAGTCAGCGCTCGACCTTTTCACAGCCTTTGATCCTATCGACAATTTCAACATGCTTGAAAACCTGGTCAACACGAGATTATCGACACAGGAGTTTTGCAACATCATTGGACGAATGAGACTGTACCAAGCATTACCAGCAAGAACAAGACAAGAACTTAATCTGCCCGAACTGCTTTTGGGCGATTCACAGATAAACGCGGCAACACGTGAATTTGTGGGAAACGAGAATTTTGGACTCAACGGACAAGATTCCATCTCTTGCTATCAGCTTCTCCAATGTCTTAATGAATCGAGCAAGTCTTCATACATAGATACTTTTTTGACCAAGAATCGAAACTGTGTAGAAATTGCGACCGGTATCCAAAAGGCAATCGAAGGACGAGACACGGAAAACTACTCATGGTTCCTGTCATAGTGGAGTAATTCCAAGATTGTATCCGAAGAGGAGGACATCACAAACAACAAGTGGTGCCCTCCTTTTTTATATCAACTAACAATATATCAACAATTTAAAGACTAGAAAAATGAACAAGATTCAATCATTTAAGAACGCTCAAGAATTCCAAGAACTATTCGGAATTCAAGAGCATGGTGAAGTAAAAAGCCGTAGAAACAAGATCCTGCTTGCCCTTTTGAAGAGTAAATCTGTATGGGACTATTGCAGAGAACGTGATGACTGGTCGCTTTTGGCTATCAAGAGTATGGCCGAGTTAAAGACCAAGCTGACGAAGATGATTTCAGATAGTGGGGTTCATCAGGGCCTCGAGTATACTGTAGTTTTGAACGGAACCACTTTTCACAGCGACACCTATGAGTCGGATGCCTACAATGGTGTTCCTGAAGATGGTTCAATAGCATTCGTTCGCTATATCAATCACGACAACAATGACGGAGTTTTCAAGATGAGAGCTGGACGATTCTATTCCAAGCTCATCGATGAAACTAACATTGGCCAAGCATTACCACAGCAGGTTAAGACTTGGCTTTGTGAGGAATTTTCTCAAGACTGGCAGGTTTATATTGCTGGTACACTTCCCAATTACACTTTGATTGTGGATCATGACTTCGCTGAGATTTATTCCAGTGAGGCATGTTCGAGCGGTTTTAATAGTTGCATGATTGACCGTGGCTTTCATAGCTTCTATCGAGACAGTGTGAAGGCTAAAGCTGCTAGACTCGTAGATGAAGACGGTATCATTTTGGCCCGTTGCATTATCTTTACTGAGGTACTCGACGAAGAGGATAAAGTATGGCGTTTAGCAGAACGACAATATGCAAAAGACCAGAGCGATATCCTTAAGAGAGCACTTGTTGATGCCCTCATTAAAGCCGGAGAAATCGATGGTTATAAAATCGTAGGGGCCGACTGTGGAAATTCTCGTGGATTTGTGGATGTAGAAGGAAATTCACTTTCACACAAGAAGTTCTATATCGAATGTGACTTGGATTGGGGTGACAAACTCAGTTACCAGGATTCTTTCAAGTATTACAATCTCAACTCAAACATCGCTTACAACTATACCGATGTGGATTACTCGTATAACCTCGATACCACTAATGGTCAGCTTGAGGACGATGACGAGGAGATGTACTATGCAGAATATCAAGATAGAGACGCGTTTGCAATCTGTGATGTATACTTTCATGGATCTGAGATAACTTGCGACAGTGATTGTATGGAGGACTTTGAATACTTCCAGGAGAACTACTATCACAGCGAGGACGATCTTACCAACTGTCCTGAATGTGGTTCACGTATGCTGGAGCCTGAATATTACCGTGATGAACTTTTCTATAGCGAACTTACAGAGGAATACTATTGCTGTCAAGGTTGCAAGGAGAAGGCTGAACTTCAATACAAAAAGGACAACTGGCATTATTGCGATTTCGACCAGAAGTACTATGAGCAAGACGATATCCTTACCACCTTCAATGCTTGGAATGAGGAACTGGGCATGTATGAGACCAAGACCGTGAACATCGATATGGTTGAAGTTTATATCAACTGCGAGATTCTGTTCCGTATTGGTGATGAACTTTACGACGAGATTAATGAACAAACCGAGCAACCCCTTGATGTAGAAGTTGAGGAGGAGGCTCTTATTGAAGCTTAGTGAGATATGAAACTATTGAAAAAGCTTTATTCCATTCACAGCAAGAGTGGTAAAGAACAGAAGATGATCAAATTTCTGCTTTGGTG
>JAEEGH010030455.1_pt1 | contig 10490 bp, 8 predicted proteins | sample 9134181 | NCBI WGS metagenome assembly JAEEGH01 (sample SAMN16246544, study PRJNA631951) | gut metagenome | biome: gut microbiome; feature: rumen; material: DP-attached | host: Bos | place: Iran: Karaj | collected 2018-10 | reverse complement strand
GAGGTGAACGACTAAATTATAGTCGAGGCGGAAAAAAAGGACCTCGACGCCGCGAAAGCCGTACTCAAAGAGGAAATGGAAAACGTCGCCGATTTCGGAATTCCGCTTGAAGTGTCCGTCGGAACGGGCTTTACGTGGGCGCAGGCGCACGAATAAAATGAAAAAAACAAAAGGCTGAAAATTATATTTTCAGCCTTTTTTCATATCAATTTTTCGAAAAGCACGAGGTTTACGTTCGGGATTCCGTTAAACTCACACGGAAAAACCCCCGTTTCACGGTAGCCGAGCTTGTTGTAAAAGGCTCGCGCCCTTTCGTTTTTTTCGTTGGTGTCAAGCCGAAGCGCAACGCACCCTTTTTCTTTTGCGTATTTTTCGTAAAACTCTATAAATGCTCTTCCCACGCCCTTTGACGCGCATTTTTGGTCGACCGTCAGCGTATGTATCACCATGATTTTATCTTTCGGCGCTTTTACGCTCCAGTTTTTACATTTTTCGTAAACCCCGTCCTGAAAGTTATTGATCACGGCGGAGGCGGCGACGTCTCCGTTTTCGTCTTCATACACGAACATTTCGCCTTTTTCCGCCGCTCTTTCTGCCGTTTCTCTTGTGGGATACACGCCGCGAATCCAGCCGGTAGAGAGCTTTCCCGCTTCCTCAAGGTCGTTTATCCCCTCGTAAATCAAGGCGATTTTGTCGATATCCGAAGCTTTTGCTTTTCTTATCATTTTTTGTCCTTATTTTCTCTCGGAAAAACGAGATTTACCCGGAAAACGTCCCCGGAAACCGGCTTTGCTTCAAGTTTTCCGCCGATTTTTTCCGCAATTTTCCGTATACTTTCAAGTCCGATTCCGTGTTTTTTTTCGTCCTTTTTCGTCGTTATTATATTTCCGTTTTCATCGTATTTTACCTTTCCGTCAAACGAATTTTCGCAATTTACAATATACCATTTTTCGCGTATCGACGACGAAAAAGAAATGAATTTTTCGGCGTTTTTAATCTTTGATACCGCCTCGTACGCATTGTCTGCGAGGTTTCCGAAAAGAACGGCGACGTCCCTTTCCGAAAGTCCCGAAAGGAAGTCTCCGACTGCAATGTCGGCGGAAAATTTTATTTCGCCTTCACATCTTTTTTCAAGTTTTTTCATCACGGCGTTTACGATAAGGTTATCGGAACAGCCCTTTTCCTTTGCAAGATTGTCGGCGTCGCCGAGCATGCTTCCAAGGTACTCCGACGCCTTATGCGTTTCCCCCTCGTCGACGAGGATTTTCGCGCCGTAAAGGGAATTTTTCAGGTCATGACGGAATTTCCTGATTTCTTCCTCGCGGCGCGCAAAAGAAATCACGTCGTTTTCGGCTTTTGTTTTATGCGCAATGCGGATAAGCACGCAGATTACGCACGAAGTAAGCAGAGAGGCGAGCAGCGCCGTTTCAGCGATGACGAAAATCTTTTTTTCTTCGAAAATCAGCAGCAGGACAAGGAGAAGCGCAGCAGTAAAGACTTCCGCCGAAAAAAGAATTTTGTCCGTTTTTTCGGTTTTTTCGTATTTTATTATATCGTACGGCCTTTTTACGAAATATACCGTATACAGCGCCGCAGCAAGAAGCAATACGAATTTTATCACGCCTTTCCCCTCCTTTTCGTTACGTTTTCAGGCTTTTTTGCGTTTTTTTAAAAACTTCGACACGTATTTGAACGCAACCGACACCATTACGAGCCCCGCGGCAATTCCTCCGACGGTAAGAAGCGTGTTTTCGCCGTACGTGTCGGCAAGATCCCTGTGGTTTCCGAAAATATACAGAATCGAATAGTAAAGGCCGCTTCCGGGCACGAGAGGTATTATCGACGGAAGAATGAACACCGTTTTCGGCACCTTTCTGATTCTTGCCATAATCTCCGAGTAGCACGCTCCGAATGCGCCCGCGATAACGTTTACAATAAACAGGTTCGCGCAGTACGGTGAAGCGCACAGGTAAATTATCCACGTAAGGCCGCCGCCGAGCATGCCTAAAACCAGATTCGTCTTTTTAACATTATAAATTATCGCAAAGCCGAGCGAGCCGACAAACGCGCTTATTATCTGAATTACCGTTTCTCTCATTTACAGCACGCCTCCAAGGATAAAGAACGCCGTCGCCACGCCGAATGCAATGGACGCCGCGAGCAGCAGGGATTCGAGCGCTTTGAGCGCTCCCGAAATCGTATCTCCGAGAAATATGTCCCGTATCGAGTTTGTGAACATGACTCCCGGTATTTCTATCATGATAAAGCCTATTATAACGGTATCCGACGAGATGCCCATGAATTTACAAAGCACAAGTGCAAAGCATGCCGCCGCAAGCGTCAGAAAATACGTGTAAACCGCCGCGTTTTTGCCTTTTTTCTTGAATATCAGTTCGATGCACGCGACGAGCACCGCGACGACCGCCGACGCGAAAAATTCCTTTAATCTTCCCCCGAAAAACACGGTAAATCCGCCTGCCGCAAGGATATAGGCAATTATTTTTCTTGCCGCTTTTTTGATTTTCGGCTCCTTTTCGGCTTCTTCCTTTATTTCGTTCGTTTTTTGCATTATGATTTCCGGCGACGGCTTTTGCGCGCATATATCGCGGCAAAGCTGGTTTAATTTTGCAAGCACGTCAAAATCGTTTCCCGTTTCGGTTATCCTCTTTGTCTGAGTTATGGGCGCGCACTGCGCAAAGACGACCGTTGCGACAATCGACGGAGTTATGGTGAGTACGTCGGTCTGCACGGCGCCGTAGCTTTCGAAAATCCTCTTTAAGCTGTCTTCGATGCGGCTTACCTCGGCCCCGTTTTTTATCATGGCTTCCGCAAGGTCGAGGCTTGCGGAAACAAGTTGTGTGTTATACGTTTCTGACATTGTCCTTTTCCTTTTCGTTATGTTAATATAATTATATCCTACTTTTGTAAAATAGTAAAGTGTTTTATTTTTTATAAAAAATTAATTAAATATATTGGACAGACGTAAAATTTGTGATATACTATAAAGTAAGAGATTGTATCCTTCAAAGAAAGGAATTTTTTACACAATGCTGTCAGACATCACCCTCGGACAATATTTTCCCGGCAGGTCTGTTATTCACAGACTTGATCCGAGAATTAAAATAATATCGATAATTTTTCTGATTGTCGCCGTTTTTACCGCGAGAAACTATTATTCCCTCGCGCTTATCTGCGCGTTTTCGGCCGCGCTCGTTACGGTTTCCGGAATAGGTATTAAAATGGTGCTCAAAAGCATAAAGCCCGTTTTATTTATCCTCATTTTCACGACGGTCGCAAACCTTTTGTGGACCTCGGGCGAAAACCTCATTTTTCAGCTCGGTCCCGTAAAAATCTACCTTGAAGGCGTCGCTTTTGCGGTTTTCATGGCGCTCAGAATTGTATGCCTTATCATCATAACGTTCGTCATGCTCACCTATACGACGTCTCCCGTGTCGCTTACCGACGCGATAGAAAGACTTCTGTCCCCGCTTGCGAAAATTAAACTGCCCGTGCACGAATTTTCGATGATGATGTCTATTGCTCTTCGGTTTATTCCGACGCTTCTCGAGGAAACCGACAAGATTATCTCGGCGCAGAAGGCGCGCGGCGCGGACTTTGAGACGGGAAGCCTGAAAAAGAGAGTTAAGGCGCTCGTTCCGATTTTCGTACCCCTTTTCGTTTCGGCGTTTCGGCGCGCGGACGAGCTTGCAAACGCGATGGAATGCCGTCTTTACCGCGGAGGCGTAGGAAGAACGCGCATGAAAATACTTAAAATAACTGCTCTCGACGTAATTTTTCTGCTGTGCATGACAGCGCTTCCTGCGCTCGTTATATACGTAAACACGCTCGCCGCGAATGCGATATGACGGAGGGAAAACATGAGTGAAAACGAAAGATTTGCTCTTAACATAACCTTTGACGGCGGGAACTACTGCGGCTGGCAGGTGCAGGACAATGCAAAAAGCGTTCAGGAAAAGCTTCAGGACGCGCTTGAACGCGTTTTCGGCTTTCGCCCCGACGTGCACGGCTGCTCAAGGACCGACTCGGGCGTTCACGCAAACAATTACGTGTGCCATTTTGACCTGCCGCGCGGCGCAATTTCCGAAAGCAGGCTTCCGCTTGCTCTTAACGCGCATTTGAGAGACACGGGAATTTCCGCAAAATACGCGCTCGTAACCGACGAAAGTTTTCACGCGAGATATTCGGTTATAAAAAAGGAATACGTTTACAGAATATGGAACGCGCCGTTTCAAAACCCGTTTTTAGAGGGAAAAGCGCTGTTTTTCCCTCAGAAAATCGACGAAAAAGCGCTTTCGTTCGTCGGGGAGGAATTCGTCGGAAAGCACGACTTTCGCGCATTTATGTCGAAAGGCTCGAAAATTGCCGACGACACGGTAAGAGAGGTTTTTTCGTTTGACGTAAAAAGGTTCGGCGACGAAATAGACCTTTACGTGTGCGCCGACGGATTTTTGTACAACATGGTGCGCATAATGGCGGGAACGTTCATTTCCGCCTTCTACGGAAATATAAAAAAGGGCGGAATTACCGATATAATCAATTCAAAAGACCGCACAAAAGCGGGCGACACCGCTCCTTCGCACGCGCTCTACCTTAACCGCGTATTTTACAACGAAAAGACGAACGACGCGCTTCACTGCGTCTGACAATGCGGTTTCACCTTATTTCAAAGGAGAATTATTATGCCTGAAAGCGTAAACAAAAAAGAATACATAGCTCTTTACCGTAAATGGAGGCCCTCGGTTTTCGCCGACGTCATAGGGCAGGACCACGTAACCAAGGTGCTTTGCGGGGAAATCGAACATTCCTCCGTCTCCCACGCCTACATTTTCTGCGGCTCGAGAGGCACGGGAAAAACCACCTGCGCCAAGATTTTAGCCAAGGCCGTCAACTGCGAAAGCCCCGTAAACGGCGACCCCTGCGGAAAGTGCAAAAACTGCCTTGCGTTTGATTCCTCGTACGATATTCTCGAAATGGACGCCGCTTCCAACAACAGCGTCGAAAACATACGCGACCTGTGCGACAAGGTAGCGTTTATGCCGTTCGAGATGAAAAAAAGAGTTTACATAATCGATGAGGTTCACATGCTCTCGAAAGGTGCGTTCAACGCGCTTTTAAAGACGCTTGAGGAGCCTCCGCCGCATGTCATGTTCATACTCGCGACGACCGAGCTCAACAAAATTCCCGCGACGATTCTGTCGAGGTGCAAGAGATTCGATTTTCACAGAATTTCAGTTCAGGACATGCTCCCGAGACTGAAATATATTGCAAGCGAGGAAAAAATCGGAATTACCGACGACGCGCTGAATCTTATTGCGTTTCTCGCGTCGGGCGCCATGAGAGACGCGCTGTCCATGCTCGAGCTTTTCGTCGGCAAGACGGGAATAGACAGGGATACGGCGGCAAAAGCCCTCGGAATCGTCGGAAGCGGCCCCGTGCTCGGGCTTTTGTCGGATATTGCGAAAAAAGACGGCGCTTCCGCTCTCGAAAAGCTTGCGGAAATATATAAATCGAGCAAGGATATGGGCGTTTTGTGCGCCGAGCTTGCGCGCATGTTCAGAAATCTTCTCATAATGAAATATGCGTCCGACAGCGTGTCGACGCTTATAGACGCCGAAGACGACGTAATCTCGGCGCTCAGAGCCTGTGAGAACGATTTTTCGAAGGAGCGCCTCGTTTATTCCCTCGAAATCACCGAGCAGGCGCAGAATAAACTGACGAGAAACGGGCTTTCCGAGAGAACGGTCATGGAGCTTGCCCTCGTAAAACTGTGCGACGCACGGTTTGACAACTCGTACGAGGCGCTTCTCGAGCGCCTTTCGGAGCTTGAAGCCGACCTTTCGGGAAAGACGGTTTTGCAAAACTCCCCCGCAAAAGCGCAAATGAACGCACCCGAAAAAGCGCCCAAAGCGGCGCCCGCGCCGAAAGAAAAGGCTGAGCCGAAGCCCGAGCCGAAGTCCGAAAAAGAGACTGAAATTACAGAAAAACCGCAAAAGGTTGAAAAAGACGCGGAAAAATCGGAAAAACCGGTGGAAATTACGGAAGAAAAAGCGGTTGAAAAGCCTGCGCAAAGCGAAAGCGCGGTGGAAATGCTTGCCTTCGGCGAGCTTCTCGACGAGCTGAGAAAAAAGGACTTGATTTGTTACTCGATGCTCAAGGATTCGCGCGCCGAAATTATCGGAAACACGCTCAAAATTTACGCAAATTCGGTTGCGCGCTCGTATCTTTCAAATTACAAAGACAAGGCGGAATTTATCGAAAACGCCGCGTCGAAAATTCTCGGAATGAAGGTTTCCGTACTGCTTTGCGAGGAGCCGAAAAAGAATTCTCAATCATCCCTTCCGCAGCTCGACATTTTCGGAGAATAACGAATTCATTTAATAATAAAAACAGCCGTTTTTTTCGGCTGTTTTTTATTTGATTAAACTGTTTTCAAGTTCGTAATCGTCGATTGCCTGCTTTATGAGCCTTTCCGTTTCCCTCACCTCGGCGGCAAACGCCACGGCGCTCACGCGCACCGCCCCGTTTCCTAAGATTATGAGCTGTTCGGAATAGTCGGAGGTTACGACTCTGACCTTATTTTCCTTACTCAGTTTATACGTCGCCTTTTCGATATAGGTATCCGCCGTTTCGGCTTCCTTCGTATAAACTATGCTTATATTATGCATCTTTTCAAGTTCACCCTTACTGCCCTTGACCTTATACGCGTCAAATACGACGATAACCTCGCAGCCGTTATACGCGGCAAAGTTGCACATCGTGTTGATAAGCTCGTTTCTTGCAAGGTCGAGGTCCTTTTCGGACAGCTTTTTCAAAGAATTCCACGCGAAAATCACGTTGTATCCGTCGACAAGCAGGTATTCCTTTCCCGTAAAGGTTTTCTGCGTCGGTTTTTGAGGTTTTTTCGGCTTTTCGTAGTCGAAATCGCGCGATTTTACGGTGTTTTTCTTTTTCTTATGAACGTTTATTTTTCCGTAGGTTCTCTCAAAAATCGCAATCAGTTCCTCGTCGGTCGCAATGCTTTCGGTATATCTTCTTATGCGCTCTTTTTTCTCCTCCTCGGGCGTATCAAGCTCAAGTCCGGCGTCGGTATGTTTGTATTCGTCGACGTTGTTCCACTTTACGACAAAGCCCGCGCCGTGCGAGCAGAACACCGAATCGGCGGTGTTTTCAAGGTCCGCGTCGGGATTATATCCTACGCTTTGCACGACTTCGTCGGAATTGTGGCACTTTTCGTATCCGGAGAAGAAAAAGGCGCATTTTCCCCTGCCTTTGGTATAGCCTGCGATTTCCGACGCGTACGAGCGCATTTCCGACACCGGCGCGCTTCCCGTGAGAACGGCGTATCCGTCCTTTATGTCGGGATTGAACAGCCTTGCGCCCATTTTCTGAAGGTCGGTCATGGCGCGTCCCGTACATTCCTCGGGAACCTCTACCGTATAGTCGTAATACGGCTCAAGAAGCTCCGTTCCCGCTTTTCTCAGCGCGCATCTGAGCGCCCTGTAAGTCGCTTCTCTGAAATCTCCGCCCTCGGTATGCTTTACGTGCGCCCTTCCTGCGACGAGCGTTATTTTGATATCGGTTATCGGAAAGCCGCAAAGCGTGCCTATATGCGTTTTTTCGGCAAGATGCGTCATAACGAGGTTCTGGAAATTCTTTTCGAGCATATTTTCGGGGCAGTCGCGCGCAAGCACAATTCCCGCGCCCCTCTTTAGCGGCTCTACCAGAAGCTGCACCTCGGCGTAATGCCGCAGCGGCTCGTAATGTCCCGTACCGACGGCGCTTTTCTTTACCGTTTCGTAATACGCGATATTTGCGAAAGAAAACGAAACGTTTATACCGAATCTTTCAAAAAACACTCTCGAAAGCACTTCAAGCTGTATTTCTCCCATTATCCGCACGTTTATTTCCTGCAGTTTTTCGTTCCAGAGCACTTTAAGCTCCGGCATTTCCTCCGCAAGCTCGTAAAATGCCGGGAGCACCTGCCTTGCGCTCGCGTTTTCGGGGACGTTGACCTTGTAATTGATTATCGGGTCGAGCAGTTTGTTTCCGTCGTTTTCCTCGTCGCCGAGCCCCTGTCCCGCAAACGTTCCCGTAAGACCGGTTACGGCGCACACGTCGCCGCAAAGTGCTTCGGAAACGGCGTTTTGCTTATCGCCCGACATTATTCTTACGGAATTGACCTTTTCCCTCTTTTTTTCGCCGTTCGGAAGCGCATATTCGATTTCGTCCTTAACGAGCAGCCTTCCGCCCGTGATTTTCATGTGTGTGAGCCGATTTCCCTTTTCGTCCTTCGTTATCTTGAAAACCTTTGCCGAAAAGACGTCTTTCCGCGGTTTTTCTGTGGAAAAATCGAGTAAATCGCGCAAAAATTCGTTCGTTCCGTAGCCTTTGAGCGCCGAGCCGAAGCGGCAGGGAAACAGTTTTCTTTCGGAAACGGCGGCGGCAATATCGTTTTTATCAAAATCCTCGTTTTTGTCAAAGGAAGCCATGAGTTTTTCGGAGCAGAGCGCGACTTCCTCGCAAAAAAGAGCGTCGTCCTTTCGAGTAAAATCGACGATATTTCCGTCAAGCTTCGTTTTGAGCTCCTTTATGATTTCCTTGTTCGTTCTCTGACAGATATCGGTTTTGTTTACGAAAACAAACGTCGGAATATTGTACGCGCAAAGCAGCTTCCACAGCGTTTCGGTGTGGCTCTGCACGCCCGAGGGCGCGCTTATAAGGAGCACCGCCGCGTCAAGAACGCACAGTGTTCTTTCCGTTTCGGGCGAAAAATCGGCGTGTCCGGGCGTGTCTATAAGGTACACGTCGGTATCTTCAAACGTCATTTTCGCGCTGCTCGAATATATGGTTATTCCGCGTTCTCTTTCGATTTTATCGCTGTCAAGATACGCGTCTTTGTTGTCGACTCTGCCGATTTTGCGGATAACCCCGGATAAGTAAAGCAGGTTTTCCGAAAGCGTCGTTTTTCCCGAATCGACGTGCGCAAGTATTCCGATAGTGATTTTTTTCATTCTTTCTCTCGTTTTCCGAAATTATAAAGCAAAACGGCTGCCGCAAGGCAGCCGTTTTGAAAACTTCAATTATTTGAGGTTGTTTACCATGCCGACGGCGATTTTGAGAGCTTCCTCCCTCGTTGCAAGGCCGTAGCTTTCAGCCTCTTCCGAGGATACGCCGTGCTTGGGAGCAAACTTGTTGTCTCCCACGCCGTTGATGATTTCCTTTGCCTTCATGAAGTAAACGCTGTCCTTTGCCCACGAGTCGATGTCCGCGTCGTCCGCAAACGCCTCGGGCATTGTGAAGGTCGCCTTGAACACCTCGTCAAAGGCTCTGTCCGTCTTTAACGTCCAGCCCTGTATCGCGTACTTCTTGTAAACGCGCGTGAGCATTGTCGCCGCTTCCTGACGGGTAAGTCCCTTTTCGGGTGAAAATTCGCCCTCTCCTGTTCCGTCGGTGATGCCTACGTTATACGCTTTGAGCACTTCGACGTCGTCGCAGTCAGAAAACGGATTCTGTGCTATCGGCTCCGTCTTTATCTGTGCGAGCGCTTCGTAAACCTTAACCGCAATCGAAGCAAATTCCCTGCGATTTATACGTCCGGTCATATCCGCGCCCTTTAAGCAGTCGGGTATAAGTCCGAGTTTGTCCGCCGTTTTGAGCCATTCTTCAGCCCATTCGGAAGCCTTTTCCCACGCTTCCGTCTCTCCGAACGCTGAAAAGTCGATGTCGGGCGTGCTTTCGCCTTCGTTAAGATAAACTTCGGGTTTCCACTCCGTATCGGAGTCGAGAACTATGCCGAATGCATAGCCCTCTTCGTATCCGCTCTTGGACGCGCGGATTGCGTTGAGTCCGGGAACCGCCTTGAATTCAAAGCCGCCCGTTTCGTCGGTCGTAATCGTCGTAGACGTTCCGAGAAGTCTTACTGCAGCGCCGGGAGTGGTCTTTCCGGAAAACGTTCCGGTAAACACGTTTTCATCGTAGTTTACAAGCAGTTTTACGAAATCCACGGCATATCCGTCGCCGATACCCGTCGTTTCGTCGATTTCCGCTTCAAGCTTTCCCGACGCGATTTCCTCGAAAAAGCCCGACGGGATTATGGCCGAAACGATATACGACGTGGGGCCCGTCTGGTCAACGTGGTTGAGCAGCTCCGAAATGAACGGAGCGTCTTTTCCGTTGAGTTTAACCGAATAACCGCTTTCAAAGCTTACCGCCTGGAAGTCGTCTATGCAAATCTGAAGCAGTGCGTTTTTGATTTCAATGCCCTTTGCGTCGTATTCGAGAGTTACCTTGAGCGCGCCTTTGCCGTACGCGTTTTCGGTGTCGCTTCCCGAATTGAAGTCATTGTAGCCGCTTGCATATCCGTCGCACGCTTCGCCTTTATAGGACGCGCCCACGAATATTCTGTCGGTGCCTTCGGCGTCTTCGTCTTCCTTTATCCACGGATAGCCGTGCGCGTACTGATTCTTTGC
>JAEEGH010030451.1_pt1 | contig 10491 bp, 6 predicted proteins | sample 9134181 | NCBI WGS metagenome assembly JAEEGH01 (sample SAMN16246544, study PRJNA631951) | gut metagenome | biome: gut microbiome; feature: rumen; material: DP-attached | host: Bos | place: Iran: Karaj | collected 2018-10 | reverse complement strand
ATTGCGCAAGGGATTGTAGCACCTTTAGTTCTGGCGGACGTGTCCGCCAGAATGAGCCGCGGTAGACGGCGAGGTGCGAAAAGCCCGTTTTGCCCGCGCATTGCGGGCAAATGCGCCCGACGCATGTGCAACATCCATGACCGCAACTTTGTAACAGGCTAATGAATCAGTTTTGCGAGCACAGGGTCTTTTTGCCGCCAGTTTTTGTTGACTTTCACCTGTAAATCAAGGTCTATCCTGTAATCAAAAATATCGCGCATCGTTTTAAGCGACTCAAGGCGTATCGACTTTATCATAGACGCGCCTTTTCCTATTACAATGCCTTTCTGGCTTTCGCGCTCCACGACAAGGAATGCGCGTACCCATAATTCGCGCCCGTCTTTTCGCCACTCCATGTCCGCAATATCAACATAAATTGAGTGCGGAATTTCGTCATGAAGCATATTAATCGCTTTTTCGCGGATAATTTCAGCAATGCGGAAATCAACTTCCTGATCGGTGTAGTATTCTTCCGGGTACATCGGCTCGGCGACGGGCGCAAGCTCGTACAAAGCTTTAAGCACGTCGTTGATGTTCTCGTCTTTTTCTGCTGACATACGGAACACGCGGCTTTCAGGAATCTTCGGTAAAACTTCTTTTATGAACGCTTCAGCCTTTTCAGGACGGGCTTCGTTCGAATCTATCTTATTTATGGCTACAACGGTTTTTTCAGAAACTGGCGCAATGAGCTCCGCCGTTTTGCGTTCTTCTTCGCCCGGGAGCCGTGTCGCGTCTATGATATAAAGCACCGCATCTGCGTCTTTAAGCTGGTCTGATGTAACTCCGCGCAGTTTCATGTTCAGTTTTTTCTCGGAATCGTGAAAACCGGGCGTATCAATAAAAACGAGCTGCCCGAACGAAGTGTTCACAATGCCGCGTACGGCGTTGCGCGTTGTCTGAGGAATCGGCGACACGATAGAGATTTTCTCGCCGCTCGCGGTATTAAGGAACGTCGATTTTCCGGCAGATGGTCTGCCTATAATCGTAACAAGTGCTGCTTTTCCGTCTTTTTTGCGTGTATCTTCCATATTTCCGAAGTATACTCCGCAGGCGCATAAACGTCAAACCGCTAAATTTTTCGCAGAAAGCGGAATATCCTACTTGCTCTGTTTTTTTTCCCATGCTACCATAAAATTCAGAGGTAATTATGAACAGCCAGTTTCTGACATTCATGCTTGACGATTCCCAATATGCCGTTGAGGTCTATAACGTTCAGGAAGTAATGGAATACACACGCATAACAAAAATGCCGTGCGCCGACCCATGGATGGAAGGGCTTATCAGTTCAAGAGGCAAGGGTATTTCTGTTATAAATCTCCGTAAAAAGTTCGGTTTGCCAGACAAGGAGCCGGATAAGGAGACGCGCATTGTGGTTATGGAAATAAAGCCGACCGAGGACAGTCTTATCACTTTTGGAGCGATAGCAGATTCTGTTCAGGAAGTAATTGACATAGAGGACTCAGAAATCGAGCCGCCGCCGAAGTTCGGAAACAACATATCTGGTAAATTCATACATGGAATCGGCAGGAAAAACGGCAATTTCATCATCATCCTGAACATAAACCAAATTTTCTCTGCCGACGAAATAATCAATCTGACGGAAATTACACAGAGCTTGAACGAAACACCGGCTGAAGAATAAAATTGTTATCACTATGGTATCTTCTACAGATTTCGCATTAAAACCAGTTAATGGAAACCCGCTTCCCTACGGGGCTCTTGTTACAGAAAAAGGCGTAAACTTCAGCCTTTTTTCGCGTCACGCAACAAGTATAATTCTTTCAATTTTCAAGGATCAGAACGATTCCGAGCCTTATTTTACGTACACGTTCGACCCCTTAAAAGACAGGACAGGCGATATATGGCACGTTTTCATTGAAGGGCTAAAACCCGGCGCGCTGTATCTTTACAGGGCGAACGGTCCTTTTGCCCCGGAAAAGGGCCACCGCTTCAACAAAAACATTTATCTTCTTGATCCGTATGCCAAAGCTCTTACAACTACATCGCTCTTCAAGAATCTGCCGCCGGATTACGTTACACCTACCGACAATCTGGATATAAAACTCGGCAGGCCATACGACGCAAAGTGGTTTCCTAAGTGCGTCGTAATCAACGACGCGTTCGACTGGCAGGGCGACCGTCCGCTGAACTATCCGCTCAGAAAAAGCGTGCTTTACGAAACGCATCTAAAAGGAATAACAGCGAACCCCAATTCCGAGGTTGCACATCCGGGCACATACAAAGGACTAGCAGAGAAAATTCCGTACTTCAAAGATTTAGGCATAACAAGCATAGAGCTGCTCCCAATTCAGGAATTCGACGAGTACGAAAACACAAATACAAACCCAAAAACAGGCGAACGGCTTAAAAACTTCTGGGGTTACAGCACAATGGCATTTTTCGCCCCCAAAGCATCTTATGCCGCTAACAGCGCGCCGGGCGCATGCGTAACTGAATTTAAAGAGATGATACGCGAAATGCACCGTGCGGGCATAGAAATCATTCTTGATATTGTATTCAACCACACTGCGGAAGGAAACGAGCATGGAATAACGATGAATTTCCGCGGTTTGGACAACAGCATTTACTATATCCTTGAAAACGAAAACAAAGCGTTCTACGCCAACTACTCCGGATGCGGCAACACGCTGAACTGCAATCATCCCGTCGTGCGCGACTTTATAATAGACTGTCTGCGCTATTGGGTTTGCGAAATGCACGTTGACGGCTTCCGCTTTGACCTTGGTTCTATTTTGGGACGCGACAGTACCGGAAAGCTTATGGAAGACCCTCCTGTTTTGGAGCGCATTGCAGAAGACCCGATTCTGCGAAACACAAAGATAATTGCCGAAGCATGGGATGCTGGCGGCGCGTATCAGGTCGGAAGCTTTCCAGGCGGACGGTGGGCAGAATGGAACGACCGCTTCCGTGACGATATCCGCAAGTTCTGGCGCGGTGACGACGGTTTGAGCAATGCGCTCGCGACACGCATTGCAGGTTCTTCCGATCTGTACCTTCGTGACGGGCGAAAACCGTTCCATTCTGTAAACTTTTTGACAAGCCACGACGGATTCACGCTGAACGACCTTGTATCGTACAACGGCAAACATAACGAAGAGAACGGCGAGAACAACAGGGACGGCTCCGACAACAACAACAGCTACAACTACGGCTACGAAGGTCCGTCAATGAATCCCGCCATTGAGACTTTGCGCACAAAACAGGCGAAAAACCTTATTTTCACGCTGCTTTTGGCACAGGGCACCCCGATGCTGCTCGCCGGAGACGAATTCCGGCGCACACAGGGCGGAAACAACAACGCGTACTGTCAGGACAACGTATCGTCATGGGTTGACTGGAGTTTGCGGAACAAATACTCTGAGCTTTTCCGCTTCACAAAAAAACTGATTCTTTTCCGCCGCAAGCACCATGCGTTCATGCGTCCGGAATTCTTTCAGGGCAGAGATATTTCTTTTAACAGCCTGCCTGATATAACCTGGTTCGATGAATCGGGGCGCACCCCGGACTGGGGACGCTTGAATCACTTTTTGGCTTACAGGCTTGACGGCAGCCACGCGGAAATTTTTGCCGATACGGACGACAACGACTTTTTCATCATGTTTAATTCGGCCTTGCAGGACAAAACTGTAAAAATCCCGCTGCCGCCAGTCGGCAAAAAGTGGTACAGATGCATAGACACTTCAATAGAAGCCCCGGAAGATTTTATGTCGCCCGGCGAGGAAGAAATCCTTCCTGTGCAGAACAGATACGTGCTTCCATCGCGTAGCTGCGCACTGCTTATGAGTAAGTTATAGAACGGTTTTTGCAAGAATCAGTTTCATAACTTAGCTGACTTTTTGAACTGTTTCGGTTAAAATAATCTTGCAAAAACGTGGCACCAATCTGCCGCGAGGAGTTACAATGAATTTTGACAAAGAATCTTTTAAAGCGAGCCTTTCCGCCAGACTAAAACGCCAGTACGGTAAAGACATAAGCCAGGCAACGAAGCATGATCTTTTTGACGCTGTTTCTGCCTCCGCAATGGAAATCGTCCTTGAAAACTGGATGAAAACCCGGAATGCATATTACAAACATCAGGGAAGAAGGGTTTACTATCTTTCTGCGGAATTCCTTATGGGTCGCGCGCTCAGCAACAACCTTATAAACGCAGGAATAATGGACGGAGTAAAAGAAGTTCTTAAAGAGCTTAATATAGACTACAATGTTGTGGAAGACGAAGAGCCGGATGCAGGCCTTGGAAACGGAGGCCTCGGACGATTGGCGGCTTGTTTCCTCGACTCGCTCGCGACACTGGATTATCCGGGACACGGCTACGGAATACGCTACCAGTACGGTATGTTCGAGCAGCACATAGAGAACGGCTGCCAGGTAGAGTATCCTGACAACTGGCTCAAGCACCGCGACCCATGGGAAATAAAGAGAAGCGACCTTGCCGTTACGGTGAAATTCGGAGGAAACGTCGTCTGCCACAGAGGCCCGAACGGAACAAGCCGCTTCGAAGTTGAAAATGCAGAGGAAGTGCTCGCCACTCCTTATGATATGCCTATCGTCGGCTACGACACGAACACTGTAAACACGCTTCGCCTTTGGCAGGCATCGAGCCAGGACGGATTTGACCTTCAGCTTTTCAACCAGATGGAATATCTTCGTGCCGTGGAAAAACAGAATTCTGCGGAGAATATAAGCCGTGTACTCTACCCTAACGACAACGGACCTTCCGGAAAGGCTTTGCGCCTGAAGCAGCAGTATTTTTTCTCTTCTGCAAGCTTGCAGGACCTTATGAACCACTTCATAAGCGACCACGGCAAAGACTTCCAGAAGTTCCCGGATTATCAGGTTATCCAGCTTAACGACACGCACCCTGTAGTCGCAATTCCAGAGATGATGCGTCTTCTTATGGACGAACAGGGACTTGGATGGGAAGCCGCATGGTCTATCGTAAAACGGACATTCGCATACACGAACCACACGATTCTTGCAGAAGCCCTTGAAAAATGGCCTATAAGCATTTTCCAGTCACTTCTTCCGCGTATCTATCAGATTGTAGAAGAAATTAACCGCCGCCTTTCAATAGAGCTCCGTGAGAAATATCCGGACGACTACGCAAAACAGAACCGCATGTCTATTATCCAGAACGGAATGATTCACATGGCCTGGCTTGCTATCCACGCATCTTTCAGTGTAAACGGAGTCGCGGCTCTGCACACAGAAATTCTTAAGTCACAAGAACTTGCGGACTGGTACAGCCTTTATCCGGAGAAATTCAACAACAAGACGAACGGCATTACGCAGCGCCGCTGGCTTTTGTGCGCGAACCCGAAACTTTCTGCATTTATCACGGAAAGAATCGGACATGGATGGGAGAAAAATCTTTCCCTTCTTAAGGGGCTTGAAAAATTCGCGGACGACGATGCTACGCTTGAAGAATTCCTTAAAATAAAGCAGGAAAATAAAGAGAACCTTGCAAAGTATCTTAAGATTACGCAGAACGAATTCCTTGATCCTGAATCGATTTTCGACGTTCAGATAAAACGCCTGCACGAGTACAAACGGCAGCTCCTTAACATCCTTCACATCATGTATTTGTACAACAGGCTTTTGGAAGATCCATCCTTCAATCCGCCGGCACGCACGTTCATTTTCGGTGCAAAGGCGGCTTCCGGCTACAGACGCGCGAAGGCTATTATCAAGCTGATTAACTGCGTCGCTGACCGCATTAACAACGACCGCCGCGTAAGGGGCAAGCTCCGCGTAGTATTCGTAGAAAACTACAGGGTTTCCGTCGCAGAAAAGATTTTCCCGGCTTCCGATGTTTCCGAGCAGATTTCCACAGCCGGAAAAGAAGCTTCAGGAACCGGAAACATGAAGTTTATGGTAAACGGTGCGGTTACACTTGGTACGCTTGACGGCGCGAACATCGAGATTGTCGAGGAAGCCGGAAAAGAGAACGCTTTCATATTCGGTCTTACAAAAGACGAGATTATTGCGATCGAGAACGAGCACAGCTACAATCCACAGAAATATCTTGATCGGAATCCGCAGCTCGCAAAAATCATGAACCAGCTGATAGACGGCACGTTCGACCCGGATACGCAGCTTTTCCGCGAGCTTTACGATTCGCTTGTTTACGGCGTTGAAGGCCAGCGTCCAGACGTGTACTACGTTCTTGCTGATTTCGACTCTTACGTGAAAGCGCAGGAGCAGGTTGCAAAAGCTTACACCGACAGAAAACGCTGGGCAAAGATGGCGCTGCTCAACATTGCAAGAAGCGGCAAGTTCTCGTCCGACAGAACGATAGAAGATTACGTCCGCGACATCTGGAAGCTCAAGAAGCTTAAAGTGGAATAGGACGACGTACGGACGATGAAAATCGTGATGCTTTGCCTGAGCGCGGGCATTCAAAAGACGATTTCTTTTGAGAGTTTCTTGCCGGGCGAAGTGAACCGCTCAAAATCATACCGATACGATGCGTCCGGCAAGGCGATAAATTCCGCGCGAGTTTTGATGCAGCTTGCTGGTGCGGCTAGTGTGGCGGGCGGCTCGTCAGTTGCGGCAGATTCGTCCGCAAGAGATGCGGCGACATCGGGCGTACCAGCTACTACAGCTGGCGCGTCTGTGAGCGTCGTTTGCCCGCTTGGCGAGCGCAACAAAGACTTTTTTCTTGAAATGGCACATGCTGACGGACTTAACGTAAAAGTCGTGCCGATTCCCGGTTTTACACGCGAATGCTGCACTCTCTTAGACGAAAAAAGCGGGCAAACGACAGAGCTTGTCGTAGACGAGCCAGTGCTCACCTGTGATTCCGCGCCTTACGAGGAAAAACTGATGGAGCTGCTCACCACAGAACTCGGCATTAGCACAGGTTCCGATGCGGGCGGCGCAAGACGTGGGGCAGGCGGCGCGAGTTCAAATTCCGACGGCAGTAGCGTTTGCGGCGCGGGTACAGTTTCGGGCGGCTCTGCCCAAAAAGCCGACGCGCTTCTTTTTTCAGGCAGTCGCCCAAAATTCTGGAGCGCCGGCATAATAAAGCGGATTGCGGCGGCGGCAAAAGCCAACAACATCCTTTTCATGGCAGATTTCCGTGGAAGCGATTTGCTTTCTATTTTGGACGAGTATACGCCAGACATAATCAAAATAAACGAGGATGAATTTTGGGCGACGTTCGGCGCGGATTTGCCCGCTATGTTCGGCAATGGTGGCGTAAGTCCTGCCGCGCGCCCCGCAAAGTACGCGGACATTACGAACGCCCCCGCCGCTTTCCAAGCCGAAGAACAGCTTGCCGCCGCAATCGCCGAAACAAGCCGCCGCCTCAACAATATTGTCGTCGTGACGCGGGGCGCAAAAGCAACCCTTGCCGCAGAAAAAGGCACGCCGTACAACAGCCCGTCAGAACGCGTAAAAGCCGTGAACACAATCGGCTGCGGCGACGCGTACAACGCCGGTTTCCTATATGAATACCTCGCCACAAAAGATATGGAAAAATCGCTTGAAAAAGGAAAATGGTGCGCGTCGCGGAACGCAGAGTGCCTACGCCCCGGAGTACTCCACGACTAGCGGGAAGCACAGCTTACGTGCGTCGCCCTTCGGCTGCCAGAAGATACGGACAGCGCGATGCTTAATACCAGCCTAAGTCGAAGTCTAAGGCAGCTTCTGGTATATAATACTTGGGTCCACCACGTTCCGCACTTAAAAATGCATCATTTATCCAGCCAGTTTTTCCGTCAAAAGTGATTCTTGCCCACCTTTTCTCACTGCTTGAATCAGTTTCTTCGGTTATCGCCTCAATCTCAACATTAATCTGACCTTTTCCATTTTTGTAACTTTTGTAACTGGCGGGAACGTAACCAATCACTTTTGTTCCTGTTTCTCCGGGATTATCACGGAGTTCCACCTCATCCAATGACGAAAAAACACTCAATCCCTGCGCCATTTTTCTTACAGTCCACTTTTTTCCACCAGATTCAATTGTCTCTAGTATTTCCCACTTATTATTTTCATAAGGATCAGGATAACCATTCCGGTACTCATTGTAGAATTTAACAAACTTAGGTTCGGAATAACACAAAAAACCTGAATATCCGTTTGATTTAACCTTGAGCCAGCAATAGAACAATCCATCATCTTTCCTTGTAATTTTCCAAATCTCCGAAATTTCAAGCGCATCATCGTCCTTAAGCTCATAAACCTTTTCAGATTTTTCCATATCCGAATAGATTTCCCGCCTTTCATCGCGCGCCATATCACCAATTTTTACCGTTTGGACATGTTTTCTAACCGTGATTGTATTATTTTCATCCTCTGATTCCAAGATTATCGTTCCGTTTCCGCCTGCATAATCCGGTGTATGCGATATCTGCTCGGTCTCCGCTAAATAACCGGCGAAACATTTGCCCACCACACCATACTTCAGTGGATTTCCGTTTTTGTCGGTCGCACCGTCCTGAACCTCGACGATTACCCAATTGCTCGTAATTCCGTCGATAGTTTCTTCCTCATCAATCTCGATTATTTTCACACGAGTGCCCGCGTTCAGCACAGTTTCAATAAAACTGTCATGATACGGATTTCTAAGCCGAAGATTTTCCGTCACGACCATATCTTGATAAAGCTTAACATTTGGTTCGGCATAGAAAAAAGATAGGCAAAACACAAGCAAAACAACAAAAACTTTTTTTTTCATATTGCGTTCACTCCACTAAGTGATTAATCATTCTTTCCGGCGGAAACTTTTATTCTGCAACGGCAGACTTCACTCGTCTTTATAAAAACTCTGTGGTTCACAGGTTCCTCGCGGATATCGCCGCTTCCGTCAAAAGATTCGACATGCCAACCGTAAGGAAACCATACATCCGGGACAAATATTTCCGTATCGGCTTCGTCAGTGCCGGGCGGACAAACTGTACTGTCCCATTCAAACTCGAAGAACGGAATGCCATCCGTATGGAACTCGAACGAAACAGGTTTTCCTGCCACCGCCACCGGATACGGGCGTGATATACCGCGTTCTGCCCTGAACTGCTTCAGTTTTGCATTATAAACATTGAAGTCCGCCGTACAGGACGCATCTTTTTCCGCCCCGAAAACCGAAAACTCAGAAATAACTGTTGATATAAGCTCTTTCTCAGCAGTCTCCATATATGCGGTCAGAACTTCTTCCTGCCGCGTAAAATCAAGGTTTTCTTCTTTACTGCCGTGCATTCCGTTCATCGGAACACCAAAGTCGCCCATGATAACAGGAACACCTTCCGCTGAAAGAGAATCCACTTTGCTTATCATATCCTGTGAGATATATTCAAGCCATTCGGTTTTTGCTTTTCTGAACGCAGTAATTCTTGAGTCGTAGCAGCTGAAAATCCCTGCCGTGTTAAAGCCGTCCGTAACACCGGCAGGCATGCATTCCGTAAAAAAGATATATTCCGGGTGCTTTTTTTGAAGGGCTTCCATGAACATCTGCTGGAACGGACGGAGGTAATCCTCCGAAAAATCTACGGGCTGACCGTTCCGCATGTAGAAGTAGTCGGGTCTGTCAAGAACAGCCTCGCCGTTTTCTTCGTGCCACACGCCCGCCGTTTTCCACGGACAATATGCAATGGCTTTTTCGCCGGAATTGCGCTTGTCATTTACGACTACACGCTTTTTTACGCTGAGCCCGGAGTGTTTAAGCTCAAAATGGTTGAATGTGCTGATAAGACCGGACGCGGCTTTCATCCCGGAAAACGGCGTACAAGCGACTCCTTCCGGAACGGGCGGCTCAATAAAGCTGTCTAAGTTTGAAATACCGATGTATCCGCTCGACGGCTCGCTCATTATGCCGAAACCGATTATGTTTTCACAGTCCTTCAGGCGGCGCGCCACGTGATACATTGCCGCAATATAATGCTCCTGAAGATAGTCCTGCGCACTAATTCCTTCGATTTTGCATTCTGGTGCGAACGTGTTCCCCGCAAAAAAGAGCGTGAACATTGTCTGGCACAAATAACGCTGGTAATTAAGCTGCCACGGATATGCGGAGTAGCCGTCTTTTTTTGCGGCTTCTTTTGTATAGACTGCGCCGCATTCTGCGAGCATCTCTTTGGCAAAACCAAGTTTTTCAATCGTCCAAAGTGGCGCGCCGCATCCGCCTGTCCAACGGCACCATGCGTTCTGGTACGGCTGCACTATAACCGCGATGTTGTATTCGGCGGCTTTTTTGAGCATACGCCTTGTGTACGCAAGAAAATCTTCGTCGTACATCTCCGGGCCTTCGTGCTCAACGGCTTCCCATGTAACGCCCCACCGGATGAGCGTGCAGCCGACATCAGCGAGCCGACGGAAAACTTCATCCGCATCTGCTTCGGGAAAAGGTCTGTCCGTAAACGAAACACCGCCGGCATCTCCGCTTTCAACAGGCTGCGGGGCTTTTATCCCGCCAAAGTTAAATCCCCTGAAAAT
>JAEEGH010030448.1_pt1 | contig 10491 bp, 11 predicted proteins | sample 9134181 | NCBI WGS metagenome assembly JAEEGH01 (sample SAMN16246544, study PRJNA631951) | gut metagenome | biome: gut microbiome; feature: rumen; material: DP-attached | host: Bos | place: Iran: Karaj | collected 2018-10 | reverse complement strand
ATCATCGGCATGAAGTTCGGTTCGCTCTTCGATGCAAACCAGACTATGGTCAGCAAGATTGGCGACGGCAACTCTCTCGTTCAGGTTGTTGCTTGGTACGACAATGAGAACTCTTACACTTCTCAGATGGTTCGCACCATTAAGTACCTCGCTGAGCTGAAATAATACAATAGTTGATTAAACAACACAATAACCGCCCGACCATTTGAGCCGGGTGGTTTTTTATGGCCATAACAAGTTTTGCTCTAAACAGACACTTCAGCCTTGATGTGCGGCCAGGGGTCGTAGTCCTCTAACTGGAAGTCTTCGTACTGGAAATCAAAGAGTGAGTGGACGTCGGGATTCAGCTTCATGACGGGCAAGGGACGCGGCTCGCGAGTAAGTTGCAGGCGGGCTTGCTCGAGGTGGTTCAAGTATAGATGGGTGTCGCCAGTGGTGTGGATGAAGTCACCGGCCTTCAGCCCCGTTACCTGAGCCATCATTTGAAGCAGCAGAGCGTAGCTGGCTATGTTGAAGGGTACGCCGAGGAAGGTATCGGCACTTCGCTGATAGAGCTGGAGCGACAGTCGCCCATCGGCTACGTAGAACTGGAAGATAGTGTGACAGGGAGGCAATGCCATCTGGTTGACCTCGGCTACATTCCATGCCGAGACAATCATACGGCGCGAGTTGGGATTTGTCTTCAACTGATTGAGCACATACTGTATCTGGTCAATGGTTCCGCCGTTGTAGTCGGGCCATGAACGCCACTGGTGACCATAGACGGGGCCTAATTCTCCGTTTTCGTCGGCCCATTCGTTCCAGATGCGGACACCATGCTCCTGCAGGTAGCGGACGTTGGTATCGCCCTTGAGGAACCACAGCAGTTCGTAGATGATGGACTTCAGGTGCAGTTTCTTTGTTGTCAGCAGCGGGAAACCGTCTTCTAAGTTATAGCGCGACTGTGTTCCGAAGATGCTGATGGTACCTGTGCCAGTACGGTCACCCTTTTGGGTGCCTTCGGTTAGGATGCGGTTAAGTATGTTCAAGTATTGCTTCATAATCTGTGGGTATATGAGTTGTTTTGATTCTCCATTCTTTTGGGTATAGGTTGTTGGCCCGTGTGCCGATGTTTTTTACTGTGCCCAGCCCGTGTCCCATGAAGCTGACTTCGACGATGCCGCGTGGGGTGTCGGGAGGCAGGACGATAGCTTCACCACGGAGGTAGGCGATGGCTTGGGGGTAGGAGAGACCCACCCCCGCCCTCTCCCTATCTAGGGAGGGAAGTATTGATAGGCCGCGTGGCACTGGCTTGGGGTTATGCCTCCCCTCCCTCAACAGGTTGGGGTTGGGGGTGGGTCTCTTCCTCAATACGCACATGAAGAGTCCCTCGCTGCGGGTGATGCCTGGGATGAAACGGTAGACGGGGGCATTGAAGCCGGGGAGTAGCGAACCTGTGATGTTCCATTCGGGCTTTACCTCAACAGGAAGCACCTCGGCATCGTATTCCTCACAGATCCAACGGATGTTCTCCTCGTTCTCCTTTGTATTGAAGGTGCAGGTGCTGTAGATCATGAGTCCTCCTTCACGTAGACAGGCCCATGCATCTGCAACAATGTCGCGCTGCAACTGCCAACACCGTTCGACGTTCTGTGGACTCCACTCGCGAATGGTGGCTCCGTCCTTTCGGAACATGCCTTCGCCTGAGCAGGGAACATCGCATAGGATAAGGTCGAAAAGGAATTTTGACTTGCGGTAAACTTCAGGGTAGTTGTTGGTGACAATGCAGTTGGGGTAGCCCCACTTTGTGATGTTCTCAAAGAGGATGCTGGCGCGTTGGCGGATGGGCTCGTTAGAGTAGAGTACGCAGTCTTCCGGCAATGCTGTGCGTAGCAACGTAGACTTGCCACCAGGAGCTGCACATAAGTCGAGGCATGTACTATTTGACCATGTACTTTTTACCATTTGGCGCAGCACTTCGTCAAGAAACATTGATGCCGCCTCCTGCACGTAGTAGCAACCGGCATGCAGCAATGGGTCCATCGTGAAGTTAGGCCGACGGGGCAGATAGTAGCCATTGCGGCACCAGGGGACGGGCTCTCCATCTTTCACCGTCCACTCTTCAACTCCGACCTTCAGAGGGTTGAGACGGATGCTGACAGGCGTAGCTTCGTTGAACGAATCCAGATATCGCTGGAACCGTTGCTCGCCCATGATTTCGCGCGTGTTCCTTATAAATATGTCGGGCAGCTGCATGCTTTTTTCGTATTTCGGCTACAAAATTAAAAAAAAAATACGAACTTTGCAACTAATTCTATGTTCAATGCGTCTAAAGGATAAAGAAACAACTTAAAATGAGGACAGATAATATGAAAAAGTATTTGATTACAACGGTCATGCTGCTGACTTTGGGAATGGGCCCGACAGCGATAGCCCAGGGACAGCAGGCACGGGAAGAACAGGAACTTGTGGACTCCACAAGACATGATGCCTTAGAGGCTTACAGCGACACGACCGACGTGGTGGACTCAACGGTGGTCAGCCGTCATCACCGCATTGGTGGCTATACTATCAACGGCAGTTCGTTTTTAGATGATATTTTTGGAAACGTGGGTATGGAGGGATTGATGGGTATGACTTTCGTGCTAATGGTACTGATAATAATCTTCGTCATTGCACCCGTCATCTTCTTTGCGCTGCTGTTCTTCTTTATCTATAAGAACAGAAAGCAGAAGATCAAGTTGGCAGAGATGGCCATGAAACAAGGACAGCCCATACCCGACCAGCTGCTTGTGGAGCATAAGCAAACGGATGATGAGCTGTGGCAGAACGGATTGCGCCAGACGTTCCTCGGAGTGGGACTGTTAGCATTCTTCGGCTATGTCGGCAGTACCTTGGGTATTGGCATCGGCATCCTGGTGACTGTCATCGGACTGGGCAAGCTGGCTATAGTAAAAACTTCAAAACGTGATCAGTAAACAATGAACTTACAAAACAAGATAGATTATGGAAAAGAAATTGATGCGTTCTAACGACAGAGTGTTTGCAGGAGTGTGCGGCGGACTTGCCGAGTATTTCGACTTCGACCCCGTACTGGTGCGTGTGGCCTATGCCTTTCTGACGTTGTTCACAGCCTTTAGCGGCTTGCTGCTCTACATCGTGCTGTGGATAGTGATGCCGGAAAAGAGATTCTGACGGATGGGCAGGCTCAATGACCTCTCTCTCGCTACGCAGGTGGCGGTGTTCCACAATAAGCGGGCTTTCGACCAGCTTGTTCGCGAATACCAGTCACCTGTGCGTCGGTTCTTCCTGAGCCAGACGATGGGCAACGAGGCTTTGAGCGATGACTTGGCACAGGATACCTTTTTGAAGGCCTACACCCACATAGGGCAGTATCGGGGTACGTCGAGTCTGCTGACGTGGCTGACCAGGATTGCCTATAATGTGTGGTACGACCATTGTAGAAGTGAAAAAGGGAAGATGAAGAGTGAAGATGTTGCTACCGCCATATCTTCACCTGATAGAACGGCGGCAGCAAGTTCTTCACTATTCACGCTTCATTCTTCACTTAAATTAGACCTCTACACCGCTCTCTCCCAACTGAGGGAAGAAGAGCGGACTTGTATAACCCTGCAACTTATAGACGGTTACCAGATAGACGAGATTGCAGAGATTATGAAAATGCCGACGGGAACGGTGAAATCTCACCTGAAACGCGGCAAGGAGAAATTAGCTGACTACTTAAGACAAAACGGATATGACAGATAACGAAATGCTGGAACAACTGTTCCGGCCGATGAAGGAAATGAAAGTGGCCGACAACGGCTTTACGGAGCGGGTGATGAAGCAGCTGCCCCGTCGTGACGTATGGCAGATTAGCCGTTTGTGGACGGCATTCTGTATCGCCATTGCAGTTGTGCTGTTTGTGCTGTTGCGTGGCTGGGAATTGATAGCCTATGGCTTGTTAATGATGATGAACAACATAGATGTTGCAAAGAGCAACCTGTTGATCGTCACTGTGTTGGCGGGAGTGCTCGGATTGGTATTCCTCAGCGATGTCGTTCGTCGCGAGCGCTTCAGTGTGCTTTAGAACCAGTCGTCATCCGCTTTGGTAGTATTGTCTTCTTCCGTCGTAGCCTTGGGCTTCGGCGGATTTTTTAATTTGCCTTCCTCGTCGAACATGCCGTAGGTGGTGCGTAGCACGATGAACTCCGTGCGGCGGTTCAACTGGTTGCACTCTTCCTGTTGCTCTTCGTCTTTGATGGCCTTGATAAACTCCTCAGTCAGTACGTCACCCTCTTTCAAGAAGGGGAATTTCTCGGTCAGCTTACGCTTTACGGTTTTCGGCTTTTGCTTGCCATAACCCTTTGGCGTCAGTCGGTCAGCGGCAATGCCGTGTTCAATCAGGTAGTTCACCACCGATTCGGCACGCCGCTGCGACAAGCGCTCGTTGTAGGCGGCCGAGCCTTTGTAGTCGGTGTGTGCCGACAGTTCGATGGTGACGTTCGGGTTCTCGTTCAGCAGTTTTACCAACTCGTCGAGTGCCGTCTTCGACTCTGGGCGCAGCGTGGCCTTGTCGAAGTCGTAGAATATGTTGTCGATGAGGACAGGCGCCGAGATGTCGGCTAAGGGGAATTGCAGCACGTATTCAGCCGATACGGTGGCTGTGTCGACGCGCAGCTCTTCTTTGTGGTTCAGATAGCCCTTGCAGGTACCCAAGAACACATAGTCAACCCCCGTCTCAATCTCCTGTGTGAATGAACCGTCGCCCTTCACGCTGAGCTTTAGGTTGGTACCGTCGTTGCCTACCATATAGACTTGTCCGGCAGGCAGTTCGTAGCCATCCATTTCGTACACCCATCCTTTGACGGTGACCAAGACTTCAGACTTCTCGAACGAGTAGATGTGATCCCATCCGCGGGCATCACCACGATTCGATGAGAAGTAGCCGCGATTGTGCAGGCCTTCAAACGTCATGCCGAAGTCGTCGCCTTGTGAGTTCAGGGGGAATCCGGGATGTTCCATCTTCCATCCGTTCTCCAATGGCTTAGCGATGAAAATGTCCAGTCCGCCCAATCCAGGATGTCCATTGGAGGAGAAATAGAGGTCGCCGTTGGGGCGGAAGGTGGGGAACATCTCATCGCCTGGTGTATTGATGGGTTCGCCCAAATTCTCCAATGAACTGATACCGTTGGAGGTGAGCGAAGCACGCCAGATGTCGTAGCCGCCCAGTCCACCGGGCATGTCGCTGACGAAGTAGAGCCACTGGTCATCGGGCGAGACGGCAGGATGGGCAAAGGTCGAGAGTGTATCTTTGGAAATGGCTACCTCAGTGGGCTTGCTCCAGGAGGCATCACTACGTTGTGACTTACAGATGACAGCATAGCGGGGATAGGAAGGGTCAGTCTTGCATTGGGTCAGATACATGGTCTTTCCATCGGCACTGAAGCAGCAGGCACCTTCGTCGAAGCTGGAGTTCAGTTCCGAGTCGATGGTTTGTGGCTTGCCCCATTTGCCCTTCTCGTCCTTCTGAGCATAGAAGATGTCGGAGTACTTGGTTCCTGTGATGCCGCTCAGTTCGTCGCCTTGGGCTTGGTTGCGGGTCGATGTGAAAAATATCTGGTCGTTGTCGTCGCCTGCCAGCATAGGCGAGAAGTCGGCACGGCGGGAGTTGAAATTGTCTTCGCGCTTGATGCTGTACTTCGAGCCTTCCTTCTTCCAGATGGGGGCCTGCCGTGCGGCCTTTATTCCCTCTTTGGCCAGTGATAGGAAGGGACTGTCAGTCCCGCTCAGCGAGTCAACGGCGGCGGCAAAGCTCTTCTCGGCTCCCTTGTAGTCGCCGTTCTTCATTTGTTGCAGTCCTATGTAGTACAGCGTTAGCGAGTCCTGCTGCTTGTAACGTACTACATTGTTGTAGGCAGCGAGAGCCCTCTGGGTGTTGTTGATGCGACGATAGCAGTCGGCCATCTTCATGGCCCGTTGTCCGCGCAGCTTGCGGTCTTTCGTTGGTGTTTGCGTATAAGCCTTCTTGTATTGTGTCGCCGCGTCGTAGTATTCGCCGAGGGCGTAGAACTTGTCACCTTTCTTCATGGCACCGTCTGCACCACACCCCACAAGGAGCATGACTACGACTATTATATATAATAAGGTGTCAATTCTTCGCATACTATTTTGTAACGCAATACTTAGTGTTTTTATTGTCTCAATTTATTTAGATACAGCAAAAATAAGGCCTTTTTGCAAGATTTTGCTATCTCGGCTTTGCAATTTCGGGATTTATTCGTATCTTTGCAATCGTTTATAACCAACTTTAGTAATGGAAGCTTTTTTCCGAACGCATCGTTATTTGGTGGAACACGTTAATGCTCCGGTTCGTCGCACCCTGATGGATGAGATTGACTGGAACGACCGCATGATTGGCATCAAGGGAACGCGTGGGGTTGGAAAGACCACTTTCTTGTTGCAGTATGCCCGTGAGAAGTTTGACTTGGGCGACAAGCAGTGTCTCTACATCAACATGAACAACTTCTATTTCCAGGGGCGCGGCATTGCCGACTTTGCAGGTGAGTTCTATCATCGTGGCGGTCGGGTACTGCTCATCGACCAAGTCTTCAAGCAATATGACTGGTCACATGAACTGCGCAAGTGCTACGATCTCTATTCTGGATTGAAGATTGTCTTCACGGGTTCGAGTGTGATGAGACTGAAGGAAGAGAATCCTGAGCTGAATGGTATTGTGAAAAGTTACAACCTGCGTGGATTCTCCTTCCGCGAGTTTATTAACTTGCTTACTGACAATACTTTCCGGCCGTTTACTTTAGATGAGATTCTATCCGACCACGAGCGTATCGTCAAGCAGATTCTGCCGAAGGTCTCCCCTCGCCGCTATTTCCAGGACTACATCCATCACGGCTTCTATCCTTTCTTCCAGGAGCGTCGCAACTACTCTGAGAACCTGTTGAAGACGATGAATATGATGACGGAGGTAGACATTCTGCTCATCAAGCAGATAGAGCTGAAGTATCTCCCCAAAATCAAGAAACTCTTCTACCAGTTGGCCGAGGAAGGCCCGAAAGCGCCGAATGTCAGCAAACTGGCCCAGGACATAGAGACCAGTCGTGCTACGGTGATGAACTACATCAAGTACCTTACTGACGCCCGTCTGCTGAACATGATTTATCCGATAGGCGAGGACTTCCCCAAGAAACCCTCAAAGGTGATGCTCCACAACTCGAACCTGCTCTACGCCATCTATCCCATTCATGTGGAGAAGCAGGACGCTATGGAGACGTTCTTTGTCAACTCCCTTTGGAAGGACCATAAAGTCAATCAGTCTGGTCGTGACCAGTCCTACCTGGTAGATGGTAAGTTGAAGTTCCGTGTCTGCGATGCCAATGTACGAAATAAGATAAGGTACACGCCTGATACCATTTATGCCCGTTACAACACGGAAATTGGGAAAGACAACCAGATACCCCTCTGGCTTTTCGGATTTCTGTATTGATTCTTTTCACCCATTACAATGACCGTAACCGACGTTTTTGAGCTTCGAAGGCAGGGCAGGACGGAAGAAGCCTATGACGCCATTCGGGCGATATATGCCACAGACAAAGGTCATTACGCCTCATTAGCAATGTTCTGGACTGCCGTTGATATCCTTAAAAAGCGGGTAGCTGAGGATCGTATTGAGGAAGCTGTAAGAATATACCGGGCATTGGAACGACTGGTGAATGGCTTGGAGGACAAGAACACCGAAATGCTTCAAGCCATGAAACGTTGTCAGGATTTATTGGATAGAGGCCGGCGTCGGGAGAAACTCTCGGACGAAGGCCCTTATCATTTGCAGATAGGCATTTGGGGCGAAGAGATGGCAATAGTTTATCTGCGAGAGAAAGGTTACGTCATTCTGGAGCGCGATTGGCATTCCGGTCATCGTGACATCGATATCATTGCCCAGCACGGTGATTGCCTTGTGTTCGTAGAGGTGAAGACCCGTAGTAGCCACGGGCTGACTGATCCTGAGTTTGCCGTAAATCACCAGAAGTTGAAGAACCTGCGGCTGGCCATGAATCACTATATCAAGTATCGGAAGGTCAACATGCGTTGCCGCTTTGATGTCATTACCGTCGTGGGGACTATGGATGGCCCGATGCCTGAAATTACTCATATAGAGGACTTTACTATCATTTAGGAACTAATAATAGCAATAACGATATGATGCAGGACAATAAACAGGAACGTTTTCCCATTGTCGACGAAGAAGGCCGCGTTGTCGGCTCTGCCACGAGAGGTGAGTGCCACAACGGTTCACGGCTGCTGCACCCTGTTGTACACCTTCATGTGTTCAACTCGCGTGGTGAGGTTTATCTGCAGAAACGTCCTGAGTGGAAAGACATCCAGCCAGGTAAGTGGGACACCAGCGTGGGCGGTCACATGGACTTTGGAGAGACGCCCGAACAGTCATTGATAAGAGAGGTTCGCGAAGAACTCGGCATTACCGACTTCTCCCCTGAGCGAGTAGGGCAGTATGTCTTTGACAGCCGTCGTGAGCGCGAACTGGTGTATGTCAACCGCACTACCTACGATGGCCCCATCCGTCCATCTGCCGAGGAACTGGATGGCGGCCGTTTCTGGACGCTCGACGAGATTCGTGCAGCCATCGGTCACGATATCCTTACTCCCAACTTCGAGAGCGAATTCCAGCGCTTCTTCTTTTAGCAATTACTCCTCTAAGGGAGCAGCCTTCAGCTTCTCAAGTGCCCGGCAAAGCTGGTCAGGGCAAGATGTACCTTTTGTGCCGCAGCGGATGCCATCAAGTCTCTTGATGACATCATCGATATGCTGTCCGCGCACCAATGTGCTGATGCCCTGTAGGTTACCATTACATCCACCAAGAAAGAAATTCCTGCGCAAAATTTTCGCGAAAAGTCGATTTCTTGCGCAAAATTTTCGCGAAAAGTCGGTTTTGCTGCGCAAAATTTTCGCGGAAAGTCGCTGTGCATTATAAGGTACGCAGGCGTGCGCGTTTATTTAGTTTTAGACCTTAAAAGACTTAAAAAGAATAGGGACTGACGCTTCGCTCTTTTTTCTTTTTGGTGGTTTGGACTATTATGGGAGTCGGGAGGCGACGGGTGAGGCGTGACGGAGGACTGTTTCCGTCTCTTGATGCTACAAATCTGCCGTTTTATCCCTCTTAGGGTCTTGAATTTGTTAAATCAAGAGAAAGTTTGTGACAGATTTGGTTCGCACTGTGTGAAGATGTATCTTTGAACCAAAATTCTGATAATGGAACAGCCGTCGATTCTGAGTAAGGCATATAACTGCGACTGTCTGGAGTACATGAGAAGTCTTCCAGACAACTACTTCGACCTCGCTATCGCCGATCCTCCATACGGCATCGGTGCCAGTAAGCCGTCGAAGAAGGCAGAGAGAGCCAGACAAGCCGACGGTTCCGTTCTGCAGGTTCCTGTGACTGATTTCACCAAGAAAGACTGGGATAATACCATACCTTCGCAAGAGTTCTTCGATGAACTGCGACGTGTGAGCAGGAACCAGATTATCTGGGGAGCCAATTATTTCGGTCTTCAGGGCGGTATGATCGTCTGGGACAAGATCAACGGTAACAGTGACCAGTATGACTGTGAGATTGCCTATCAGTCTTTCAATAAGCGTACCGATCTCGTACACTATATGTGGAACGGAATGTTTCAGGGAAAGTACTGTGGTCGTGACATTCGTCAGGCCGCAGTCCAGCAGGGCAACAAAGCCCTTAACGAGAAGCGCATCCATCCCACTCAGAAGCCTGTCATCCTGTATGAATGGCTGCTGAATAACTATGCCAAGAAGGGTGATCGCATCTTTGATCCGATGATGGGTAGCCAGTCAAGCCGCATAGCTGCACATCGGCTGGGCTTTGACTATGTAGGCTGTGAGCTTGATAAGGAATACTATGATAAGGGTTGTACCCGTTTCAATATAATGGCTACGCAACAAACAGAACAGGATTATAGTCCCATGTTGTTAAACCGCCAGGAAATGCAAATAGACATGGAAAAAGTTTCTGGGATGGTATTTGATAAGGCAAATGCGATGTTTGCAGAAAAAGGTCTGGACACCTTGAACCTCCAAGGAGTTAAGATGAACAATGGCCTTCAGTTTTTTGATGCGGAAGACCAGCTCGATTTTATTTTAACTGTGCGCATTAAGGATTCCAAAAAACCATCAAGGAAGAGGTTTGCGCCGATCCTGTGGTACTCAGAAAGCCAGAGAAATGGTTTACCGACGCCGCCAAAGATCTGGATGAGATTGCCCAGGGCATCACCAGAGACCAGAACAGAGGATTGCATATGTAATGTTGAGATCAAATCCTATTCAACTTTAGATTTACGCACACTTTTACGCACAGATATCATTATCTGTGCTGTATAATTATCGTCATCCCTTGTTTTATAAAGTGTGGCTAAAATAGAAAATATATCAGAATCTGAAATATAGAAAGTTAAAAAAGTAAAA
>JAEEGH010030444.1_pt1 | contig 10492 bp, 9 predicted proteins | sample 9134181 | NCBI WGS metagenome assembly JAEEGH01 (sample SAMN16246544, study PRJNA631951) | gut metagenome | biome: gut microbiome; feature: rumen; material: DP-attached | host: Bos | place: Iran: Karaj | collected 2018-10 | reverse complement strand
TGGTCTTCTCCTCGGCCTGCGAGAGATACATGGGCGAACCGGGACAGAAGATGACATAGTTGCCCTGTGCTGTTACCTGACTTGGTGCATCGGGCACCCAGGTACGCCACCAGGTTACGGTAGCGGTCTTCGAGAGTCCACCCTCCAGGATTTCGTCCCAGCCCATCATCTTCTTACCGTGCTGATTGATGAATGCCTCCATCTGATGGATAAACCACGACTGCAGTTCCTCCTCGTTCTTCAAATGGTTATCCTTGATACGCTTCTGGCAGTCGGGACATTCCTTCCAGGTATCCTTACGCACCTCGTCGCCACCTACGTGTACATACTCGTAGGGGAACAGCTTGAAAATCTCGCTCCAGATATCCTTGCAGAAATCCAGCACCTTCTGTTTACCGGGACAGAGTGGGGTGGTAAAGTACTGGCCCCAGCCGATGGTGGGGAAGCACGACAGTCCCTCGTAGTTCTCGATGGCACTCAGGAAATGACCTGGCATGTCAATCTCGGGCACAATCTCGATGCCACGCTGCTTGGCATAGGCCACCACGTCGCGAATCTGATCCTGTGTGTAATAGCCACCATACAGAGTGTCGCCGTTCTCCACGCGGGTATTTTTCTTCGGAATCAGCAGGTCGGGATTGTCATCACGGGCAGCCAGCTGCATGCAGGCGGTGTCCTGGTTGTTGTAGATACGCCAGGCACCCTTCTCAGTGAGCAATGGGTACTTCTTAATCTCGATGCGCCAGCCCTGATCGTCGGTCAGGTGCCAGTGGAATCGGTTCAACTTGTACAGCGCCATCAGGTCGATGATCTCCTTCACCTCATCCACGGTAAAGAAGTGACGTGATACATCCAGATGGAATCCGCGCCAGTTAAAGCGTGGGGCGTCGGTAACTGCAACAGCAGGGATGGCAGCTTTGCCGTCGTTCTGCAGCAGCAATTGGTTCAGGGTGGCAATAGCCGACAGGGTTCCGCTGTAGTTGGCAGCGTTGATGTCGATACCGTTGGCCTTTACACTCAGCTGATAGCCATCCTTGGCAATTCCTTTCTTAGTAGCGAGTCGGATGTCGCCCTGCTTGCCGGCAACCAGTGTGGCATTTGCCTTTGCATAGCGCTGCAGACATACCTGCAGGTACTCAGCAGCAGGCTTCAGTGCAGCCGATGAGTAGGCAATAGTAGTGCCTTTGGGCAGGTTAAACTCGCCTGTGCCAACGGTTACTTTCTGTGGCGCAGGTACTAAGTTAACCTGAGCCTGGGCATCCAGGCTCAGGATACTAAATAGCAGTAAAATGATTTTCTTCATAAAAAGTGTTGGTAGATGTTTTGAATTTGTTAGAATTGCCAGCGACTGGGCAGCTGACGCTCTGGCCACAGATGCTTAGCATATTTGTAGTTGTAGAACTCGAACAGCTTTGTGAATCGTGTCAAACGCTCCTTAAAGGCGTCGTAGTTCTTCAGCTCGGGCTGTGTCCACTGTACCTCCGACAGGGCCGACATACGTGGCAGGGCCTGATATTCCACCAGTCCTTCGGTCAGCAGATACTCAGCCCACAGGTTGGCCTGTGTACCAAGGATATGCTTCTTAGCTTCGGCCGACAGTGTGTCGGGAGCTGGCTCCAGCGAATAAACCTTCTCTACAGGAATGAAACCACCGCAACGGCTTGGCTCGAACTGAGCCTCCTTCGACTGCAGATAGTCGAAGTAAACATGCGATGTTGGTGTCATCACCACATCGTGACCTAACTCGGCAGCCTTAGCGCCAGGCTCGCTACCACGCCACGACATAATCATGGCATCCTTGGGGCAGCCATCCAGAATCTCGTCCCAACCCAGAGCGCGGCGCTGATGAGCTGTCAGGTAGTCGAACACCTTCTGTGTAAAGTGAGCCTGCAGCTTATCCTTGCTCAAGCCGAGAGCCTGACACTTAGGACAAGCCTCCCATTTCACGGTTGGGGTCTCGTCGCCACCGATATGGATCACCTCCGATGGGAAGATATCCATAATCTCGGCCAGCACGCCCTCTACAAACTCGTAAACCTTAGGATTGCCTACGCACAGAACATCGGTGTATACACCCCAGTAGTGACCTACCTCGTAAGGACCGCCTGTGCATCCCAGTTCTGGATAGCAAGCCAGTGCAGCCAACATGTGACCAGGCATGTCAATCTCGGGGATGATAGTGATGTGGCGCTCCTGGGCATATTTTACAATGTCGCGAGCCTCCTGCTGGGTGTAGAAACCACCATGGGGGATACCATCGTCCAGATCAGAGTTAGTACCGAGAATCGTACCCGAACGCTGCGAACCGATAGTGGTAAGCTTAGGATACTTCTTAATCTCGATACGCCAGCCCTGGTCGTCGGTCAGGTGCCAGTGGAAGGTGTTCATGTTGTGCATGGCCAACAGGTCGATGAACTTCTTTACGAAATCCACGCTCCAGAAGTGGCGCGAGCAATCCAGCATCATACCACGATAACCAAAGCGTGGGGCATCGGTAATCGTAGCGGCGGGCAGACTGCCTCCTTTGTGCTTACCGCACTTGCAGGCGATAGGCAGCGATTTGCGCAGGGTCTGGATACCATAGAACACACCAGCAGCAGTACCACCCTGGATGGTAACGCCCTTCTGGTTGATGTTCATCACATAACCTTCCTTGGCAGTCACCTTTGGCGATACGGCCAGTTCGATGTAGCGCACCTTCTTGGCACGCTTGCTAACGATGGTCAGGTCGCACTTGGTCAGCTCCTTGATGTACTGTTTCAGGAACTCTGCTTCGTCCTGCAGTTCTGCAGGTGCCAGAATCTGTACGTCGGCGTCAACCTCAAAGGCTGCACCTTTTGTCATTTCAATCGATTGTGGCAGTGGCACCACGTTGTAGTTGGCAGGCTCGCCAGCCGCAGCTGTCATAGAGCCTAATGAGATAAGTGCTGTTAACACCATTCCTCTAAAATTCATGTTTATAGTCTTCATATTGTTAATAAAGTTTGGGTCTCTGCTTAGAATTTGTATTCTACGAATGCCTCCATAGCCTCGTAGCATGCCAGTCCAAGGTTGTCGTAGCGCTTGGCTGTTTCGCGGTTGCGATCCTCGGCACGCTGCCAGAACAGACGCTCGTCGTTACCCAGGAATGGGGCACTCTCCATCTGACTCTGGTGACGCAGGATGGCATTTCGCTTCTCGCGCAGTTCCTCAGGACTCATAGGTACGCACATCTCGATATCGGCTACATCCCATTCAGCCCAGGCACCACGGTACATCCATACACGACAGTCCTTCAACCACTCGGCACCAGCCTTCTTGGTCTCGTCGATGGCAGCCAGCACAGCATCGGTACACTTACGGTGTGTGCCGTGTGGGTCGGCCAGGTCGGCAGCCACGTAAATCTGGTGTGGCTGAATCTCGTTAATCAGCTCGATAATGGGGGTTACGTCGGCCTCGGTCATAGGCAGCTTCTCAATCTTACCGCTCTCGTAGAAAGGCAGGTCGAGGAAGTGGATATGCTTACTGTCGATACCGCTGTACTCACAAGCCAGTCGGGCCTCGCCACGGCGAATCAGTCCCTTCAGACGCAGAATCTGCTCGTTATCCAGATCGCCTGGTTTCTTACCCTTGATAAAGGCCTTTACTGCCTGGTATGAGTGCTTAATAACCTCGTCGCTACCGTTGGCAAAAATGGTGTTAAAGCCATTGATGAAGTGCATAAAGCGGCGTACCTCTTCATCGCCTACAGCAATGTTACCCGATGTCTCGTAAGCTACATGCACATCGTGGTTCTGCTGCATCAGTCTTCGAATGGTTCCACCCATCGAAATCACATCGTCGTCGGGGTGGGGCGAGAATACAATCACACGCTTGGGGTAGGGCTTTGCGCGCTCGGGACGGGTGCTGTCATCTACATTGGGTTTACCGCCGGGCCAACCAGTAATGGTGTGCTGCAGTTCGTTAAACACCTCGATGTTTACCAGACCGGCCTGACCGTCGAATTGCTCAACCAGATGTCCCAGTCCATTCTCAACATAATCCTTGGTAGAAAGCTTCAGCAGTGGCTTCTCTACCTTCTCACACAGTTCGATTACCTGACGTCTAAGCTCGTGGTTAGGCATCTTAATACTGTTAGTTAGATTTAAATTCATCATCGTTATATTAATTGTAGTAAAGTATAAATTTTCTGCGAAAGTACACATTTTAGGCGAAATAAATGCAAAATTTGGGAAGATTAACAATAATATTGTGTAATTTTGCACCCGATGAAACAACCAGCTATACAGAAACCCGAAGATATCAGCGAGGTATTGCTGCATGCTTGCTGCGCACCTTGCTCGTCGGCTATCGTCGAATGGATGATGGCTAACGGTATTCGACCTGTGATTTATTATTTTAATCCAAATATCTGGCCCCGAGAGGAATACGAGATTCGTAAACAGGAAAGTAAGCGTCATGCCGAGAGTTTAGGACTGCGATGGATTGATGGTGACTATAACCACGAGGAGTGGTTGGGTGGTGTGTGCGGACTGGAGGCCGAGCCCGAACGCGGGCGCCGTTGCGAACGCTGTTTTACATTACGCCTGATAGCCGCTGCCAAGCAGGCCCAGGCATTAGGTATTAAGTATTTCACCACCACGCTGGCATCGAGCAGATGGAAGAATCTGGACCAGATAAACCAAGCCGGCCTGGCAGCAGAGCAAATGGTCAATGCTCAATGTTCAATGTTCAATGAAGTAAAATTTTGGGCCCAGAACTGGCGCAAGGGTGGCCTGTACGAACGCCGCAACCAACTGCTTAAGGAGTATCAGTTCTATAATCAGCAGTATTGCGGCTGTGAGTTCAGTATGCGGCCTAAATCAACAGAAATAAAAGAAAATGTAAAAAACGACGAGTAAAATTTGGGTGTGTCGTTTTTTTATTGTAACTTTGCGCCCTAAAAATAGATTAGTAATATGTTTGAGAATTTAAGTGATAGACTAGAACGCTCGTTTAAGATACTGAAGGGTGAGGGTAAAATCACCGAGATTAACGTAGCCGAAACGCTGAAAGATGTACGTCGTGCCCTGTTGGATGCCGACGTAAACTATAAGGTAGCCAAGAGCTTTACCGATACCGTTAAGCAGAAAGCTTTGGGTATGAACGTGCTTACAGCCGTTAAGCCAAGTCAGCTGATGGTGAAGATTGTTCACGATGAGCTGGCCGAGCTGATGGGTGGTAAGGCTGCCGAACTGAAGATCGAGGGCCGTGCCGGTGCGCCTGCCATCATTCTGATGTCGGGTCTGCAGGGTTCGGGTAAGACTACTTTCAGTGGTAAGCTGGCCAAGATGCTGAAGGAGCGCAACCACAAGAAGCCTTTGCTGGTAGCCTGCGACGTGTATCGTCCTGCTGCTATCGAGCAGCTCAAGGTAGTGGGCGAGACTGTAGGTGTTCCCGTATATTCCGAGCCTGATAATAAAAATGTGGTAGAGATTGCCAACCACGCTATCCAGGAGGCCAAGTCGAAGGCCAACGATGTGGTGATTATCGATACCGCTGGTCGTCTGGCTGTAGATGAGGAGATGATGCAGGAGATCGAGACCCTGAAGAAGGCCGTTAATCCTAACGAGACTCTGTTCGTAGTTGACTCAATGACCGGTCAGGATGCCGTTAACACCGCTAAGGAGTTCAACGATCGTCTGGATTTCGATGGTGTAATCCTTACCAAGCTCGATGGTGACACCCGTGGTGGTGCTGCCCTTTCAATCCGCACCGTAGTTACCAAGCCTATTAAGTTTGTAGGTACGGGCGAAAAGATGGAGGCTATCGATGTGTTCTATCCCGAGCGTATGGCCGACCGTATCCTCGGTATGGGTGATATCGTTTCTCTGGTTGAGCGTGCCCAGCAGCAGTTCGACGAGGAGGAAGCAAAGAAACTTGAAAAGAAAATCCGCAAGAATAAGTTCGACTTCGACGACTTCATGGGTCAGATACAGCAGATTAAGAAGATGGGTAACATCAAGGATCTGGCTGCTATGATTCCTGGCGTTGGCAAGCAGATTAAGGATCTGGATATCGACGATAATGCCTTTAAGGGTATCGAGGCAATCATCAACTCGATGACACCAAAGGAGCGCGCCAATCCCGATATCATCAACCAGAGCCGTCGCCGTCGTATCGCAGCTGGTTCAGGTACCAAGATGGACGATGTGAACCGACTGATGAAACAGTTCGAGCAGACTCGCAAGATGATGAAGATGGTTACCGGCCTCAATTCGTCGAAAATGGCTCAGATGGCTGCAGCCATGAAGATGCGAGGTGGTATGCCCAAGTTCTAAATACAACACATATGCAACTGATTGATGGAAAAGCAACAGCGGCGGCTATCAAGGCCGAAATCGCTGAGGAGGTAAAAGAGATTGTTGCCCAAGGAGGCAAACAACCCCATCTGGCCGCCGTCTTGGTGGGTCACGATGGGGGATCGGAGACTTATGTAAAAAATAAGGTGCTGGCCTGCGAGGCTTGTGGCTTTAAGAGTACGCTCATCCGTTTCGAGGATAATATCTCGGAGGATGAGCTTTTATGTTGCGTTGATAAGCTCAACAAGGACGACGATGTAGATGGTTTCATCGTGCAGTTGCCCTTGCCAAAGCATATCGATGAGCAGAAGATTATCGAGGCAATCGACTACCGTAAGGATGTCGACGGTTTCCACCCCATTAACGTGGGTCGTATGGCTATCGGACTGCCTTGCTTCATCTCAGCCACACCTCTTGGAATTATCACCCTGCTTAAGCGCTATGGTATCGAAACCAGCGGTAAGAAGTGTGTCATTCTGGGTCGTTCAAACATCGTAGGTAAGCCCATGGCTCAGCTGATGATGCAGAAGCAGTATGGCGACGCTACCGTTACCGTATGCCACTCGCGTTCTAAAACCCTGAAGGAGGAGTGCCGTGCCGCCGATATTATTATCGCTGCCATCGGTCAGCCCGACTTTGTTACCGCCGATATGGTGAAGGAGGGTGCTGTGATTGTGGATGTAGGTACCACCCGCGTACCCGATGCTACCCGTAAGAGCGGATTCCGTTTGAATGGCGACGTGAAGTTCGACGAGGTTGCACCTAAGTGCTCGTATATTACACCTGTTCCTGGTGGCGTAGGTCCCATGACCATCTGTTCGCTCATGAAGAATACCTTAGCCGCAGGTAAAAAAGAGTACTATAAGTAATGACTGCCGAAGAGTATTACCAGCAAGGCAATGAGGCCCGCAAGCGCGGTCAGTGGCACGAGGCTATCAACAGCTATATCCAGGCTATTGAGCTCGACCCTGAGAGTCCTGCTGTGGAGGCCAAGCGTATGCTCGACGACATCATGGCTTTCTATTGTAAAGATATGTATAATCCATAAACAAATACTGAATATGGCAAAAATGAAAGGCGCTATTGAGGTGAATACCGAGAGGTGTAAGGGATGCAGCCTCTGCATCGTTGCTTGCCCTCAGAAGGTTATCGCCCTTGCCAACAAAGTTAATCTGCACGGCTACCCCTACGTGGAGGCTGTCAACGAAGAGGCCTGCGTAGGCTGTGCTTCGTGTGGCATCGTCTGCCCCGATGGTTGTATCACCGTGTATCGTAAAAAAGTGGAGGAGTAATTATGGCACAGGAAAAGGAAGTTGTATTGATGAAAGGCAACGAGGCTATTGCCCACGCTGCTATTCGATGCGGATGCGACGGCTATTTCGGCTATCCTATTACTCCGCAGAGTGAAGTGATCGAGACATTGGCTGAGCTGAAGCCTTGGGAGACTACCGGTATGCAGGTAGTTCAGGCCGAGAGCGAGCTGGCCAGTATCTACATGGTTTATGGTGCTGCCGGTGCCGGTAAGCGTGCCATGACCTCATCTTCGTCTCCTGGTATCGCACTGATGCAGGAGGGAATCACTTACATGGCTGGTGCCGAGGTGCCGGGTGTGTTTGTCAATGTTCAGCGTGGAGGTCCCGGTCTGGGTACCATCCAGCCATCGCAGGGCGACTATTTCCAGGCTACCCGTGGTGGTGGTAACGGCGACTACAAGGTTATCGTTCTTGCTCCATCGTCAGTTCAGGAGATGGCCGATTTCGTAGATCTCGCTTTCGAGTTGGCATTTAAGTATCGTAACCCTGCCATGATTCTGAGCGATGGTGTTATCGGTCAGATGATGGAGAAGGTGGTTCTGCCCCCATTCAAGCCCCGTCGTACCGACGAGGAGGTTATTAAGGAGTGTCCTTGGGCTTCAACTGGTAAGCCAAAGAACCGCGAGCGTGTGGTTATCACATCACTCGAGCTTAAGCCTGAGATCATGGAGCAGCGCAACCTGGCTCTGCAGGAGAAGTATCGCAAGATTCAGGAGAACGAGGTACGCTTTGAGCAGCAGCAGATGGACGATGCCGAGTATGCTATCGTAGCATTCGGTAGTGCTGCCCGTATTGCTGAGAAGAGCGTAGAGATTGCCCGCGAGCAGGGTATCAAGGTAGGTCTGTTCCGTCCTATCACACTGTTCCCATTCCCCGAGAAGCAGATTGCCGAGCTTTCAAAGAAGGTAAAGGGTATCCTGGTAGCCGAGATCAATGCTGGTCAGATGGTACAGGATGTTCGTCTGGCTGCCAACGGCGCAGTTCCCGTAGAGCAGTTCGGTCGCCTGGGAGGTATCGTTCCCGATCCCGAGGAAATTGTAGATGCGTTAAAAGAGAAAATTATGTAGCAACGGACAACAGGACTTAAGGATTAAGAAAAGTCGTGTTAGTCGTGTAGTCCGTTGCCAAAATTAATAGAAAATGGATAGAAATCAAATAGTTCAACCAGAGAACATCGTCTGCAAGAAGCCGACGCTGATGAACGACAACAATATGCACTACTGCCCAGGCTGTAGCCACGGCGTGGTACATAAGCTCATTGCCGAAGTCATCGAAGAGATGGGTATGGAAGACAAGACCGTAGGTGTATCGCCTGTAGGTTGTGCTGTCTTCGCCTACAATTATATTGATATCGACTGGCAGGAGGCTGCCCATGGTCGTGCACCCGCACTGGCCACTGGTATCAAGCGCACCTGGCCCGATCGCCTGGTATTCACCTATCAGGGCGATGGCGACCTGGCTTGTATCGGTACCTGCGAAACCATCCACGCACTGAACCGTGGCGAGAACATCGTGATTATCTTCGTTAACAATGCCATTTATGGTATGACGGGTGGTCAGATGGCTCCAACCACACTGATTGGTCAGAAAACCTCTACCTGTCCTTATGGTCGTGATCCTGAGATTCACGGTTATCCTTTGAAGATGGCCGATATCGCTGCTCAGCTCGAGGGTACCTGCTATGTTACCCGTCAGAGTGTAGAGAGCGTGGCCTCTATCAACAAGGCTAAGAAGGCTCTGCGTAAGGCTTTCGAGGCTTCGATGGCTGGTAAGGGTTCATCGCTGGTAGAGTTTGTTTCAACCTGTAACAGCGGTTGGAAGCTTTCGCCCGCTAAGGCTAACGAATGGATGAAGGAGAATATGTTCCCCTTCTATCCAAAGGGAGACCTCAAGGACAAGACAGGTCTTTAATTGATAATTGATAATTGACAATTGAAAGTTATGAAGAAAGAGATTATCATATCTGGTTTCGGAGGTCAGGGCGTGCTCTCAATGGGTAAGATCTTGGCCTATAGTGGACTGATGGAGGATAAGGAGGTAACATGGATGCCTGCTTACGGTCCTGAGCAGCGTGGTGGTACAGCCAACGTTACTGTGATCGTTAGCGACGAGCGCATCTCTTCGCCTATCCTCAGTAAGTACGACATCGCTGTGGTACTCAATCAGCCCTCACTCGAGAAGTTTGAGCCCAAAATCAAGCCCGGTGGCATTCTGATTTACGATGGCTTTGGTATCATCAACAAGCCAACCCGTAAGGATATCACCGTTTACGAGATCAATGCGATGGACAAGGCTGCCGAGATGAAAAACGGTAAAGTGTTCAACATGATCGTTTTGGGTGGACTCTTAAAGGTAGCCCCTGTGGTAAGCGACAAGGGTGTAGAGAAGGCTCTCTACAAAACTCTGCCTGAGCGCCACCACGGACTGATTCCTCTGAATATGGAAGCCCTGAAAGAGGGTGCTAAGATTATCCAGGAAATCAAATAAATGGAGTTAAGACAATTAACAAGCGCCGTCTGCCAGATTGCTAGGCAGGCGGGCGCTTACATTAGGAACGAACGAAGCAAGTTCTCGTTAGAGAGCGTGGAGCGCAAGCATGCACACGACTACGTGTCGTATGTCGACAAGGGCTCCGAGCAACTGATTGTAACCGCACTGCGCCAGTTACTACCCGAGGCAGGTTTTATTACCGAGGAAGGTTTGGCTGGTCACGATCAGGAGCAGCTTTTATGGGTGGTAGATCCGCTTGATGGTACCACCAATTTTATTCATCAGTATGCACCTTACGCCGTTAGCATTGCACTTTTGCAAGGCCACGAGGTATTGTTAGGTGTGGTTTACGAGGTTTGTCACGATGAG
>JAEEGH010030443.1_pt1 | contig 10493 bp, 7 predicted proteins | sample 9134181 | NCBI WGS metagenome assembly JAEEGH01 (sample SAMN16246544, study PRJNA631951) | gut metagenome | biome: gut microbiome; feature: rumen; material: DP-attached | host: Bos | place: Iran: Karaj | collected 2018-10 | reverse complement strand
GAAATCCACGCAAAAATTGACATGGAGCAGAGGACTCTCGTCACGACGCTGACGAAAAAAATGGCCGAGGATCTGTCCGAATACCTGTCTGCGGCCGGCATTAAAACCCGTTACATGCACCACGACATCGGCACCATCGAGCGTATGGAAATCATCCGCGATCTCCGCGCCGGGGCTTTTGACGTGCTGGTGGGCATCAACCTTCTGCGCGAGGGCCTGGACATTCCGGAAGTTGGCCTGGTTGCGATTCTGGATGCGGACAAGGAAGGCTTCCTCCGCAGCGAAACCAGTCTGATTCAAACAGTCGGCAGGGCGGCGCGCAATGCCGACAGCAAGGTGTTGATGTACGCCGATGTGATTACTCCTTCCATGCGCGCCTGCATCGACGAAACCGAGCGCCGCCGCAAAAAGCAGAAGGCCTACAACCTTGAGCACGGAATCGTGCCGAAGACCATCGTCAAGGATATCTATGACATCATTGAGATTTCCACGCCCGCCGATGCGGCAACCAAGGCAAACGGCGTGCGTATGACCGCAACTGAACGCAAACAGCTGATCGACCAGTTGGAAGCCAAAATGAAGAAAGCGGCCCAAATGCTCGAGTTCGAGATTGCGGCGCAGCTGCGTGACGAGATCATCCGCCTTCGGGGCGAGAAATAGCATACAGGTGATTCTATGAATTTTATGATCATTGACGGCAACAGCATTGTTAACCGCGCCTTTTACGGCGTGCGTGAGCTGAATGCCCCGGACGGAACCCCGACCAATGCGGTATATGGTTTTCTTGCGATCCTGCAGCATCTGCTGGAAGAACTGAAGCCGGAAGCGCTGTGCGTGGCCTTCGACCGGAAGGAGCCGACTTTCCGCCATCAGAGCTTTGCCTTTTATAAAGCGCAAAGGAAGCCGATGCCTGAGGAGCTTGCCGTCCAGATGCCGCTGCTCAAGGAAGTGCTGGATGCCATGGGAATTCCGCGTCTGGAACTGGCCGGATACGAAGCCGACGACATTCTCGGAACTCTCAGCCGAATTGCCGAAGAGCAGGGAGATCACTGCTTCATTGTCACCGGGGACAAGGACAGCCTGCAGCTGGTGAGTGACGGTACCACGGTCTGTAATGTCAAAAGCCGCATGGGCCAGACGGAAACGATCCTGTATACGCCGGAGCGTTTTCGCGAGGAATACGGCTTTGAACCTCCCCTGATGGTGGACCTGAAAGCCCTGATGGGCGACAGTTCCGACAACATCCCTGGCGTTGCCGGAATCGGGGAAAAGACAGCGATGGATCTGGTGCGGCGCTACGGCGGCATCGGGGAGATTTACCGCAACCCGGCTGCGCTGGACGTCAAGGACGGGGTGAAGAAGAAACTGACTGCCGGTGAGGCGGATGCGCACAGTTCCTACTGGCTGGCAACGATTCTCCGTGAAGTGCCGCTGGAAAAATGCGAAACCTGTCCCGACGGCAATCTCGGAGCGGAATGCTTTGCCTGGCAGCTGCACCGCACACCGGAGCTGCTGGCGGTCATGAAGCGCCTGGGCTTCCGCCGGATGATCGAAAAGTGGCGTCTGAACGAGATCGAAGCCGGGAGCGCATCCGCTGTATCTGCAGAAGCTCCGGAAGATGCCGCGGCGCCTGCCGAAACCGTTGAAGTCGACCGGGAAGAACTCCTGCAGGAACTGCGTGCAAAGCTCCGGCGGGAAACACTGACTGCTGTATGGCTCCCGGCGGAAGGCCTCGGGGAACTGGACGTTTGTTTCCCGGAGCAGCCGGAGAAAGTATATCACCTGAGCTATCTGATGCTTGGCGCGGACTATGAGGATTTTTGCCGGGAACTCTTCAGCGCCGGAGTGCCGAAAACCGCGCATCAGGTGAAGGACCTGATGAATCAGCTGAACAGCGAAGGTCTTTCCCGGGACGGATTCGTCTTTGATACGGCCCTTGCGGCATATCTGCTGCGCGCGACGGACTCAAGTTATACGCTGCCTCTTTTAAGCGAGCGCTACCTGAACCGCGAGATTGACGGCGCCGCAGCGGTGGCAGCCCTGACGCCGGTTTTGCAGGAAAAGCTCTCGCAGGAGCAGATGACCGTGCTCTTTGAAGAGATTGAGATGCCTCTCTGCAGGGTACTTTCCGAAATGGAAGAAACAGGCTTTCTGGTGGACCGGCAGGCGCTGGCGGCTTTCGGGGAGGCGCTGAACAGCGGCATCGCGCAGTTGGAGGAGGAAATCCGCGCTCTCGCCGGGCATGACTTTAACATTCTTTCCACCCGGCAGCTGGGGCAGGTCCTGTTTGAAGAACTGATGCTTCCGGCCGGCAAGAAGACCAAAACAGGCTGGAGCACCAATGTCGATGTGCTGGAGAAACTGCGTGACAAGCATCCCATCGTCCAGAAGGTGCTGGATTACCGGACACTGACGAAACTCAAGAGCACCTATGCCGACGGCCTCCTGAAGGTCATCGCCCCGGACGGGCGGATCCATACCAGTTTTCAGATGACCGTGACGGCGACCGGAAGACTCTCGTCTACCGAGCCGAACCTTCAGAACATTCCGGTGCGCAAGGAACTCGGCGCTCAGATCCGCACCATGTTTGCCGCCCCTGACGGCAAAGTGCTGGTGGACGCCGACTACAGCCAGATTGAGCTCCGCCTCCTGGCGCACATCTCCGGAGACCGCGCCATGCAGGAGGCCTTTCTCTCCGGCGAGGACTTCCATACCGTCACAGCGTCCAAAGTTTTCAATGTGCCGATTGAAGAGGTCAGCCACACGCTGCGCAGCCGTGCGAAGGCGGTTAATTTCGGCATTGTCTACGGGATTTCGGCATTTTCTCTGGCTCAGGATATCGGCGTGCGTCCGGCGGAGGCAAGAGAGTATATGAATGCCTACCTGAACCGTTACAGCGGCGTGCGCGACTACATGCACAATGTGGTGGAGCAGGCGAGGGCCGACGGCTATGTCCGCACCCTTTGGAACCGCCGCCGCGATCTGCCGGAGCTTCGCAGTTCCAACTTTAACACCCGCGCCTTTGGAGAACGCGTCGCGCTGAACATGCCCATTCAAGGGACGGCAGCAGATATCATCAAACTGGCCATGGTCCACGTCCGTGACCGGCTCGTGAGCGAAAACCTGCAGGCGAAGCTGGTTCTGCAGGTTCACGACGAACTGATTGTCGAATGCCCCGTGGAAGAGACCGACACGGTCATCCGGATTCTGAAGGAAGAAATGGAGCAGGTGGCGTCGCTCTCGGTCCCGCTGACGGTGGATGCAAAAGCCGCGCGCACATGGGCCGAGGCGCACTGATGTTTCGGACAGGGAAAATAAACGAAGCCCGAGAGCAGATTGTCCGGGAACTCGCGTCCATTGAGAAGGAGTGCTTTTCCTCACCGTTGACGCCGGAACAGATCTGCCGTTTGATTCCGGATGAGCACACGCACTGGCTTGCCGTATGGGAAGATGCTGTGCTTGCTGGCTATGTCTGGGTACAGACGGTTCTGGATGAGGGATATATCGGGAATGTGGCGGTACGCAGGGCTTCCCGCCGTCGCGGCGCCGGAGACAGACTGCTGGAGATGCTGGATTCTCTGGCGGAGGAAGAAAAGCTGCACTTTCTGACTCTCGAAGTGCGTGCGGGAAATCTTCCTGCTCTGGCGCTTTACGAAAAGCACGGATACCGTCGAACGGGGCTGCGAAAGGGATATTACACTGCGCCGCACGAGGACGCTGTGCTGATGACAAAGGAGTTTTCATGAAGATACTTGCATTTGAGTCCACCTGTGACGAGACCGCCGTGGCGGTTGTGGAAAACGGGAGAACGATTCTCGCGGATCAGGTGTTTTCACAGGCAAAGCTGCACGCTGTGTACGGCGGCGTTGTTCCCGAAATTGCCTCACGCAGCCATGTGGAGGCCATCTCCCTGCTGACCGAGCGCGCGCTGAAGGAAGCCGGAATTTCTCGTTCCGACATTGACGCTGTAGCAGTGGCCTATGCGCTCGGGCTTATCGGCGCCGTTCTGGTGGGAGTGAACTTTGCCAAGGCAGTGGCCTCGGTGCTGCAGGTTCCGCTGATTCCCGTGCACCATATCCGCGGGCACATCGCCGCAAACTATCTTGCATTCCCGGAACTCGAGCCGCCTTTTGTCTGCCTCGCCATCTCCGGAGGAAACACCCTGATTGCCGATGTTCGGGATTATACCGATATGTCGATTCTCGGCGCTACCCGGGACGATGCAGCGGGGGAGTGCTTTGATAAAACCGCGCGGGTGCTTGGACTCCCGTATCCCGGAGGGAAACCCATCGACGAACTGTCGCAGGGCGGGGATGACAGGAAGTATGAATTCCCCGTGGCGCATGTCGAGGGCAGACCCTATGACATGAGTTTTTCCGGGCTGAAAACGGCAGTCATCAACCTTGCCCACCATGCAGAACAGACAGGCAAGCCTCTGGACCGAGCGGCGCTTGCAGCCTCTTTCACCCGCGCAGTCAGCGAGAGTCTGGTACCACGAGCCATGCATGCAGTGCGGGAACTCGGCTACGGAAAACTGGTGGTTGCAGGTGGGGTCGCGGCAAACTCCAGGATCCGGAAGGATTTTCAGCAGGCTGCCGAAGCGGAAGGTGTCACGCTGTTTATTCCGCCGCTGCGTCTCTGCGGCGACAATGCCGCCATGATCGGCGCCCAGGGCTACTATGAGTATCTGGCCGGTATCCGGGCCGGGAGCGATCTGAACGCCTACGCGGGAATGGACCTTTCGCAGAATTACCGGAGGGAAAGCAATGGATGATCAGCTGCGCGGACACCGGAACCGGGTCAGGGAACGCTATCTGAACACAGGGCTGGATACATTCCAGAATTATGAGGCTCTGGAATTGCTGCTCTTTTACGCTATCCCGAGAAAAGACACAAAAAGTACTGCCAAGAACCTGATTTCCCGCTTTGGCAGCCTTCCCGCGGTGCTGGATGCCACATTGGAGGAACTGACAGAGGCAGGCCTTTCTCCAAACGCTGCTATCCTGCTGAAGCTGGTACCGGATATGAACCGCTACTATGCCGTCAAAACTGACGGCGCCGGGCAGAAGGTTCACAGCACATCCGATGCGGGCAGAATCCTCTGCGCCATGTTCCGGCACGAACAGACGGAGAGTGTCAGACTTCTTTGCCTGAACGCCGGAGGTAAAGTCCTGAAGCTCGCACTGCTGAATGAAGGGGATATCAACGCGGTTCATTTCTCCGTCCGAAAAATCGTGGAAACTGCGCTGTCGGCAAAAGCGGTTTCGGTGATTCTTGCGCACAACCATCCCGGCGGAACGCTTACTCCATCCCGGGAAGACCTCGACGCGACCAATTCCGCAAAAGCAGCTCTGAGCACAGTTGGCATCCAGCTTCTCGATCACCTGATCATCTCCGGTGACGGCTACTGCTCCCTGCGCGAGGAAGGATATCTGTAAGCTGAAACCAAAAAGTTACGTCTTCGTAATCGATTAAGCGCAAATGTTACGAGATACTCCCGGAGAGTTACATCAAAAAACTGAAATGTTATGGTAACCGGAATCAGCAACTATTTTGTTACCAAATTATTTCCAGAGGCAGAGAATGGGGCAGAATGCCCGGAAAACCGGGCTTTTTTCGGATGCCTCCTGTCGAAAAACCTGTTCAAAATGTCAATAACTTTTTTTCATGGATTGAAGAAAACCCCGATTATGTAACCTGTGATGCCTCCAGCAGGTATCCGGAACACGACGAATTGCATGTTTTTTGGCTGCACAAAATCTTTTACAGCACAGTTTACAGAACAAGAAAACAGTTGACGAAAGCATCGGAACGTGTTAGAATAACCGGGCTTTTGAGAACACGTGCTGGATTAGCTCAGCCGGTAGAGCGCCTGATTCGTAATCATGAGGTCGGGGGTTCGAGCCCCCCATCCAGCTCCAGCAGAACCGCGCTGAAACAACGTGTTTCAGCGCGGCTCTGTTTTCAAAGAGATAAAATAGCCGCCGGTGTGATGGAATGGTAGACGTGACGGACTCAAAATCCGTTGGGCTAATCCCCCGTGTGGGTTCGAGTCCCACCACCGGCACCAATCAAGAAAAAGCTCTCATCCGGGGGCTTTTTCTTATTTTTCCCTTGCCGCAGTGCCGGAGTATGTCGTAAAATAAAACCGTCATAACATTAAGCGCTGACCCGATCTCTGCAATGCCTGAAAGGAGAACACGCTATGGCTCTTGTACACCTGAATTTCAACAGCAAGTATCTTTCCGGTAATACCGATGTGAATATTCTCCTGCCGGACTGCAGCGGGAAACAGGAGCCGGATGCCTTTTACGGCAGCGGGGAGAAGTACCCGGTGCTGTGGCTTCTGCACGGCACGTTCGGCGATTACAGCGACTGGCTGCGGAAAAGCAATGTGGAACTCTGCGCCGCAGAGAAGAACCTCGTGGTTGTCATGCCGTCCGCACAGAATGCGGATTATGCCAACTGGCCGGGATTCGGTATCGGATATCATGCCTATGATTACCTGACGGAAGAACTGATGCCGCTTGTATACGGCTGGCTTCCCGCAAGCGACAAACGGGAGGACAATTTCATTGCTGGCCTCTCCATGGGCGGCCGCGGCGCGATTACATATTCCTGGGCACATCCGGAAAAGTTTGCTGCAGCATACAGCATGTCCTGGGTACCGCAGAATATGCGTCAGATTGCCGAAGAACTGGAAAAATCGAAAGATGTCCCGCTCTCTCCGAAAGACAGGCTTGGGAAGGAGAGAAACCGGATCCGGCTGCAGAATGCGGGCGGGCCGCAGGCCTATCTTGCTTCTCCGTATAACACCTGGGACAGGGCTGCCGAATGGGCAGGCCGGCCGGGCATGCCGAAAACATTCTTTTCCTGCGGGACGGAAGACACCGTCATGTATCGCCGGTTTCGGGAGTTTCGTGCCTATGCGGAGAAAATCGGGCTGGAAGCGGAGTTTACCGAGCGCGAGGGATACGGGCACGAGTGGCGCTTCTGGGATCTGGAAATCCGGCGGGCCATCGATCTTTTCCTCCCGGAACACAGGTAATCAATGGCGTTCCGCACGGAGGAAAGGGACAGAATTTCGGCGGAAAGTCTGCGGTGCGGTATGGACAAAATCCATATCGGTATGATAAAATTAATTGGTTATACAGCACAAGATTTCAGCGCCTCAGACCGTATCGCAACAGGGATGGGCGCTGAACGATTGAAGGAGGACCCGGAGCATGACAATTCTGGTAACAGGAGGAGCCGGATATATCGGCAGCCATACCTGTGTGGAACTTCTGAACAAGGGTTACGATGTGGTCGTCATTGACAATCTGGTCAATTCCAGCGCGAAGGCAATTGAACGCGTGGAGGAGATCACCGGAAAGCGGGTAGCGTTTTACGAGAACGATGTCCGCGACCGTGCAGCGCTGGATCGGATTTTTGAGAAACATGACATCAACTGTGCCATTCACTTTGCCGGGCTGAAAGCTGTCGGTGAGTCGGTTGCCATGCCGCTGGAGTATTACGACAACAATCTCTTTTCCACGGTCAGACTGTGCGAGGCCATGCGCGACCACGGAGTAAAGAATATCGTGTTCTCTTCCTCTGCTACGGTGTATACCGGTGACAACGAGATGCCCCTGCGGGAGACTTCCAGAACCGGCATGTGCACCAACCCCTACGGATGGACCAAATACATGTCGGAGCAGATCCTGCGGGATACCGCAAAAGCCATCGACGACTTTTCGGTCTCTCTCCTTCGCTATTTCAACCCGATCGGTGCGCATGCCAGCGGGATGATCGGTGAGGACCCGCGCGGTGTCCCCAATAACCTGATGCCCTTTATTGCCCAGGTTGCGGTCGGACGCAGGGATCACCTGAACATTTTTGGCAACGACTATGACACGCCGGACGGCACCGGGGTGCGGGATTATATCCATGTGGTGGATCTCGCCCGCGGACACGTTGCCGCAATTGATTACATGCAGACGCACCGGGGGGAGAATGTTTTTAACCTGGGAACCGGAACCGGTTACAGCGTGTTGGACATGGTGCACGCCTTTGAGCGGGTTACGGGGGTAAAAATCCCATATGAGATCGTCGACCGCCGTCCCGGCGACCTCGCAACGGTATACTCCAGCCCGGATAAGAGCGCGCAGCTGCTTGGCTGGAAGGCCGAATACAATCTGGACGATATGTGCCGCGACACCTGGGCGTGGCAGTCGAAGAACCCGATGGGTTATGAGGGAGTCTGAAACCGAAAACGGGAGTTGTGAATTTACAGAGTAAAACGGGGAGGGTAGCACATGGCAGAAATTGTGAAAGCAGCAGAAGCCGCCGTTAAGACGGCCGGAACCAAAGCCAAAAAGCCCGTGAAAAAGGCCGGAGGGATGAAGAAGCCTGACCCTGCAGCCGTGATACCCGAACCCCGGCGAAAAATCTGTTTTGTCGGGTCCGAGTGTTTTCCCTTTATCAAGACCGGAGGCCTCGGGGATGTGATGTATGCGCTTCCTCGCGCCCTGATTCGTCAGAACTGTGACGTCCGTGTCATCATGCCCAGATACGAATGCATCCCGGAAAAATTCCAGAGACAGATGAAGTTTCTGGGAGAATTCAACATGGATCTCTGCGCAGACGGCAGGGAATTCTATGTGGGTATTCTCGAATCGGAACTTGATGGCATCGTCTATTACTTTATCGATAATCAGGAGTTTTTCAGCTGGGGGAATCCCTATACCGACCTGGTCAAGGACATCCCCAAGTATTGCTATTTTGACAAAGCCGTGCTGGCGGTGCTGAATTATCTGGAATGGATTCCCGATATCATTCACTGCCACGACTGGCAGACGGGCCTGGTACCGGTCTATCTGCGCACGCTCTTCGCCGGGACGCCCGTGGGCAGCGCAAAGAGCATCATCACCATCCACAACCTGCGTTTCCAGGGCATCTATAATGTTCCGACCATCCAGTACTGGTCCGGCCTGCCCGGCTATGCATTCGATTACACGACACTGAAGCAGGGATACGAGGACGCCAGCATGTTCAAGGGCGGGCTGGCATATGCGAATCTGATCACAACCGTAAGCGAAACCTATGCGGAGGAGATTCAGACGCCGTTCTACGGTGATGGGCTTGATTCTCATCTGCGCCATCATTCCGGCAAGCTTCACGGCATCGTGAACGGCATCGATGTGGAAATCTGGAACCCGCGGACGGACAGCTGCCTGAAGACCAACTACAGCTACAGGACCGTCCTGAAGAAAAAAAGAGAGGACAAGCTCGCCCTGCAGAAGCGGCTCGGCCTGGAAGAGAACGAGGACAAGTTTGTTATCGGCCTGGTTTCCCGCCTGACAGATCAGAAGGGGCTCGATCTGGTGAATACCGTCCTTGGGGAATTCCTGGACGGCAACACCCAGTTTGTCGTTCTCGGGACAGGGGAAGCCCGTTACGAGGACTCATTCCGCGGCTGGGCGAGTGCGCACCCGGAATCCGTCAGCGCGACAATTGCCTACGCGGACGATCTCTCGCATCAGATTTATGCGGGCGCGGACGCGTTCCTGGTTCCCAGCCTGTTTGAACCCTGCGGCCTGACGCAGCTGATCGCCATGCATTACGGAACGGTTCCCATCGTGCGTGAGACCGGCGGCCTGAAGGACACCGTGATGCCGTATAACGAATTCACCGATGAGGGCAACGGATTTACGTTCGACCGCTATGAGGCGGGGCTCCTGCTGGACGCGGTGATCCGCGCGAAGACGGTGTACTTTACCGAGCGTGACCGCTGGAATGAGATTGTTGTCCGCGATATGAAGAAGGACGTTTCCTGGGAGAATTCTGCCAGACAATATCATGATCTTTATCTTCAGCTGACCTGAAAACCTTGCGCAGAAAAACTACAACATCAGTGATAATCGGGAGGATCTTCGGAAATGCTGCGTATTCTGGATTATGACAAGGCACTCGTGCCGTTCCGGAAGGATCTGGAACAGCGGGAGGAAAACTACCTGCGGGTACGCGCACAGCTTGCGGGTACCGGAAAACTGAGCGACTTTGCCAATGCGCATGAGTACTATGGCTTTCATCACACCGGCGAGGGCTGGGTTTACCGGGAGTGGGCGCCCGCAGCCGATGCGCTGTTCCTGATGGGTGATTTTAACGGCTGGAATGAAACAGCAAATCCCATGACCCGCCTGGAAAACGGGAACTGGGAGCTGAAGCTTCCGGAAGAGGCGCTGCATGACGGAAGCCGGGTCCGGACCGTGGTGCAGAACGGCGACCGCCTCAGCAACCATATTCCGCTTTACGCACGCCGTGTGGTACAGGACCAGGTCAGCTTTGACTGGATCTGTGAAGTCTGGGATCCGACGCAGCCGTGGCCCTGGACCGACAGCGGCTTTGTTCCCGACCCGGTCCCGTTTATCTATGAGGCACATGTCGGTATGGCGACCGAGGAATACCGCATTGGTACCTACCGGGCGTTTGCCGACCGGGTTCTGCCGCGC
>JAEEGH010030439.1_pt1 | contig 10493 bp, 4 predicted proteins | sample 9134181 | NCBI WGS metagenome assembly JAEEGH01 (sample SAMN16246544, study PRJNA631951) | gut metagenome | biome: gut microbiome; feature: rumen; material: DP-attached | host: Bos | place: Iran: Karaj | collected 2018-10 | reverse complement strand
GGGTGCCATCAACATTTGAGAGGTCAACGCTTCCCTTGTTGGTTGCAACGGATTTGTTGGCATCAGAGCCGAACAGAAGGATGAAACCGTCGCCTACCAATGTGTTCTTGGCTGGTTTGAAGGTTCCGTTGTTTGTTACTTCGTCGCAGACGAGCACATAGCTGTGCTTACAGACTGCCACGTCGTTTGCAGATGCAGCGTTAGCAACACCTGCAAAGCCCAGAAGGGCCAGAGCTAGAGTAAATAATTTTTTCATAAAAAACAAATTTGTTAATTAATAAAATAAAAAATAACTAGTTTAAAAATATTCAGAGGGAAGGGGAGCACCTGCGGGAGACACTCCCCGATAGTTTACTGCTTTATCAGATAAGTCTGTATGGGTGAGTCGCCGTAGTGAACGATGGTGAGCACTGTCTGCTTACCTTCAACGGCAATACCCTGGAAGATGGTCTGCTTGGTGACGGCACCCTTGTCGTTGACGACACGCTTGAGGATGTCCACCGTACCAGTGACACTATTGTACTTGTACTCATAGAGCGGGGTCTTCTCGTTGTTCGACTCATCGGTCCAGGTGCCTTCGGTGGCACCCTGACTCATCTTCACGCTGACGGAGTCGGCAGAAACGAAGTTGACACTCTCCACAAATCCCTGTACTTCCTCGCCAAAGGCATTGGTCTTCAGGCCTGTACCGCGCACCCAACGGGTGCTGGCCAGCGACTCGGGATGAGCGATCTTCAGCGAGTCGGTGTAGCCATCCACCCACGAGGGGTTGTTGGTGTAGGCGTCCTCATACTCGTTGGCATCGCTGCAAGAGGCGAAGAGGTAAGAGGTGAGAGGAAGGAGGAAGGAGAATACTCCTGCGAATATCGATTTCCTGAATGTATTCATATTGAAATTCGTTTAATTCGTTAAATTCGTTGTCGTAAAAATCACTTGTTTCTCCATCTGGCGGCACCTACGTTGTTCTTATAGATGTCGTTGTCGGTGTTCTTGAAATAGAGATTCACGTTGTACACGGAGTTGGCAGAGCCGTCGAGAGCGTCAGCACGGTGCATGTTGGGATCGTTGGCCGTTGCTGCGATGTGTGGCGGACACGGACTCTCCATGAGTTCGGTGGCAGAGATATCGGCCACGTTGACCTCCAAAGTACCGGTGAGTGTGGCATTGCCGTCTTTCACCAACTTCTGGAAACTGTTGCTGCTGGTGGTCCAGGCATTGGCGCTGAAGATGGAGCCGTTGGTCAGGTCGTTGTTCGTCGACCAGTTGTTGTTGAAGATCAGTTTCACCTTACCTGCGGAACCATCAGAGAACGACTGGGTATTGCGGATATCAGCACCCCACATCTGTAGCACACGCTGGTCGCCATCCTTCTTACAGAGCACGAACAGGTTGTTCTCAACGGTGTAGACCGAGCCGTTGGGCAGGTTGCGCATCTTGAAGATGGCACCGTTGGCGCGGGTGTTGAAGTTGACGAGCGTGTTGTTAGAGAAGGTGATCATCCATGGACCGTTATCACGGGCGTAGTTCTCGTTCTCCTCGCTGAAGAAGGCGGGGAAGGGACTGTCGTAGAAGGTGTTCTCAACCACCTTGAAGTCCTTGTAGAGGTTAGAGCCGGGCTGGTTGATACCGGCAATCCAGCAGTAACCGCCTGCTCCCTGGTTGTAGTAACCGCAGTCGTAGAACAGGTTGTTCTTGATCAACACGTGGTTCCAGACCTTGTAGTTCGGACCCTGCTCACGGACGAAACCGCGGACGAGGCGCTTGAACGAGCAGTTCTCCATGACCAGTGAGTCGAGGGTAACGGCCATACCGTTAGAGAACATGTTGAAGAAATAGTTACCTGTGGCAGTACCGAGACCGGCCTGGTTGTCACCATAGTTGTAACACAGTGGGTTGTCGAAGTCGATGTCGTAGAAGGCCAGTTTCTTCATATAGATCTCACCGCCCTCACCGGCTTCGGGTGAACGTCCGAAGGTGAACATCGAGTAGGGACATCCGTTCCACTGCTCACCGTTGACACCCTGTGAATACATCTCGCTCTTACCGATACCGCTGATGACGCGGGCGCGCTTGCCCTGAGCCACATCGGCAGGATCGGTGCGCAGCACGAAGCCCTTACAGGTGATGTCGTTGCCATCGAGGTAGTAGGTCTTGCCACCTTCGAGGTAGTAGGTCTGACCCTCGGCGAAGTTGGTGTTCGAGATGAAGTCGTAGAGCGTCGGTGTCAGCGGGGCTGCATCGAATTCTGCGGCACGGGCAAACACGTCGGCGCGCTTGTAGTCTTCATTGCTGGGCAGTGTGCCGGTGCTGAAGTTTGCAATCAGCTCGTCGTGCTTGAGCAGGATAGGAGCACCCGGCTGACCGTCGGAACGGGCTGTACAGGTGTTGTACTTGGCATCGATGGCCACGGGTACACGGGGGTCGATGGCATCGATGACGTAGACAGAGTTGGCCGTCAGACCGGTTACAACGATATAGCCGCGGGCACGGTCCTCATCGGTGATGCGGTAGTTCTTGAACTTCTCATCCACCGTCGAGTTGGGGTTGTTAGGAGAGGGCTGAACGCGCAGTATCTGGTAACCCAGATTGCCGTTATCATCGATATTGAAGTTCTCGTAGAACGACTCCAGCTTGTCGAGGTCGTCTTCGTCGGTGATCGTTGCATCGTCGGCATAGCCCAGAGCCTGCTTGGCAGTCTTGTTCAGGTAGACGTGCATTTCGCTTTCCGTGGTCTCTGCCTGGTTCACGTAAATGGCGAACGGGGTAGGATAACGGTCACGGGTGGTGATACCCATGTATTCCTGCCACTGACGGCCATTGCCGTGTCCGAACCAGTTGGAGGCATGCGCAAAGGTACTCTCGTCGCCCTTGACGTTTCGGTCCTGAGTAGAGAGGGCACGGATGGCGAAACGGTAGTCGGTGGAGTATTGCAGGTCCTTGATGAGCATGTCGAGCTGTTTGGGGCCCACGATGGTGTCAAGCAGCAGATCGCTGGTGCCCTGAATGTTGGCCCAGGCAGTAGAACCGCCGCTTACCTTGTTCTGGATGGCCATCTGGATTTGATAGCCGGCACAGTCGTTGACACCGTACCAATAGAGGTGGATGGTGTTACCATGGGGGTAGGCACCGTCCAGACCACAGTTGTAGGGGTAGTCACCACCCTTACCGCGGTTATTGTCGTTGATGAACATGGTCATGAACTCTCTGTCCGTCCCTTCTGCGGCGGATCTTTCGTCGTCCTTACAGGAAGTAAAGAGGAAGGAGGAAAGAATAAGGAGGAAGGAGGAAAGAGGAAGGAGGAAAGAGATTACTCCGTAGCAGACATTTCTCATTCCACTTTCCACATTCCGCTTTCCACTAAATTTATTTATATTGGTAATCATAATTATCAATTTCAATTATCAATTATTTAATAACCATAATAGTTCTTATAGGCACCGGCAGAACGCTGGATGACCGTGTTAGGATAGGGGAGGATGTAGCGCACCGGAGGCAGTTCGCTGGCAGCGGGAATGCTGCCGAACTGTGTCTGCGCACCATCGCGGATCACCCATAGGTTGCCACTATCGTCGCAACGGATATAGCCGTAGAACGTGTACTTACACTTGTCGTTAGGCAGACCCGTGTTCTCGTTGTACCAGTTGTACATGTCGGCAGGGATCCAAGCTTTGGCTGAGAAGCCGCCACGGGTGATCTGACTGGTGACAGGAGCAGAGCCGGCCGGCTTGTAGGCGTTGAAGATGCGGAGGCTCTGGTGTGACTGGTCGGGATATTGCTGTGTGACATTACCCGACTCATCAATCTTGTAACCGTAGAGCTGAGCTCTGTACATACGGAGACCGTAGGCATTCACCTCGGGTAGGCTGTAGGTATGGTAGTAGACACGCATACCGGGTAGACCGGAGAGATAGTCCTCACCGTTTTGGCTGTCGTGGGCGACGATGTCGTCCTCATAGCCTGAGCTGCAGTTCATACCAACGGAATAGTAGCGCAGGAAGCTGTAGACGAGTTCCTCGCCGTAGGTGTTGGTGCGCACGAGGTCGCGCCAGCGGCTGTTCTCACCGGCAAACTCCCATTTACGCTCGTCCATAACGGCTTTCTGGAAGGCGTCTTTCGAGGTGCTTGCCTGAGCGATGAACTCGGGGTCGCCAGCTTCGAAGGCGCGGTTGTGAACGGTTTCCAGACATTGTACGGCCTTATCCGTAGGTCCGTTGCTGAGTTCGTTGGCAGCCTCGGCATACATCAGCAGCACATCGGCATAGCGCATATAGGGGAAGTTGATACCCGTGCCGCCCTCGGTGATGTCGCCCAGGGCTGAACTCTCTGAAGTCCAGAGCTTCGACCACTTGTTGTTGTGGCAATAGTAGTCGTTGCGGAAGTAGACGGAGTCGGCCAGGTTGCCTTCGGCATTGGTGAAATAGCTGTAGTACCACATGCCGTTGACAAACTCACGACGCAGGTCACCCTCGCGGAACAGGAAACGGTAGAAGGCGTTGACGTGCATGCTGCCGCCGGACTTACCCCAGGGACCAACGGTCTTTCCTTCGTAGGAATTGTAGGTGGGACCCTGCAGATAGCCGGTGTTACCGGTTGACTCTTTGGCGAAGGGAATCTCGAAGATGGGGTCGTCGTTGTTGACAATCTGGTAGTTACACTCGCTGACGAACACGTCCTGATAACCCATTCTCAAGTTGTGGGTGCCGGCAGAGATGACCGAGTCGGCGTAGTTCATTGCGATGCGATAATAGTCCTGATAGTTGCTGGGACGCTGCATGGTGCCGTAGTTCCTCGCATTGGTCTTGTCGGGACGCAGCGAGTAACCGCCGGCGGTCAGGGCGATACGGGCGATGAGACCCTGAGCGAACTCCTTAGAGCAACGCTCTACGGTGACGCTGGCTGTTGAAGACATGCCTACAGCAGCCTTCTGCAAATCGGCAATCAGGGTATTCTGAATTTCCTCGCGGTCAACCACGGGAATCGTCTCAATACCACGAATGTCTGTGGGCACGAAGGTGAAAGGCACATCGCCGAACATCACCACGAGGTCGTGATAGATCATCGCACGCAGACACTTGGCCTCGCCGATCCACTGAAGCATCTCCGAATCGGCCTTGTCATTACCATTGGCATCCTTTTCAATGTTGCCATCAGTGTCCTTGACATAATATACAGGACTAGCCTCGGCGTAGGTAATAAACTTATTGCAGTACTCAATCAAGTTGTAAGCAGCCGTCCAGAACTTGAGGATGTCACCACCCTGATCATCGCAGTCGAAGCGGCGATAGGAGGTGTGCGAGTGGCTGCGGCTGTCGCTGATGAGAATGTCTACATCGCTGTTGAGGACGAATGTGCTCTGGTAGGCATTGCCGTACAGATCGCCGACAAGTGCCTGGGCATAGACGCCATTGAGGGCGCGCTCCACCTCAGACTTCATGCTGTAGACGAAGTCGACGGTGCTCTTTGAGGGTGCATCTACCTCCAGGTAGTCGTTACAAGAAGTGAATAAAGGTAAAAAGGTAAAAAGGTAAAAAGGTAAAAAGCCTTTCGCCATTTTCCTTACCTTATATGTTATTGTATACTTCATATCTTTACTTTTTTAATTTTTTACTTTTTTACCTTTTCTTAGAACGTAATATTTGTTCCGAATACGAAGCTGCGGGCACGCGGATAGCGGTTGTAGTCCATACCGCAGGTCAGACCTGTCTGGATGTCCACCTCAGGATCGTAGCCTGAGTAGCCTGTAAGGATGAACAGGTTGGAAGTCGAGACATAGAAGCGGGCCTTGGTCAGACCGGTCTTCTGAATCAGTTTCTTTGGCAGCGTGTAACCGATGGTGATGTCGGAGCAGCGCAGGAACGAACCGTCCTCGATGAAGTAGGAGTGGGTAATCTTCTTCGTCACGTCTGTGGGGTTCCACAAGCTACGGCCCTCGTTGGCGCTCTTGTAGAGGTTCACGCAGTCGTCGACGTAGTAGATCTTGTAGAGGATATCACCCTTGGTACCGGTGATGCTTCCGTCTAGGTCGTTATACTGCCAGCCGTCCTTGAACTCGGTGAGCACATTGTAGAACTTGTTCTTGTTGCCCTCCGATGCGGAAAGGGTATAGGCAGTCGCATTGTTGATATCGAAATCGAGCATGTAGGTGAAGTTGGCCGTAAAGTCGAAGTCCTTCCACTGACCGCTCAGGCCGAAACCACCCTGGATCTTCGGGTTGGTGTTACCGATCACGGTACGGTCGTTCTCTGTGATACGGCCGTCACCGTCGAGATCCTTGAACTTGATCTTACCGGGCAGGGTGGCGATACCGGAGTTAGAAGAGCCGGAGATATCGTTGATTACGGTCACATAACCGTCCTGACGCGGGGCACAGTCGCTCGAGGTGCCGTTGTCGGCGGCAGCAGAACCCCAGGGCACAGCCTGATAGTTGTTCAGCGGGTCGAAGTAGAACTCATCGAACTGGTAGAGACCGTCATAGACGAAACCGTAGATCAGACCTACCTCGTCGCCTACCTTCAGGCAGTAGTCGTTATAGCTTGACTTCCAACGGTTGTTCTGGTCCCAGATCACGTCGTCGGTACCGTTCAACTTGTCGATCTTCTTCTTGTTCAGACCGAAATTGATGTTGGCAGAAAGCACATAGTCCTTACCCTGCAGGATGTCGCCGCTGATGGAGAACTCGATACCCTTGTTGGTTACCTGACCGATGTTCTGCATCTGGCTGGTGTAACCGAGGGTCGGGTCGAGGTCGCTCTTGTAGAGCAGGTCGCGGGTGGTGTTCCAGTAGACCTCCGGCGTGATGGTCACACGACCATTGAACAGCGAGATGTCGGCAGCAAGGTTACGGGTGATGGTGGTCTCCCACTTGATCTCTTCGTTGGAGAAGGTCGCACCGCCGTTGTTACCGTAGTATTTCTCACCATATTGTGTCTGCTCGCCGAAGCCAGGACCGCCGGTAGAGTTGATGCCGTAGAGGATACGCCACATATCGCTGCTGATACGGTTGTTACCGGCCAGACCGAAGGCAGCGCGGAGCTTCAGCTGGCTGATCCACTCGACATCCTTCATGAAGGGCTCCTCGGAGATGACCCATGCACCGGAGATAGAGGGGAAGTAACCCCACTGGTAGCCGGGGGCGAACTTCGTGGAACCGTCGGCACGGAACGTGGCCGACAGCAGATAGCGGTGCTTGAAGTTATAGTTGGCCTGTCCGAAGAACGAGGCTGTGCGGTCGGATGTGCTCAGTTCGCTGGTGCTCTGGTAAGGTGTACCGAACGACATGTTGTTCCAAGCATCGCGAGCTGTGAAGTTACGCGGGAAATAGCGGTTCATCATGTAGGTCGAGTTCGTCTGCGAGTGCTGGATTTCCTGACCCAGCAGGAACGACCAGTTGTGGGTGTCCTTCACCGAGAAGTTATAGGCTGCGGTGTTGGTCCATACATAGCTCAGTCTGCGGGTGTCGGTAATCTGGGCAACCGGCAGGTTGTTGTTACTCTTACCGGTATTTGTCAGCGCACCGTAGAAACGGTTGTTGTCGGTCCAGCCGAGTCCGATAGTAGCCTCCGTGCGCAGGGTGAGACCCTTGATGGGCTTCCAGTCGAACGAGATACCGTTGGTATAGGTATAACTGTGCTTGATGAGCTGGTTGATGGCGATATCGCTCTTCGGGTTGGTATAGGTGAAGAGTTCCTCCTCGTTGGGGTCGGCATAAGAGGGGTCGATGTAACCGAACTCACGCAGACCGTTGGTTGGACGGTATTTCAGCACGTCGATGATACCACCCGTACCGATGTTGTCACCACCGGCGCCGTTGTCGCGACGGAAGGTGAACTTCGGGTTGAACTGCATCGAGAGCTTATCGCTGATCTGTATGTTAGTCTTCACGTTCAGGTTGGTGCGGCGAACGCCGGAACCGAGGATGATACCCTTGTCCTCACTGTTGGTGAGCGACAGGTTGAACTTCACTTTCTCAGAACCGCCGCCGATGGTGACGTTGGCTGAGTAGTTCACCGGTGTCTCACCCATCACCTCGTCCTGCCAGTCGTGAGAGGGCAGGGTGGAGTACATGTCGAGGTCGTAGGGGTTACCGAAGTTAGAACGGAAGAACTTGGCGTTGGAATTACGCGTACCGGCGGCAGCGTGCCACTGGTACTGGTAGTTCACGAAGTCCTGGGCGTCCATGATGTCCAGCTTCTTGGCCAAGTGGCTGATATTCAGGTTGGCATTGAATGAAACCTGTACCTTACCTTCCTTTGCACTCTTGGTGGTCACCACGACTACACCATTACCACCCTTCGCACCATAGATGGCGGTCAGGGAGGCGTCCTTCAGAATATCGATTGAGGCGATATCCGTCGGGGGAATATCGTTGATGTTGTCCACCTGGAAACCGTCCACGATATAGAGCGGTTCGTTGGACTGGGTTACTGACGTACCTCCACGTACACGGATGTTGACGTCGGCACCGGGCTGACCGTCGACGGTTGTTACCTGTACACCGGAAACCTTACCCTGCAGGGCGACGGCAGCCGAGGTAACGGGTACTACTGCCAGTTTGGCACCGCTGACGGATCCTACTGATCCCGTCAGGTCCTTACGGGCCTTGCTGGTGTAACCAACGACGACCACTTCCTCGAGCGAGGCGTTGTCGTCCTGAAGGGTTACGTTCATGTTCTGCGAGGCAGCCACTTCCTGGGTTACCATACCGATGTAGGAGATAACCACGGCTTTCGCTTTCTTAAGCGTTAGTGAGAAGTTTCCGTCGAAGTCGGTCACGGCGGCATTCTTGGGATCTCCCTTCTCTACGACCGTCGCACCGATGACTGGCTCACCTGTTGAGTCGAAAACCTGACCCTTCGCAATCGTCTGCGCCAGCACCTCGGGCGGTGCGAGCACAAAGAATGCTGCTAAGAGGCAAAGTCTGCACAATAGTCTCATTGCTTGATTCATACCTTGTTTTTTAAAGTTATTATTAATTAGTAAAAAAATTCTTGCAGATTAGCTTCTAACTCGGCACAAAAGTACAAATTTTTTTTAAATTGGCCAAATTATTAACATATTATTTTAAACAATCTCTCGTAAACGTTTACATTTATAATTATAATGTCCCCGCAAATGTACAGGGACATTATTGAACAGGATCGTTTGTTTTTATTTTTGGACAACAGTTTTACCGTTTTTAATGATAATACCTTTATAGGCGTAGTCAACCTTCTGGCCGGCAAGATTGTAAGAAGCTCCGCAGTTTCTATAGTCCATGCTGATGTGGTCGATGCCGGTAGAGGTCACCTCGACGGTGGCAGCCTCAGTGCTCAGACCACCCATTGCATTGGCGGTGCGCAGGGTATAAGTACCAGTCTCGCTTACGGTGAAGGTATTGTCAGCAGTGTTACCCACATACTTGCCGTCCTTGAAGATGACGGTACAGCGTACCAACGGATCGTTCTCCCATGAGATGACGCCACCGTTGACTTTTGCCTTGGGAGCGCTTGTGAGCTGGGTATAGTCGGTGGGCATCCAGCCGTCGGTACCGCCCAGTACGTTCATAATGGTAAACTTCTTAGCTTCCTCGGCACTGATGACGGGTACATAGGTGTTGGTACTCGTGGGCGAGTTACCGCGTACGCTGAGGTCGATCTCTTGGCCGTCCTTGTCTACAGAGCCGTACTCATAGAACCGGGTAGGCAGATTGCTCATCGAGGTATAGCCATTGTCGCTGGGTTGAATGTTCATCTTCGTGAAGAGATAATAGGTAGCGGGATTGTTCTGCCACGGACGGCTCAAGGCGTAGTCACCTTTATCTTTCATCTTGGCTCCATTACCGGCCTCGGCTCGGTCGATGGTGCAGTGACTGAACACATAGCCCCACTTGGTGGTGCTGGTGGTAGAAGGAGCGGAGATGACGCTGCCCGCACCCTCCATAATCAGCTCACATTGGTCATAGAACTGGTCGCCGCCGCCGCAGATGTAGTCGACAGTGCCCTGAATGCGGCAGTGGTCGAAGTAGCTGCGCTCACCTGTTACCTGCGTGTCCTGCTGCGACTGCATGCAGACATTCTTCATGACTGACTTGTTGCCGCCGTAGATGGCCACAGCTACACCCTTGCGGTTGGCCTGACGGTAGTCGAGGTCGTTACGCACGGTGAGATCCTGAAGGTAATAGCCGTAGCGGTCGCGGATGTTCAGGATAGGATTGCTGATACCGGTCCGTGTGCCGTGCAGAAGTACACCGTCGCGACTCTGGCCGATGAGCGATACATTGCCGCGGTTGATGCGTTGCTCATTGTTCTCGCCGAAGTCATAGTCGCCGTCCTTCAAGAAGATTGTCACGCGTTCCAGCGTCTGGACAGTGCTGTTGCCCAGGGCCTTGATGGCAGCGGAGAACTCTTCGGCTGTGCCGACCACATAGTCGAAGGCTTTCTTCTCGACGGCAGCCTGGGCCTCGGTCTGGAAGTTGACGACGATATCCTCGGTGGTCTTATTACCGAAGAGGTCTT
>JAEEGH010030438.1_pt1 | contig 10494 bp, 7 predicted proteins | sample 9134181 | NCBI WGS metagenome assembly JAEEGH01 (sample SAMN16246544, study PRJNA631951) | gut metagenome | biome: gut microbiome; feature: rumen; material: DP-attached | host: Bos | place: Iran: Karaj | collected 2018-10 | reverse complement strand
GGTGTTGGTGGCTGCCAGCATCCTGTCTATGTACTCCTCGTACACGTCCCACTTCTCCCTGTTCCTCCAGTCCTCGTCGGTAATCTTGTACTGCTTGGTGGGGTCCTCCGCCCTGGCGTTGAAGCGTCTGAGCTGCTCGTCCGGGCTTATCTCCATCCAGAACTTCAGTATGATGCATCCGGAGTTCGACAGGACCTTCTCGAAGGTGCGTATCTCCCTGGCGGAGCGCCCGTACTCCTCCTCGGTGCAGAACTTCTCGATGGGCTCCACCATCATCCTTCCGTACCAGGACCTGTCGTAGATCGAGATGTGCCCCGCCTTGGGCATCTTCGTCGCGAACCTCCAGAGGTACGTGTGCAGGCCCTCCTCCTTCGTGGGCGCGGCGACGGGGTTGACGTAGTATCCGCGGGGGTTCAGGGCGCGGGTGACGCGCTTTATGCTCCCTCCCTTCCCGGCGGCGTCCCACCCCTCGAACAGCACGACCAGGGACAGGCCGGAGGATGCCAGCTTGGCCTGGAGCCTGTTCAGCTCCTCGGACAGCTTCAGCAGCTTCTTGCTGTACTTGCTGGCGGTCAGGCTGAGGTCCAGCCCCTCGCGGGGGTTGTCGTACAGCGGGACCACGGACTCCTTGGTGCGCGGGTATCCGGATTTGACCCTGCCCTCCACCCTGTCTATGAACGTCCGGCACACGACCTCGGACGATTTCAGGACGTCATCGACCTTGACCACGTCCCAGGGGGCGTACGCGGTCGTGGTCCCGGAGATGATCTTCGACGAGCTCTTGCGTCCCCAGACCTCGTACTTGTGGTCGTCGGAGAGGAAGGTCCCCTTGGGGCCGGTCATCCATCCTTCGGGGACGGATTTCCTCACCTCGTCGGAGTCGAGGAAGAACTTGATCAGGATGACGCCGTTGTCCGCGAAATAGCGCTCGAGCTCCTCTATGAGCATGAACAGGCCGGAATGGTCGGAGACGGAGGGGTCGATCCAAGAGTACCAGGACCTGTCGTACACGGCAATCTTGCCTTTCGCCGGCTCGTGCGACATCGTTTTGAAGATCTCCCTGGAGTCGCGCATCCCCTCCGCGGTGAAGTGGGAGTATGTGGCGATCCTGGGGTCTATCAGGTTGAGGAACTCGTTGATGATGCTCTCCTGCACCCTCTCGTTCCTGCCCTCGAACACCACGAGGACGGCGAGTCCCTCGTCCACCACCTTGCGCTGCAGCATGATCATGTCGTTCTTCAGTTCCTCGCTCATCTCGTAAGCCATGACCGTGTATCTCCGAGCAGTGTTTATAGGATTGCCGTGGTTCGGACGGGCGTGTTGTCGCAAATAACGGAAGTGGTGAGGCGGTCCGGCGTCGCGGTAGGCGGCGCTAAGGGCTTCTCGGTCAGCGTGAAAGGGACCAAGGAGAATCTTGTGACGTCGATGGACGTGGAGAACGAGCGCTTCCTGAGGAGGGAGCTGACCGCGCTCATACCCGGTTCGGCGTTCAAAGGGGAGGAGGGCGACGACGCGGAGATCCTCCGGAACGGATACACGTGGATCGTCGACCCGATCGACGGGACCGCCAACTTCTCCAGGGGGATTCCCGAGATCGGGATCTCCGTGGCCCTGATGAAGGACGGGGAGCCGTTCGCGGGAGTGGTCCACAATCCCTTCAACGGGGCCCTCTACTGCGCCCAGAAAGGCGCCGGAGCGTACAAGAACGGGGTTCCCATAAAAGCCAAGCGGCGTCCTCTGGGGGACTGCCTGTTCTTCACCGCATGGTCCGCATACGACAAGTCGCTGTCCTCCGGATGCTTCGAGGTCACCGAGAGTCTGTACCCCGTGTGCAACGACGTCCGCAGGATCGGCACCGCCGCAGTTGAGCTGTGCATGCTGGCGGAGGGGGCCGGAGACCTCTTCTTCGAGGCCAGGCTCCGTCCCTGGGACTATGCGGCGGCCTCCGTGGTCCTGGAGGAGGCGGGCGGGTGCATCCGCTCTTTAGGCGCCCCTCTCGACTACGAGGCGGGCGGGTCGGTCCTGGCCGCCGGAAGCCCGGAGAACCTGGACGTCCTGGAGGCGGAGGTCCGCAGGGCGTTCCCGGACGGAATCCCGAGACGATCGCTGCTTCAGCAGCTCCACGGCCGCGACGTTCTCGACGGCCTGGTCCTCGAACGAGAGGAACGGGTCGTCCAGTCCGAGCGCGGACGCCTTCTCCGGCGTGGCGGCGATGAGGGAGTCGTCCCTCGTCATCCCTATCTCGTCGAGGCGCAGGTCATGCACCCCCAGGACCAGGGCGACGTATTCTTTCCTGCCTTCCTTCGGCTTCATCTTGTACACGGCCTTGCCGATCTGCCTCTCCCAGGCGCAGTACATGATTATCTCGGTGGGCAGGGTCCTGGAGCGGTTCGTCCCCTCGGAGAAGGCCCTTTCCGCGTGTATCAGGGCCGAGAGCACATGGTCCCGGCCGCACACCATGTCCGGGTCCATGAGAACGCATTCCCCTCCCATTGACACGAAATGCCCGACGATGACGTCGAACGGGGCGTCGCCCCTGATGCCTGCGACCTCGGCTTCCATGCCACCCCGACGGGCTTTCCCCATATTAATATGAACAGCGCACGTGCGTAGGCAGACTTATCTAATATAGTGCGGTATGGCCGGGCAGGAACGTGTGAGCCAATGACCGGAGAATGGATCAGAATCGCTGCGCCCGCCACGACGTCTAACATCGGCGCGGGCTTCGACATTTTCGGAATATCGCTGGAAGAGCCGTACGATGTCATAGAGGGCAGGAAGATACCCTCGGGCATCGTCATTTCCGAGGTCTCCGGCCCTGGTTCCGATTCCATTCCCACCGACCCCGAGGCGAACTCCGTAAGCATAGCCGCCGCGGAGGTGCTGAGGAGGTGCGGAGCCGATTTCGGCATCGAGATCAAGATTAAGAAGGGCATCAGGCCGTGCAGCGGCATAGGGTCCTCCGGCGCCTCGGCGGCAGGCGGGGCCTATCTGGCTCACATACTGTGCGGCGAGAAGCTCAGCCTCACGGAGGTGGTCCTGTGCGCCGCCCATGCCGAGGACGTGACCTCCGGCGGCTTCCATGCGGACAACGTGGCGCCCTGCGTCCTCGGAGGGTTCACCATAATCAGGTCGTACGAGCCCTTCGAGGTCATCAGCATCAAGCCCCCGTCCGACCTGGGGGTCGTCGTGGCCATGCCCGACGTCCTGGTCCCCACCAAGGAGTCCCGCGCCGTCCTCCCCAAGGAGGTATCGGTCAAGGACCTGGTGTTCCATGTGGGCAACGCCTCCTGTCTGGTCTATGCTATGACCACGGGGGACCTGGGGCTCATAGGGCGTTCCGTCAAGGACGCGGTGTTCGAGCCCGCCAGGGCGCACCTGGTGCCCCATCTCAAGGATGCGGAGTCGGCCGCCATGTCGCACGGCGCGCTCGTGTCCTTCCTCGGAGGGTCCGGCCCTTGCATAATCTCCTTTTACGACAAGAGCTCGCACGACGGCGCTCCCATCGCCGAGAGCATAAAGGCGCTTTACGCCGAGAATGGGATGAAATGCGACACCTGGGTCACCGGATGCGGTCCGGGATGCAGGAGGATCTGACATGGCTGCTCACGAAGTTATCTGCTGGGATTGCGGTTCGAAGATAGAGGACCCGTTCGTCAACACCTGTCCCAGGTGCGGCGGGCTCCTCACGGTCAAGATGGACCTGGAGAAGGTCAAGGAGATGAGGCCGGAGGACCTCCGCAAGGCTCCGCTCGGAGTGTGGAGATACGCGCCCTTCATGCCGGTGGACCCGGCCAACAAGGTCTCGATCCAGGAGGGCGGGACGCCCCTGTATCCCGTGAAGGCCTTGGGAAAGGAGATCGGCGTCGAGAACTCCTTCGTCAAGTTCGAGGGCCTGAACCCCACCGGGTCGTTCAAGGACAGGGGGATGACGATGGGCGTGTCCCACGCCAAGGAGCTGGGCGCGAAGGTCGTCGGGTGCGCCTCCACCGGGAACACCTCGGCCTCCCTGGCCGCATACGCCGCGAAGGCGGGCATGAAATGCGCGGTGTTCCTTCCCTCCGGAAAGGTCGCCATGGGGAAGCTGGCCCAGGCTCTGTTCTTCGGCGCCAAGGTGCTTTCCGTCGACGGGAACTTCGACGACGCCCTCGCCCTCGCCAGGAAGATGGCCGACGAGAGGAAGCTGTACCTGCTGAACTCCATCAACCCCTACCGCCCCGAGGGGCAGAAGTCCGTGCTCTTCGAGATCATGGACCAGCTGGAGTACGACGTCCCGGACAGGATAATCCTGCCCGTGGGGAACGCCGCCAACATCTGGGCGGTCTACAAGGCCGTCACCGAGCTCAAGGAGGTCGGATGGATCGACAAGGTCCCCATGCTCACCGGAATCCAGGCGGAGGGATCGGCCCCCGTCGCCAGGGCGTTCGCCTCCAAGACCAAGGACTTCATCCCCGAGGAGCACCCCGAGACCGTCGCGACCGCCATCAGGATAGGCAACCCCGTCAGCGGCAGGAAGGCGCTCCATGCGATGTACTCCACCGGAGGATTCTGCACCACCGTCACCGACGAGGAGATCATAAAGGCCCAGCAGCTGCTCGGCAGGAGGGAGGGCGTCTGCGTGGAGCCCGCCTCCGCAGCATCCGTGGCCGGGCTCAAGAAGCTCAGGGAGACTGGAGTCGTCGACAGGGACGAGCGCGTGGTCTGCATATGCACGGGCAACGGCCTCAAGGATCCGGATACGATCATCAACAACTGCGCCCCGCCCATAAAGTGCGGCAACTCCGTGGCCGACGTAGAGCGCATACTCTCGCAGTGAAACGGATTACGGACGGGGCCTCCCGTCCGCTTTTTTTTAATCAAAAATCGAACAGGTTCGACTGCCTCGGGCCTGCGGGCCCCTTCTTGTCTTCCTGCTCCGACTTCTCCGCGGCCACGGCCTCGCCGTATTCCGCCGCCATGGCGTCCAGCATCGCGTCCTCGTCCTCCTCGCTATCCTCCCGGACCTCGCGGGTCCCGGAAGATCCGAAGCGGGCCTTCATGCTGTGAGCCAGGGCGTTCCCTATCTTGGGGATCGCCGCCAGCACGGATTCGTCGGCCTCCATGACGTCGAGCTCGCCTTTTATCCCCCTGTCGAAAAGAACTCTTGCCCTGCTGCGGCCCACGCCGCGGAAACCGACCAGCTCCATTAGCTCCTCCTTCACGCCGTATTTGATGCGGGTCAGCAGCGGCCTTATCTTCACGACGGCGTCCGGGTTGAAGATGAGTGCGATCTCGTTCATGGCGTAGATTATCCAGTCCATCATGTCGATCCTGGACCTGATGTCCCCCGGGCCTATCCCCATCGAATCGGTTATGACGTCCTCCGGGACCTCCTCTATCCACCTCTCGGTCAGTAGGGCGGTCTTGAGGTCGCTGAAGAGGAACTCGTAATCGTACTCGGCGATCTCGTCTGGGTCCACCAGGTACCTCCTGTCGAGCCTCTGCGCGGCGGCGGCGATCGAGTCCTCGTCGCATTTCTTGGGATACATCCCCATGACGTCCGGGGTCATCGCGGCCGCCGCGAGTATCTGGAAGGCATCGGTGCCGTCGTCTATCTTGAGGACGGCGTCCCTCAATATGGATGCGGACGCGGGGTCTATGCACATGTCGGAGACCCTCTTGCCGAACGGGAGGGCCTCGAGCCTGTCGCCGTCGGCCGCTATCATGCACTCGTCCTCCAGGAACTCCACGGTCCTCTGGACCACGGATTCGATCCCGAACATCTGGGAGGTCGTCCCGTAGAAGGTGTCCCTCAGGAAGTCCACCACGGTGTCCTCCGACCACGCGTCGCCGGTCGCTATCATCCCGAGCATATGGCTTCTCAGCACCCTCTCGTTGAACAGCTTGGAGGTCAGCCTCTCGGTGTCGTGGCCGATGTAGTCCTGCATCAGGTGGTCGGCGTCGTCCTCGCTCTTGGCCATGAGTACCGCCTCCCCGTACGGGTCGAACCTGGGCCTGCCGGCGCGTCCGCACATCTGCTTGATCTCCATCACGGGGAGCGGGACGTTTCCGACGTTGGTCTCGAAGCGGGTGGTGTCGCGTATGACCACCCTCCTGGCTGGCAGGTTGATCCCGGCGGCGAGGGTGGGGGTGGCGATGATGCACTTTATGCGCCCCTGACGGAACCCCTCCTCGATGAAGCGCCTCTGCCTGTAAGTGAGGCCGGCGTTGTGGAACGCCACCCCGCATCTGACGCAGTCCGCCAGCTTCCTCCCTGACGCCGTGGTCTCGCCGTCCCCCTCCAGTATGTGGGCCTCGGCCTCGGTGAGGTTCTTTCCGACCAGGGCGGCCATGGGCTTGCTGAACCTCACGGCGAGCGACTCGGTGGAGCGCCTGCTGTTGACGAAGACCATCCCCTGCCCCCCGGACTTCACCGTCTGCTCGACCAGGCCCCAGACCTCCTCCCCGTTCTTGCAAGGGACCTCCGTCCTGGAGCCGTCCGAGAATTCGATCTCCCTTCCGAGGAATACCCCCTCGCGCAGTGGGATGGGCCTCCAGTCGCTTCTGACAAGGTCGGCGTGGAGCCATCTGGCGAGGTCCTCCGCGTTAGAAATGGTGGCGGAGAGGGCGATGACCTGCATATTCCTGTTTCTGCGCATGAGCTTGGTCAGGGCGACCTCGAGGGTCGGTCCCCGTCCGGGATCGTGGATCATGTGGATCTCGTCAGCGATGACCAGCTCCACGCCGTTCATCCACTCGCTTCCGTGGCGGATCATAGAGTCCGCCTTCTCCGAGGTGGCGATGACCACGTTCGCGTCGCCGAGGCCCTTGTCCTCCGCGTCCAGGTCCCCGGAACTGAGGTGGGTCCTGACGCCGAGCGACGAGAAGCGGTCGAAGTCGTCCTTCTTCTCGGACGCGAGCGCCTTGAGCGGGACGATGTAGAGCACCTTGCCCCTGCGCTCGGCGACGGTCTTGAGGGCCGGGACGTACCCGATGAGCGACTTCCCGCTGGCCGTCGGGATGGCCACAACGAGGTTTCTCCCTTCCAGCGCCAGAGGGATGGCCTGCGCCTGCGGAGGGTGAAGCTCAAGGTACCCCTCTGAACGCAATGATTCGGACACGCGTCCGGATATGTCGAGCTCCTCTACTCTCATCCGTCCGCATGTAATGTCGGAGCGTAGATAATATGTGCGACGGACTTGACATTATCTTTAAGAGTCGGTCGCTATACGGCACTTCATGATTTCGAAGACCGGTGCGGTTCTGGCGCTGGCGTTGGCGCTCTTGGCATGCGTTCCAGCGTATGCGGCGGACGCTTCAGACGTCGGTTCCTGCTACCGGTCCCAGCTCGACGGCAACGGCATCGCCGTGTACGACGCGGTCGCCGCCCTGGGGGCGTCCCAGGACCGTACGCTGGACCTGACGGTGGAGTTTCCCGTCCCGGTCCTTCAGCAGACCAGGGAGTCCGCGGAAGGATATGCTTCTAAGACGGTGGCCGCCGCCCTCGCATCTTTGTACTACGAGTCCCCGCTCCTGATATGGCTGTGGGACCTTCCCTTGAAGACGGTGGATGTCGTCCCGTCCGTTGACACGGCGGTCCTTTCTGGAGACGGGAAGGAGTACTTCGTCGCGTCCTCCGCATCGTTCTCCCTGAAGGCTCCCGAGAAATACTCGTCGACGCCGGTCCAGGACGTGCTGAAGGAGGTGAAGGACGCATGCTCCGGCCTCACCTATCAAGGCAATGACGCCGAGAAGGCCAAATCCATATTCAAGCACCTGTCCGGCGTCTCGCTGAAGAAGGACGACGAGGGGGCGATTAGCGATATCCATGACGCCGTATGCGCGAAGTCCTCGTCTTCCGCCGGAGTCGCGGCCGCATTCACGTACATGGCATCCCTCAACGGATTGGACGCCTGCACGGTGAAGGGCATGCTGTATGACGGGTCCGAAGGCGCGATTCATTACTGGAACGCGGTGCACAGCGGGGGGTCCTGGTATGCCACGGACGTCGAAGCCAAGTTTGTGATGGCCGGAAGCGGGACCAGGGAAGGAGGGGATCCCTTCGGGGCTACGCACACGCCGGATCCCGATCTTACTGTCCACAACGGGCTCGTCGCCCCCGATCTCGCCAGGGAGGGTTACGAGTATCCGGACGAGACCCCGTTCCTTCAGAAATACGGGGCGTATATATTGGTAGGATTAATGGCCGTCATAATGGTAGTGATGCTTTACATCGGGGCCAGAGACGGTTTCGCTTGAGGTCATTTAACAAAAATATTTTATAAAAGAACAAACTGTTCAAATGGGGTCACAGTAAATGAACAAAAAAGACGAGAAAAGGTCCGAGATGCCCGTGGAGGAATGGGCTGAGAAGCAGACCTTCGAGTCCACCGACGAGATCGTGATTCCGGACTCGATGGCGGCGCGCGTCATCGGACAGGACGAGGCCGTGGCCGTCATGCGCAAGGCCGCCTCGCAGAAGAGGCATGTGATGCTCATAGGGGAGCCCGGAACCGGGAAGTCGATGCTGGCCAACTCGATGGTGGAGGAGCTTTCCCCCGAGGACCTTCAGGACATCGTCTCCTATCACAACCCTGAGGATTTCAACGAGCCCAGGATAAGGACGTTCCCCGCCGGCAAGGGAAAGGCCGTCGTGGCGGAGCAGAAGGCCGCGGCCGCCGCCAGGAGGAACCAGTCGAACACCTTGTGGGTATACGCCTGCATGGGACTGATCGTGCTGGGGCTCGTGGGCGCCTTCGTGTTCAGCAACTTCACCATAGCGCTCATCGCCATGCTCGGCGCATTCATCATAGTCATGCTGTTCAAGACCCCGATGCAGCAGAGGACCGAGACCGCCATAGTGCCCAAGCTCCTGGTGGGGCACGAGCCGGGCGAGACGCCCCCGTTCATAGACGCCACGGGAACCCATGCAGGAGCGCTTCTCGGCGACGTCAGGCACGACCCGTTCCAGTCCGGAGGCCTCGAGACCCCGTCCCACGACAGGATAGAGGCGGGGGCGATCCACAAGGCCAACAAGGGAGTCCTCTACATCGATGAGATCAACGTCCTGAGGATGGAGTCCCAGCAGGCCCTTCTCACAGCGATGCAGGAGAAGCAGATGAGCATAACCGGGCAGTCCGAGAGGTCCTCCGGCGCGCTTGTCAAGTCGGAGCCCGTGCCTTGCGACTTCATCCTGGTGTGCGCAGGAAACCTGGACGCCATCCAGGGGATGCACCCCGCCCTCAGGTCGAGGATAAGGGGATACGGATACGAGGTCTTCATGCGCAGCACGATGCATGACACCGACGAGAACCGTTCCAACATAGCCCGCTTCGTCGCCCAAGAGGTCAAGAAGGACGGCAAGATCCCTCCGTTCGACAAGTACGCCGTGGGCGAGATCGTCAGGGAGGCCCAGCGCCGCTCCGGGAAGAAGGGCGAGCTCACATTGAGGATGAGGGAGCTCGGAGGTCTCATCCGCGTCTCAGGCGACATAGCGTATCAGCGCGGGGCCCCCGCCGTGACCGTTGACGACGTGGTCGTGGCCAGGAGGACCGCTCGCAGCATCGAGCAGCAGATCGCGGACAGATACATCGAGTCCAGCGCCGCCTACTCTATGTTCAAGACGGAAGGCAGCGAGATCGGAATGATAAACGGCCTCGCAGCCTTGAACGCCAGCTCCAACATGGCCGAGTATTCCGGAATAGTCCTCCCCATAGTGGCCGAAGTCTCTCCGTCCCAGGTCCGCAAGGGCGGCCGCATCATCGCCACGGGTCAGCTCGGGACGATAGCCAAGGAGGCCGTCGACAACATCTCCGCGGTCATCAAGAAGTACACGATGACCAACTTGTCGGACAGCGACATCCACCTGCAGTACATCGGAACATACGACGGGGTCGAGGGGGACAGCGCCTCCATCACCATGGCCACCGTGATCATATCGGCCCTGGAGCGCATACCCATACGCCAGGACCTGGCAATGACCGGCTCCCTGAGCGTCAGGGGAATGGTCCTCCCCGTTGGCGGAGTGACCGCCAAGCTGGAGGCCGCGGCCGCGTCGGGAATAAAGATCGCCCTGATCCCCAAGGACAACGGGCAGGACGTCATGATCGAGAACAGGTACTACAAGACCATGGAGGTCTACACCGTGGAGACCCTCAGGGACGTCTTCGAATACGCGTTCGTGGACTGCCCGATGAAGCAGCAGTACCTGGACAAGCTCCTCCCGCTTAACGAGGGTGGCGTCTCCACCGTCAAGAAGATCGAGCCTCCGCCGGAGTACGTCGTGAAGCATGTGGAGCCTGTCAGGGAAGCGAGGCGCCCGGCGGAGACCGAGGCGGCTCCCGCCCCTTCCGACGACGTGCAGGTTGAGGAGGTCCCCCACAACCTGGAGAGGGGCCCGACCGACCCCTTGAAGCCCTTCAGGGGATGACCTTCCCCAAACCCCTTTCCTTTTCTTCCCGTCCGTGTCCTTACGGTTTTATAGGGCATAGCAGTACACCCGTCCATGACGAGGAA
>JAEEGH010030437.1_pt1 | contig 10494 bp, 6 predicted proteins | sample 9134181 | NCBI WGS metagenome assembly JAEEGH01 (sample SAMN16246544, study PRJNA631951) | gut metagenome | biome: gut microbiome; feature: rumen; material: DP-attached | host: Bos | place: Iran: Karaj | collected 2018-10 | reverse complement strand
CCTATAAAGAGAAAAAAATAAAATTAAAATTTGAATGTGGAAGACTATAAGATATGTTTTATATTTTACTGTTTTAATTTTAGTATTTTCTGTTACATATAATTTCAGAGAATATTATTATGTTCCATACATTCAAAAAGCAATTAATAAAGTTGATTCAAGAATAAAATTTAGAAATTTCTCTATAAAGTTGCCGTTTAGTTTAATACTTCACGATATAGAGTTTGATAACAAAATTTTTGTAAGTACAGCAGAAATGAGATTTGAGCCGGACATATTCTTTCAGAATATAAAGTCTCCGCTCAAATCTCTTTCTTCTTTAAAGATAGACAAAATAAGTTACATAAACGAGAAACAAGAAATAGGTCTTCCTTCCGAGCAGGAACAACCAAAAACCGCATTTGAAAAAATAAAAATCAATATTTTAACGAAAACAATTTCTTTATTTAATGTAAATTGCGAAGTAAACAGAGCAAATATCCTTATAAAAAATAAACTTGTTAAAATGAAAAATGTGAATTTTACATTGAATAAAGAAATGGATATCGGCGGTGAAATTCTTTATTCCAAATATAAAGTGCATACGAGAGGAAATTTAAAGTTAGACGGGAATTTTATTACAAGCAATTTTTATACCGAAATAGACGGCCTTATAAAATCCAAATTTGATTTGCTCGGTAATTATAATTTATATGATGATACTTTTGATTATAATGTTGAAACAAAAGAGTTGTTTGTTAACAGGCTTGAACTGGGAACATTAACTACAAACATAAAAAAAACCACGGATACTTTTACGGTCGCATCAACCGGAGATAACATTAATACCTTTTTAAAATCAAATAATTTGAAATTTGAAGTTTGGAATTCTACCGGTACAATGACTTTAAGAGACACCAGTGATGTACTTAACACAAAAATAGATTATTCCGCAGATTCCAATAATAAGAAATTAGATTTGAAAATCAATGCAACCGATGTTACAATATTCGGTAATAATTTCGGCAATTTAAACATTAAAGCCAATAACAGCGATGATGAGTTAAAAACTCACTGTTACCATACTTCAGGTAACAGTTTTGAATCGACAATAAAAGATGACGGAAGTTATTATACCGATGTTTACAATAATAAAAAGAAAGTTGGTTATTTATCCGGAAATTATAAGAAGGGTGAAGTCAGCGTTGATATTAAAAATATTCTTATAAAACAACTTCCGTTTATGGAAAAATTTAAAAATGTAAAAGGCAGTTTGTCTCTTTACGGTAATATAGACAGTAAAAAAGGAACAATATATTTAACGGGTAAACAAATTGCTTCAAAAAATTTAAAGAATTTTGATATATCCGGGAAATTATATAAACAAGATTATAAATGGTTTGCGGAAATAAGCACAAAAGATAAAAAAATCGATATGAATGCTTTTTATGAAACAAAGCAAAATAACGGAGCAACAATACATTATAACGGTGTGGATTCAAACAATGTTCTGCAAATTTTAGGATTAAAAGATCCTCAATTATCAGGAAAAGTTACGGGAACAATAAATTATTCCGGAAAAGACAAAACAACATCCGTTAATATGAATTTAAAAAAAGGTGAACTGTTCGGCAATGAGTTCAATACATGGAATATTGCGGGACATTATTCCAATAAGCAAATAAATATTTCAACATTTTCTTTCAGCGGACCTCAAACGAAAATAGATACAAAATCGTTTATAGATTTTGCGGATAAAAAAGCCGATTCTTATTTCAACACATCAATTAAAAATTTTAAATTAAAAGGTGTAAATATTAATTACGATTTAACTATTAACGGTAAACTTGTTGAAGATAATAAAATAATAGGAAAAATATCTGCCGATAAGTTTGAAGTAGGTAAAGTAAATCTTGTACATAAGGCCTTTATGGAACTGTCCAAAGAAAAATTAAGTTTGAAACATTTTAATAACGGTAACGGATTATCGGGAAATTTTGAGTATATCTTTTCTACGGGTGCACTTTCTTCCGTAATTAAACATACGGAGTCAAAATTATCTCAGTATTATTCAAATGTAAAAGGCAGATTAACATCGGAAATAAGAACTTCCGGAGACATAAGTAATCCAACGATTCTTGTAAATGCAAAGATAAACAACGGGCTTTATAATGATTTGGCTTTTGATTTCAATACAAATGTTTCGTATAGAAACAAAAAAATGAATTTGAATAAATTTACCATAAATGCGGGGGATAAAGAAAAAGCTAAAATAACAGGTTCGGGTATTTTGGATGCAACAAACAGTAATTTGCAAATAGAATTTAAAGATGTGTCCGAAAAAATAATAAACAAATATTTCGGGTTCAGAACACCGTTAAAAGGAACTTTTTACGGAAACGGAACGGTTACCGGAAGAATAAAAAATTTAAAATATGAATTGAATTTGTATGCCGATACGATGTTTGTTAAGTCGTTAAAATTTAATTCTTTTGTTTCAAAACTTACAGCACAAAATAAAATTATATCCATAGAAGATGCCAAAGTTAAACTTTCCGACAGTGAAATGAAAATTTTATCGGCAAACTTTGATGCCAACACAAAAACGTACAATTCCGAATTAAAATTCGTTAATACACATTTAGGTCCGTTTGATGTTTTCGGTAATGTAAAAATAGACGGAAAAATGACAAAGAAAAACCAAAGATACATGTATAAAGGTAAAATAAATTTTATAAATTTATGGCTCAATGATGAAAGAGTGGATTCTTTAGCTTTAAACTATACTGTCTTGGACAGAAATTTTGAATTTAAAACGGAAGACGGTAAGAAAATTAATTTGTCCGGCGGAATTTTATTTAATAATTACCCTAAAGTTGCGTTTAAAGATATTTTGTTTAACTACGGTATTCAATATTACAACTTGAACGGGTTCGTTTTATCGGACAATATTGATATAAATATGACGGGCAAAAAACTGGATTTGGCAACATTAACTGATTTATTTGCCTTACCGATAAATATGACCGGAGCAGTAGATTTTAAGTTGAAAACAAAAGGAAAAATTGCCGATCCGGATATAAATTTAACAATAAATTCTTCAAACGGGTCTGTTTATAATGTTCCTTTTGATTTGTTTGATATAGCGGTTGATGTAAAAGATAATAATCTTAATATCGATAAATTTAATGTTAAAAAGTCCGGGAAATATAATGTTAACGTTGATGGCTTTTTCCCTTTTTGGCTTGATCCTAAATTAAGAAAATCAATGATGAATAAAGAGGTGAAAGTTCATTATAAAGTGAATGATGACAGTTTATATATACTTAAAAATTTGGCAAACAACACAATTACGGCAAAAAAAGGAAATTTAAAAATAGACGGTAACCTCATAGGAATAAGGAAAAATATTTCCAATGTCGGTAAAATGACTATGACAGGAACAAATATAAAAACGGAATCGTATGTAAGTAAAGTTAAAGATTTGGATGTTAATATTGTTTGGGATAAAAATTTATTTAAAATAGAAAAAGCAAAAGCTAAAGTCGGTTCGGGAGTATTGGAAGCTGCGGGAACATTGAAAATGCAGGGTATAAATCCTTCCGTCTATGACTTAAGGTTGTTTACATCAAAACAGGGAATTCCGGTTGTTGTCAAACAGTTGCCGATACCTACATCGGGCGTTTTAAAAATGGAAGCAAGCGGTTTTGCAAATTATACAAAGGGTGTTCCGATATTTGATTTTAAATTAAAAGGTACACCGAAGGATTTAAAACTTACCGGTTGGGCTGAACTTGAAAGTACAAGCCTTTGCTTTCCTCCTCCCGTAAAAAGTGATACGGAGATTCCTGATTTTATTGCCGAACTTTTTAAAAATTTATACATAGATATAGATTTGAAAAACGGTGTGGATACAAATTTTGAAAACTCCGTGCTAAATGTGGCATTGAAAGGCTCCATAAATTTAAAAGGACCTATAAACGAAATATCCGCTAACGGCGTTGCAACATCCGACAGAGGTTTGTTTTCTATTATAGGAAACGATTTTGATGTTGTAAGTGCAAAGATAGAAATAATAAATAATGAATTATTTATTACCGCAGAAGGTGAAGCGGATGTATACACTGCAGGAGACAGTGCTGCTGAAGTTATTAAAGTTTATATAGACAGATCAAATATAGATGATATAAAAACAAGGTTTGCTTCCAAAAACGATCCTACGATGGATTCTAAAAAAGCACTTGCAAGACTTACCAAAACAGATCCTTCACAAGTTACCGCACTTGATACAAGTACAGACTTTTTAGCAAAACAACAGGCAATAAGATTGTTTAGTTCAAGTGTTGCTACACCTCTTGCAAATACCGTTCTTAAAAAAACCGGAATAATAGATAATATTCGTCTCGGCTTTATAAATCAGGACACTTTACAAATTGATCCCGATGAACAAGCTACGATGGCGGAACTTCTTTACGGAATGAAATATTCCGTTGAAAAGAATGTTAACAGATTATTACAAATAGGTTATTCGGTAACTTTCGATAAAGTTCAAAGAGAAATAGATTTGAAACAAGCACTTGAAATGTCGTTTAAGTTAAACAGAAATTTGTTCTTGAAGGGCAGTTACGGGTTACATTCCGATAATCCCAACTATGAACCCGAAAAGAAATTTATGATAGAACAAAGGTTAAGGTTTTAGTTATGCTCGGGCTATATGTTCATATACCATTCTGTACAAAAAAATGTTTTTATTGTGATTTTGTTTCCGTGCCTTATGATGAAGGATTGGCAGACAATTATTTAAAAGCATTGGAAACAGAAGCACAAAAATATAAAGGTGCAACAATAGATACAGTCTATATAGGAGGGGGAACTCCATCCACTTTATCTATCTCTCAACAAAAAAAGTTAGCAGAAATTATAAATGCAAATTTTAATGTTTCGTTCTGTAAAGAAATAACGGTGGAATTAAATCCCGAATCAACGACTGAAGAAAAACTAAAACTTTTGTTTGATGCACGGGTAACAAGGTTAAGTTTAGGGTTGCAAAGTATATACGATCAAAGTTTAACGGTTTTGGGGAGATTACACAATTACGAAAAATTTAAAAAAGCTTATTATGCCGCAAGAGAAACGGGATTTAATAATATTAATATGGACTTGATGTACGGAATACCGAACCAAACATTAAGCAGTTGGAAAAAAACATTAAAAGAAGTGCTGAAACTTGAATCTCAACATATATCGTTGTATCCGTTAACGGTAGAACCGAACACTCCTTTTTATAAAAAGAAGGTTGAACCCAATACCGAACTGCAGGCGGAAATGTATGATTTTGCATGCTCCTTTTTGAAAGAAAACGGGTTCGAACATTACGAAATTTCAAATTGGGCCAAAGAAAAAAAGTATTCACTGCACAACAAATTGTATTGGCGAAATAAGTCATATATCGGGCTCGGTACAAGTGCTTCATCTTACTATAAAAGGTACAGATACAAAAATAATACCAACGTAATAAAATATATCGAAAATCTTTTGAGCGGTAAAAATATCATTATAGAAAAAGAATATATAAACGATGACTTATATAAGAAGGAAAAAATAATGTTAGGGTTAAGGTTGGCCGAAGGTGTGGATATAAAATATTTTGAAGATACTAAAGATATTTTGGATAAGTATGTTGCCGACGGTATGCTGGCAGTTGAAAATAACAGGGTTCGCTTTACACAAAAAGCATTATTTGTTTCAAACTCCATCCTTTCGGATTTTATCTAATTCGGCAAGTTGGAAATTTGATACATATACAGTAAGATATTAGTATCATCTTGATTAGAAATCCATTAGAATGACTAATATTGTAGTAATTACCAATGGAGGCTCACAATTGACAAGTAATCAGGTTCAAGTGAGTATTTATTGCCTGGCATTTAATCATGAAAAATACATTCGTCGGTGTTTAGACGGTTTTTTGATGCAAAAGGAAGTAACTTTTGAGATTATTATTCATGAGGATGCTTCAACCGATAAAACAGCGAACATTATCCGTGAGTACGAGGAAAAATATCCAAATATTTTCAAACCTATTTATCAAACAAAAAATCACAAGTATTTTCCTAATGTTGATTATGGAATGAAATATATAGTTCCGGTAGTCAGAGGAAAATATATTGCCATGTGCGATGGAGATGATTACTGGACAGATCCGTATAAACTGAAGAAACAATATGATGCATTGGAAAAAAATCCGGATTGTTATTTATGCTTGCATGATGTCGAAATTGTCGATGAAAAAGGCTTATCGAAAAAGAAACATTATCCCTTATGTGCTATCCCTACGGGAAAACTATTATCGGATGATTTCTTCAATATCTATGAAAAGGCGGGATATTATCAAACTTCAAGTTATTTCTTTTCGACTGAAAAATATATAGAGTATAAATATAAATCTCCCGAATTTAAACGGGTGGCTCCGGTGCATGATAGGCCGCTGCTTCTGTATTTTTCTTATGTCGGCAATGTGTATTATATTAATGAAACCATGTCTAACTACCGGTTTCTTAGTCAAGGCAGTTGGTCAAGTAGAATATATGAAGGAGAACAAGGTACAGATTTGTTTGCTATGAGAAAGAATCATATTACTCAAATCAGGAAAATGCTGCGAGCTTTTTCTGCTTTTTCAAACGGAAAATATGACGGTAAACTGATGTTTGAGTATGATGCGGCGGACAGACGGGAATTTCAATTAAAAATTGATATGATAAGGTATTGTAATAAAAGAAAAAGCTACAAGCTTTTATTTCGCGAGTTTTCCGTTAAAGAACTTCTCGGGCACGGTTTTTTGTACAAAGTTTTTATAGAAATTACAAAAAAATGTTATCACTTTTTCTGTTCCCGGAACAGATCTAATTAGAATGTGCCAACATTGGAGGCTAACAATATGAAACTCGGAGTGATGCAACCTTACTTTTATCCGTATCTCGGATATTGGCAACTTATGAACTGTGTGGATGAATATATTATATACGATGATGTTAACTATATTAAAAGCGGATGGATTAATCGAAACAGAATCAAGGTAAACGAGGCACCTGTTTATTTTGGAATTTCCGTTAAGAAAGTCAGTCAGAACAGAAAGATCTGTGAACATGAAATTTCTATGTCGGATTCGGATAAAGAAAGTTTACTTATGAAAGTAAAGCGGGCATACGGGAAAGCACCTTATTTCAAAGATGTGTATGAACTGTTTAAAGATACGGTATATTGTGAAAAAACTAATCTAGCAGAATATCTCGAATATTCAATTCGCGGGATTGCCGGATTTATGGGAATATCCGCAAAAATATATTCGGCTTCAAAGTTGAAACTTGACCATACAAACAAGGCACAGAAACGGATTATTGATATATGCAGGTTAAGGGGAGCATCCGAATACATAAATGCTGTCGGGGGAAAAGAACTGTACGACAAACAGCTCTTCGGTGAGGCAGGTATTAAACTGAACTTTTTAAAAATGGATGTTGATATTGTATATCCTCAGGGAAAAGGTCTGTTTATCCCTTCTCTATCCATACTGGATGTATTAATGTTTAACAGTAAAGAACAGATACGGGAACTTTTGGAACATTACAGTATTGAATAATTTATTGAATGAATAAAATGATTGAAAGGGGAAATAATATGCCAAGGAAAAAACTGCTGTTATTGGGAGTAGATACTTCTACAGCCGAAGCAATCGAATATGCAAAGAGTAAAAATGTATATACAATAGTAACTGATCTTTATTCTCCGGAAATAAAAAAAGAAAAAAAGGCAGCGGACGAATACTGGATGATTGATGTTGCCGATTCTGAAGCTTTGAAAAAGCGATGCATAGAAGAAGGTATTACCAATATTTATGCCGGAAATCATGAGTTTTGTTTGGAACAATGCAAACGACTTTGTAAAGAATTGGGATTTCCTTTTTATGCATCGGATGAAGGGTGGAAAGCCGCAAGAGATAAGGGTTTCTATAAGGAAAAATGTCAGAAAGCAGGACTGTTAACGCCAAAACAGTATTATTTGGATAAGAATTTTTCAGAGAAGGATTTGGGAAATATTCAATACCCGGTTATAGTTAAGCCAAGCGATTCCAGTGCCAGAAAAGGTCTTTCGATTGTTTCAAATCAAGATGAACTTCGCGCAGCATATGAAAAAGCACTTGAATATTCCGAAAATAAAAAGATTATCGTTGAAGAGTATATTGATGGTGATGATGTTTATATAGGATGTTATGTTCATAATAAAAAGTTAATACTGTTGCACTTTACTGTCGATCATCTTATAATGATTGACGGGCAAAAACGATTCGGCTTTAACGCTAATTTCAGCAAATTCACAAACCTGGTTAATGAAGAGCTCTTCTCCAAATATGAAAAACTGGTATCCGATTTAAAATGCGAAAACGGTGCGTGTATGTTTCAATGTATAAGCCGTAATAATTTAATATACAATATGGAGTTCAGTTATCGACTTGACGGTATAAAAATATGGAGACGAGTTGAGAGATTAAGAGGAATCAATGAACTCAAAATGATGGTTGATTTGGCTCTGGGAGAAAGTGTATCCGACAATTCTTTTATTGCCAGAGAACCGCAGGAAATAAGTCTCGGTTACGTTATATGGGCATTACCGGGCAAGATATCAAAAATTGTGGGAAGAGATGATCTTTATTCAAGGAACGATGCAATTGTTATAAGCGATCGTTTTAAAGAGGGAGATACGGTATTAAATGTACTTGATATGAGAGCGATGGCTATTCTTGTTGAAGTGTTTGGAAAGACATATGAAGATATTAAAGAAAAAATCATTGATATTAATAAAAAGTTGCATTTTTATGATGAAAATATGCATGATATGTTAATATATAAGGTACCCGATTATAAAAACTGGTAACATATCGTAAGGGCCATCGATCAACGTGTGACTTTTCAAACTTCAAGATAAGCAATAATATTACTGTTAAAGGAAAAATGATATGAAAAGAAAAAAATTGTTATTCTTGGGAATAGATAATACTGTAAGCGATGCGATAGAATATGCAAAAAGTAAAAATGTATATACGATAGTAACGGATTTTTGCCCTCCGGAAACAAAAAAAGAAAAGAAGATGGCGGACGAATATTGGATGATTGATGTTGCCGATTTTGAAGCTTTGAAAAAGAAATGTATGGAAGAAGGTGTCACCAATGTTTATACCGGAACCAATGAGTTTTGTTTGGATCAATGCAAAAGGCTTTGTAAAGAATTGGGATATCCTTTTTATGCATCGGATGAAGGGTGGATTGCCTCAAGAGATAAAGAAATCTATAAGGAAAAATGCCGAAGTGTGGGATTATTAACACCAAAACAGTATTATTTGGACAAGAATTTTTCCGGGAAGGATCTGGAAAAGATACAATACCCGGTTGTGGTTAAGCCAAGTGATTCTAATGCCCGAAAAGGACTTTCGATCGTTTCAAATCAAGAAGAACTTTTAAAGGCATACGAAAAAGCACTTGAGTATTCCGAAAATAAAAGGATTATTGTTGAAGAGTATATTGACGGTAATGAGGTTTTTATAGGATGTTATGTTCATAATAAAAAACTGCGTCTTCTGTATGCCACTGCCAATCAATTTATAATGATTGACGGACAAAAACGATTTGGATTTAATTCCAACTTCAGCAGATTCACAAAACTGGTTGATGAACAGCTCTTATCCAAATATCAAAAACTGGTATCCGATCTGAAATGCGAAAACGGTGTATGTATGTTCCAATGTATAAGCCGTAACAACCTAATGTATAATGTTGAGTTTGGCTATCGTCTTGACGGTTTAAGAATATGGGCTCGAGTTGCCAGAACACAAGGAATCAATCAACTTAAAATGATGGTTGATTTGGCACTTGGAGAAAGTGTATCCGAAGATGCTTTTATTGCCGGCGGAACACGGGAAAAGTATGTTTGCTATTTTATGTGGGCATTGCCCGGCAAGATATCAAAAATTGTGGGAAGAGATGAGCTTTATTCAAGAGACGATATAAGCGTGTTAATTGATCATTTTAATGAGGGTGATACGGTATTAAATGTATCTGATTTGAGATCGGTTGGTATTATTGTCGGAGTGTTCGGAAAATCATATAAAGAGATCACGGAAAAAATCATTGATATTAATAAAAAGTTGCATTTTTATGATGAAAATATGAATGATATGCTAATACATAGAGCGCCCGACATTGAAGACTGGTAATATGTCGTATGGATGGGACTTATCAAATATCAGTATAAGTTAAAAATTTGACTATAAAATGTACTTTTGATATAATCTTTAGCTATTAAGGGTGTCTCCGTAGCTCAATTGGATAGAGCAACTGCCTTCTAAGCAGTAGGTTACGTGTTCAACTCACGTCGGAGACGCTCAATTAATTTAGAATGTATACTATTTATCGCTCTTTTAGCTTTTCTTGTTCATAAATGTAACAAACAAGATAAAAATTT
>JAEEGH010030435.1_pt1 | contig 10495 bp, 4 predicted proteins | sample 9134181 | NCBI WGS metagenome assembly JAEEGH01 (sample SAMN16246544, study PRJNA631951) | gut metagenome | biome: gut microbiome; feature: rumen; material: DP-attached | host: Bos | place: Iran: Karaj | collected 2018-10 | reverse complement strand
CCATGCGACGCTCGTTGTTGTCACGCCGAAGAAGGGCCTCGCGGCGGAAGGCGAAGAGAAGCTGAGGAAAATTCTGGAAGAGAAAAAGGCAGCGCTGTCCGAGCAGGAGATCAAGGAAATGGTGCAAAGGACGGCGGCTTTGAAGGCATATCAGGAGGAGCCGAGCAGCCCCGAGGACCTGATGAAGCTTCCGATGCTGAAACGCGAGGATATCCGAAGAACCCCGCGGCCGATACAGAATGAGGAATTCGTTCTGGACGGCGCAAAGGGTCTTTTCCATGAGATTTCTACGAACGGGATCGCCTATCTCCATCTCTATTTCGAACTGCCGGAGCTGAAGCTGGAGGAGGTGCCTTACCTTCAGATCCTGCGCTCCACGCTCGGCTTTATGAACACGGAGCATTATTCCTACAGCGATCTGTCGAACGAGATCAATCTTTACACCGGCGGCATCGGAATGAACGGATCGATCTCTGTAAAAATGCAGGACTATTCCAGGTTCCTTTACTTCGAGGCGCGCGCGAAAGCCCTGTATGAGAACCTTGATAAGTCGATAGAACTGCTGCGGGAGATCATGTATACAACGGATTTCTCGGACGATAAGCGGTTAAAGGAGATCATTTTGGAGGGGAAGAGCCGGCTGGCGCTGTCCATGTCGGCCAGAGGTCATATTACTTCCTCCACCCGTGCGATGTCCTATTTCTCCGAAGCGGCAAAGGTTTCGGAACAGCTTTCCGGGATCGGAATGTACCGTTTCCTGAAGGATCTGGAAGAAAACTTTGAGGAAAGAAAAGAAGGGCTGAAGGCAAAATTAAAGAGCTTATGCGAGATGATCTTCGTGAAGAAGAGAATGATGATCAGCTTCACTGCGGATAGAGACGGCCTGGACAGACTGAAAAAATCCATGCCGATCCTTATGGATTCCATGAAAGAGGGGAGCATCGGCGAAAAGGCGGTCTACACGCTGGAGAAACGTAATGAGGGATTTTTGGACGCGTCACAGGTACAGTATGTGAGCCGTGCCGGCAGCTTCTTATCGGCAGGCCCCTATAAAGGAACGTTAAGGATCCTTCGCACGATCTTGAATTACGATTATCTGTGGCTGAATCTCCGCGTCAAGGGCGGTGCCTACGGCTGCATGAGCAGCTTTGCCCGGCACGGGGATGCCTGGCTTGCCTCATACCGTGATCCGAACTTAAGTGAAACCAATGAGGTCTATGAAGGGATCCCTGCTTATCTCAGAGACTTTACGGCGGATGAGCGGGAGATGACAAAATACATCATCGGAACGATCTCCGAAATGGACACGCCGCTGAATCCGGATGCAAAGGGAGAACGCTCCGCGGCGCTCTTCCTGTCCGGCGTGACGGAGGAGGAGCTGCAGAAGGACCGTAACGAGATCCTCAACGCCACCGAAAAGGATATTCAGGAAATGGCAAAGTATGTTGACGCAATCTTAGAGGGAAATCATATCTGCGCGATCGGAAATGAGAACGTGATCGGCAAGGAAGAAAAAATGTTCAGCAATAAAGAGGCATTGCTGTGAAAAGCGGATTTGTAACGATCATAGGACGCCCCAATGTGGGAAAAAGTACATTGATGAACGCGCTCGTGGGGCAGAAGATCGCCATCACAAGTAAAAAGCCGCAGACCACGCGCTACCGCATCCGCGCGATCTTAACCGAACCCGAAAAGGGGCAGATCGTATTTTTGGATACGCCCGGAATGACCGAGGCAAAGAACAAGCTCGGCGAGTTCATGGTGAACGCGGCGAAAAGCGCTCTGAAGGACGTGGATCTTATTCTCTGGCTCGTGGAACCGGCGAGAGAAGACAGGCCTTTGACCGGGAAGAATGAAGAAAAGATCCTGGAGCTTTTGAAGGGGGAAAAGACGCCGGTCATCCTTGTCGTGAACAAGATGGACATGCTGAAAAACCCGAACGAGGTCCTGCTTACGATGGAGCGGTATAAAGAGCTTTATGACTTTGCGGAGATCGTGCCTGTCTCGGCGAAGACAGGAGCGAATCTGCCGGAGCTTAAGGATGCGATGTTTCCGTATCTGCCGGAAGGACCATATTTTTACGAAGAGGATGAGGTCACGGATCAGACGATGCGGCAGCTGGCGGCGGAGATCATCAGGGAGAAGGCGCTGCATGCGCTTTCGGAGGAGATCCCGCATGGCATTGCCGTGGTGATCCAGGAGTTTAAAACACTCAGAGACGGGGCGGTCACGATCATGGCGGACATCGTCTGCGAAAAGGACAGCCATAAGGGGATCATCATCGGAAAAGGCGGCTCGATGCTGAAAAAGATCGGCACCAACGCCAGATATGAGATGGAAAAAAGCTTTGAAACGAAATGCAACCTGAAGCTCTTTGTCAAGGTCCGCAAGGACTGGAGAGAGAGCGACATACAGTTGAAAAATCTGGGGTTTGTGGATGAGCAGTGAGGAATTGGCGGTAGAAGGAATGGTGCTCTATGCTTCACCGGTGGGGGAAAGCGATAAGCGCCTCGTCCTGCTTACAAAGGAGCTCGGGAAGATCACGGTCTTTGCCAACGGAGCGAGACGGCCGAAAAGCTCATTTCTGGCGGCCGCGAATCCGTTTGCAACGGGGCGGTTTTCCCTGGCTGCGGGCCGCAATGCTTATACGCTTCGAAAGGCGGAGATAAAGGAATACTTTCGTGAGCTGTCTTCGGACCTTTCCACGCTTTCCTACGGATCCTATTTTCTGGAACTGGCTTCCTATGTTTCCCAGGAAAACCTGAGCGGAACGCAGGAGCTGACGCTTCTTTATTACTCCCTGAAGGCGCTGCTGTCGGAAAACTTCACAAATACGCTGGTGCGCCGCGTCTTTGAGATGAAGACCTTTGTGATCGACGGGGAGTATCCGGAGTATTCCCGCATGAAGCTGAGCGAAACGGCGGCCTACACCTTTTCCTTTCTCGTAAATGCCGAACTGAAGGGGCTTTATTCCTTCCGTGTCGAAGAGAGCGTGGTGGAGGAAATGGGCAGAGTTCTTGACGATTATATCCGAAGGAATATCCCCAGGGACTTTACGTCCTTGAAACTCCTTGATTAAAGTGATAAAATGAGTTGTTTCCTGAATATCATAAATCAGTTCAGGATCCGGAGGAGAGGATGAAAGGGAGAGTACGAAGCTGTATTCTGGCGTTATGTCTCCTGTTTCTGACCGGCTGCGGCGAAAACTACGATACGGATCAGAACACGATCTTCGTCGGCCGCGACGGGAAGATCACCGAAACATCGGTGGAGGAGATGAACCAGAGCTATTACAGCGATGCGGAGCTGGAAAGCTTTATCGCGGATGAGATCGCAGCCTTTGAAGGCGCGGAAGGAACCGTGGAGGAAACGGGATTCGAGATCGCGGATGGGACCGCGACATTGACCCTGACCTATACGGACTGGAAGACCTATGCCGATTTTAACCGCCGTCAGTTTTATGTCGGTACGGTGGTCAAGGCGCAGGCGGAAGGGTATGATTTTCAGGAGCCCTTTACCAAGGTGGAAAACGGGGAAGCCGTTACGAGGGATCAGGTACTGGAGGTGCCGGATCTGAAGGTGGTGATCCTGGAAACCTCTTCCAATGTGCAGCTGAAGGTTCCCGGAAAGATCATATATGTCTCGGAAAAAGCTGTTGCGGAAGAAAAGAGCACCGCGGCAGTGGAAAAGAGCCAGAACGAATCCATTACCGAGCTGGCCTATATCATCTACAAGTAAGGAGAGAGATCCGATGGAAAAGACAATGGAAAAGATCGTGACGCTGGCGAAAGGGCGGGGCTTTATCTATCCCGGCTCCGAGATCTACGGCGGACTGGCAAACACCTGGGATTACGGCAATCTCGGCGTGGAGCTTAAGAACAATGTCAAGAAGGCGTGGTGGAAAAAGTTCGTGCAGGAAAACCCGTATAACGTGGGCGTGGACTGTGCGATCCTGATGAATACGCAGACCTATGTGGCATCGGGCCATATCAAGAGCTTTTCGGACCCGCTGATGGACTGCCGGGAATGTAAGGAGCGGTTCAGAGCGGACCAGCTGATCGAAGACTTCGCAAAGGAAAAAGGGATCACGCTCGAGAAGTCCGTGGACGGCTGGACGAACGAGGAAATGTATGATTTCATCGAGAAAAATCAGATCCCGTGCCCGTCCTGCGGAAAGCATAACTTCACGGATATCCGCCAGTTCAACCTGATGTTCAAGACCTTCCAGGGCGTGACGGAGGATGCGAAGAATACGGTGTATCTGCGGCCCGAGACCGCGCAGGGGATCTTTGTAAACTTCAAGAACGTGCAGCGCACGAGCCGTAAAAAGGTGCCGTTCGGGATCTGCCAGATCGGAAAGTCCTTCCGGAACGAGATCACACCCGGAAACTTCACCTTCCGTACGAGGGAGTTTGAGCAGATGGAGCTCGAGTTCTTCTGCGAGCCCGGAACGGATCTGGAATGGTTCAAATACTGGAAGGAGTTCTGCCATAACTGGCTTCTTTCTCTTGGCATGACGCCGGAGAACTTAAGGCTTAGAGACCACGAGCCGGAAGAGCTGTCCTTCTATTCGAACGCCACGACGGACTTTGAGTATCTCTTCCCGTTCGGCTGGGGCGAGCTCTGGGGCGTTGCGGACCGGACCGATTATGACCTGACGAGGCATCAGGAGACCTCGGGCCAGGATATGAGTTATTTTGACGATACGAAGAACGAGAAATACATTCCTTACTGCATCGAGCCGTCTCTTGGCGCGGACCGTGTGGTGCTCGCGTTCCTGTGTGACGCGTATGACGAGGAAAACCTCGGAACGGAAGAGAAGCCGGATATGCGTACCGTGCTTCATTTCCATCCGGCGCTGGCTCCGGTCAAGATCGGGGTGCTGCCGCTTTCGAAGAAGCTGAACGAGGGCGCGGAGAAGGTGTATCAGGAGTTGTGTAAAGACTACACCTGCGAGTTCGACGAGAGAGGAAACATCGGAAAGCGGTACCGCCGGCAGGATGAGATCGGCACGCCGTTCTGCGTGACCTACGACTTTGACTCGGAAACGGATCAGGCAGTTACGATACGGTTCAGGGACTCCATGGAACAAGAGAGGGTCAAGATCGCAGATCTTAAGAATTGGTTTTCCGATAAGTTTGATTTTTGAAAAATAAGAGGGTTCGCCCTCTTATTTTTTTGGGACTTTCGTCCGATATAGTATAATGATAAGTGTGTCCAGGAGATTTTTTGCTCTTCGGAGGGAAACCTATGAGAAATAGATCGATCAAAAAAACCTTGATTGCGATTTTGTTTGGGGCTGCGGCGGCGGTATCCGCGTTTTCGGTGGAGACGGCGCAGGCGGCGGGATCGGGGCAGAGCGGCACGATCCTTTATCCGCTGGAGCTTAAGACCAGCACGGAACCGGCGTATCCTTATGCCTGGGATAACGAAACCGATATGAAACAATACTTCGCGGAGAGGCTGCCGGCGCAGAAGGTGCAGGCGAACTGCGGGGAAAGCTTCGCCTATGCGTCTACGACCATGCTGGGGGCGATGATGATGCGGAAGGGCGGCGTGCGCACGGCGAACTACAGCGAGAGCGAGCTGATGAACGCCGTATACGGGCCGGACGGGAAGAATGTCGCGAAGCAGATGGGCGGCACGACGGCGCTTGCGGCGCAGGCGATGCAGAAATGGAATACCGCATCGTTCCCGAAGCTCTTTGACGCGTATCAGTTCGACCGGACCACGGGAGGCGGCGATGAGAAGGCGAGATACTGGATCCGCAACTACGGCGCCGTGTCCATGGTGATCGCGGACTTTGACGCGACGAATGCTAAGCGATACGATGCGGAGCACTTCACGTATTCCAGCGAGCAGGCGTATGCTTCAAAAGACGATAAAACGGGGCCGGACCAGACCGTGACCGTGATCGGCTGGGATGACGATTATCCGGCGGAAAACTTTACGAGCAAACCCGCCGCGAACGGGGCCTGGCTGGTGAGAAACAGCATGGGGACCGGCTCGGTATTCGGGATCAATACGTACTTCTGGATCTCATTTGAAGATGTCGGACTGTATCCGGAGACCACGGCCTTTGTGGCGGACGCGGTCTCTTCTCTGCGTTCAGATGTGAACAATCACTGGAATGAATTCTATCACGAGAACAGAAAATTTAAAGACAGCACCGGGTATCATTCCGCCAATCTCTTTACGGTCAGCAAGACGTATGAGACCATCGACGCGATCTCGTTTTATTATGACCCGTATGCGTATGTTCCCGGAGAGGAACGGGATGAGAAAAAAAGCCCGACGCAGGGCGTTCCGGTGGAAGCGTCCAGAGCGGAGATCGTTCTGTGGAAGGTCGGATCCGACGGAAAACCGATGACGAACGATCCCTATTGTACCGTGGTGCAGCAGAAGCTTTTTGGCGCGGGTCTCTATACGGTGCCGCTGACCAAATGCATTACCCTGCCGTATGGAACCACCTATGCGGTGGATATCACTTTGGACCGGGGAGCGGTCGCCATTGAGGCGGGAAATCAAAGCTATACTGTGGAGAAGAACTCCTACGGCCGTGAGATCGCCGGCACCAAACAATTTGAAAACCTTCCGGCGCCGTCGGTCACGATCGGAAACGGCGAGAGCTTTTTCAGAACCGGCGAAGGCGCCTGGTCAGACCTGAATGGAACCGTTGTGACGGGTAAGGAAACGGAAGAGTTTTATCTCGACGGCGATAAATGGGTGGACGCGGAAGAATACTTCATAAAAAATCCGGATGCGGATCGCGCGGGGAAATATCTGATCAATGGCTTTTCCTACGGTAATTTCTGCATCAACGCGCTGACGACGAGCGGGACCAGTTCTTCCCCCTATACGGTCCTTGACGGAGAAACCGGCGGGAACGCGACGATCTCTTTGGTGGATGAGAGAGAGCGGTTTTATTTTGTGGACCGCGATCTGAAACCGGCGGTCATCGTGACCTGCAACGGAAAGACCCTGAAAGAGGGGACGGATTATAAGCTTCTGTATACGGACAATTTCGACGCCGGCAACGCCCGGATCTATGCGATCGGCATGGGCAATTACATCGGATTTTTGGATGTGACGTTTCGGATCCAGACCGTAGACCTGCAGGGAATGGAGCGCTGGACGCCGGACGGAGATCTGCTGGCTGCGGTGGTGACCTTAAAGCCGGATGAGATCAAGGGGCTGGTATACAGGCGCTACGAATTTACGCCCGGAGTCGCGCTCGTGACCATTGTACTTAACCAGCAGGAAGAGAAGGTCAACTCGGCGTATTATTTCACAGAATACTTTGACAATATCGATGCGGGGCCGGATACGGCGAAGGCCTGGGTCACGGCAAAGCCGAAGACGAAAAACTATATCAACAGCTCCAGCCAAACTTCCTTTACCATTCAGCCGCAGGACATCAGTGTGGCAACGATCACGATCAATCCGGAGGTCAATCCGCATACCGGGGAACCGGTGACGCCGGATTTCACGGTGCAGTGGGCGAATTACACGCTGATCAAGGATGTGGAATACACCTACGAATTCACGAACAATATCGAAGCCGGAAATGACGCGACGCTGACGATATACGGGACCTATCCCGACGAGAACGGAAGAGGGAATTATAAGGGCTCCATTTCCAAATCCTTCACGATCGTGGCGGGAGAGATCTTGGAGCAGCATGTGTTCCTGAGCCAGACGATCTTTACTTATAACAGGCAGGAGCAGCGCCCGGAGATCACGGTGAAGATCGGAAATCAGCTTTTGGAAGAGCATACGGATTATGAGGTCATCTGGCTGACGGAGTGCGTGAACGCAGGGGAGAAGAGGATCCGTGTTGTGAGCGTCCCGCCGTATTCAGGAGAAGTGGAGAAGACCTTTACGATCGAACGAAGGGATATCTCCAAGGCGCCGGTGGGAAAGCTCGTGCTGGATCCGGATCCGGAGGAGGTTCATTACATCTACACCGGAGAACCGATCACGCCCACGCTTTATGCGACCTGGGACGGGATCAAGCTGGATCCGGAGAAGGAGTATGATATCGAAGCTCCCGATCCCATTTACAATAAAAACGTCGGAACGAAAGCGTCCGTAACGATCACGGGGAAGGGGAACTTCACCGGAAGCCTGACCAGCGGCTTTATCATTTACCAGGGAGACCTTTCCGACGCGACGGTAACGATCGATCCGGATACCTTCGTGGAGAACGGGTATGAGATCGATCCCGACCAGATCGTGAAGAAAACGGGAGAAGGAAAAGGGATCGTCGTGGAGTTGGCGGGGAGAACGCTGATCAGGGGAGAGGACTATAATGTCTACCTTGAAAAGAACCTCCTTCCCGGCACGGCGAAGGTCACTTTGATCGGAAAAGACAATTATACCGGCTCGGCGGAAACCGGCTTTACCATTCAGGCAAAGAACGGAGGACAGTCCTCCGGCCACGGCGACGGCGACGGCAGCGATTCCGATATCAATCCGGATCCCGGCGACGGTACCGGCGAAATGGATGATGAGCAGATCCTGGTGGGTGGTGTGAGCCTCATCGTAAAAGAGTCCGGCGTTACGATCGCAAAAGGGCAGAAGCAGAAGATTGATAAGTCCTTCCCCCGAAGCTGCAAACGCTTTTCCGTGAAATCAAGGAAGGTCGCTTCCGTTTCGAAGAATGGACTTCTGCTCGGGAAGAAGGGCGGTGACGTGATCGTCATCGGTTATCGAAAGAGCGGGAAGAAATGGGAGCCGACAGAGGCGATGCGCTTCCATGTGGACACACCGAAGTTTACCTCAAAGACCATTAAGGCCAGACAAAAGGGCGAAACCATGAACATGGCGTTCTTCCTCGACAGCGTGAACGCGCCTGTAAAATGGACCGTGTCGGATAAGGACATCGCTTCGATCAAGAAAAAGACGGGGATCCTGAAGTTCAAGAAGAACAGCGGCGCAGTCACGGTCACGGCGCAGTTCGGGAAGGGCGCGTACGCCACAAAGACAGAGGTCAGGGTGGAGCTCAATGTAAAGAAGAACTCCTATGAGAAGCCCGATACGGTGCGGTACGCACAGCCGGAAGAAACCGAATGGAAGGAAGTGGTTTTGGATGCGGAACCGGAAGAGGGCGTATCCGAAGAGACGGCTGAACTGAAGGAGAGCACAGGTATCGGAATAGGAGATCTGGTTCCGACCGGTTACAGTTACCTTAATCCCGTCTATAAGTCGCCGTTTTACTTCAATGTGGTCATTTTAGGCGGAAACTGCTATTATACCGGAAAGGCGGTGCGGCCGGGCGTGGCGGTGGAGCTGGTCAACACCTTTACGGAGGACCATGTGCTGACCGAGGGCATCGAGTATGAGATCTCGGGCTATGATAACTACGTGGACGCGGCGCAGAGCACGGACGCCAATCCGCCGACGGTCTATGTCGACATCTATTTTTCCGATGGCGATGTGCTCACGCTCAGCCAGACCTATACGATCAATCAGTTTCCGATGACCGATGTGGTGATCGAGCCGAAGAGATTTATCGTGCCCGCATACAGCGGGCTGCCGAAGCCGATCCCGCAGGTGACGGCCACCGTGTCCAATATGGATTCGAAGGGGACGCTCATCAAGACCACGAGAAACCTTTCGGAAGGCGTGGATTTTACCGTCGAATATGTGCTGCGCGGATCGGTGGTCACCTGGCCCTATGCCAGCATGAATAAAAATATCTATAGCATCGAGCTGACGGGCATCAACAACTACACGGGCGTGAACAAGGAATGCACCGTGGAAGTGGTGGATCCTTCCTACGGCGCAAAGAACCTGAATAACGCGAAGATCGTCTTTAAGAATAAATCCGCGTCGTACACGTACGACCCGGTGTACGGCGTGGTCCCGAAGATCAAGGTGAAGCTTGGCGGGAAGAAGCTGAAGGAGGACCGGGATTATTACCTTCAGTTCAGCCGATATACCAATGCGGGGACCGCGAGGCTTACGATCATGGCGGTGGGGTACAGCATTTACACCGGCAGTCAGACCGCGAACTATACCGTGCGGCCGCTGAACATAGGAAACTGCATGATCCGTGGGATCACCAAACAGATCTGGCGGCCGAACTCGAACGGCGTGACCTGCAGAAATCTCAGAGTCAGCTACGGAGAGCAGATCCTGGGCTCCGGATCGGATTATACAGCCGTCTACATCAATAATACCAACGCCGGCAGGGCCTCCGTCACGCTGAAAGGCAGCGGAAACTATACGGGCACGATCACGGAAAATTATAAGATCGAGCGGAAAAAGATCACGTTAAAGGACGCGACGCTTTATATTCAGAATATCACGACAATGAACCTGTACCCGGATCCGATGAAGATCGACGCCCCGAGAGGCGTGCAGCCGCCGGTGATGAATATCCTGGATCGCACCACGAACGCGACCCTTGTTCCCGGGATCGACTACAAGGTCACCTATGAGAATTGGGGAGCGAAGTACCGCGATCCGAAATTCAAGAAACCGAACCCGC
>JAEEGH010030434.1_pt1 | contig 10495 bp, 6 predicted proteins | sample 9134181 | NCBI WGS metagenome assembly JAEEGH01 (sample SAMN16246544, study PRJNA631951) | gut metagenome | biome: gut microbiome; feature: rumen; material: DP-attached | host: Bos | place: Iran: Karaj | collected 2018-10 | reverse complement strand
CTATAAGCTCCAACAGGTCTATGACCTCTCTGCTACACCTTATTATTTGAAAGGATCCGGCTATCCTGAATACTCTCTATTTCCTTGGGTGGTCAGCGATTTCGGACTGGTGGATGCTATTGAGAGTGGTTTGGTGAAGATACCCTATCTGCCTGCCTATGACAATACAACAGACTTGGATGAGCCCAAACTGCGTAACATCTATGAGAGTATCAAAGACAAACTGCCAAAGCGTGGCATTCGTGCCCAGAAGAAAAAAGACAAAGAAGATAAAGTAGATACGTCAACCTTGTCTGTTCAGGCACCTAATCTACCAACGCTTCTGAATACAGCCTTAGAGCAATTTGTAAAAGACTATGAAAACTATGATAGAGGTCTTCGACAGGCATACGAATCCATGGGCACACTCTATACGGCTCCACCTGTATTGATAGTGGTTTGCAATAACACAACGGTCTCACATGAGGTTTATCGAGATATTGCCGGATATCAAGATGGTGTTAATAAGGATGGAGAACCTCGCTACCGTCGTGGACGTTTTGAAGTCTTTTCCAACTACGATGGCATGGGATTGCCTAAAGAGAAGTTCCCAACACTGTTGATAGATTCCTCAGCACTTGATGAAGCATCAACCCGTATTGACGAGGCATTTAAAAAAGCATACGCCAACGAGATTGAGGAATTCCGCCATGAATATGCTAATCAGCATGGTGCTGGTTCTGCCGATAATCTGACGGATGCAGACATTCTGCGTGAGGTGGTGAATACCGTCGGCAAGCCTGGCAAGTTGGGGGGCGATATAAAATGTGTGGTCAGCGTGTCGATGCTGACAGAAGGTTGGGACGCCAATACCGTCACCCATGTCTGTGGTATTCGAGCTTTTGGCAGCCAACTGTTGTGCGAACAGGTGGTGGGTCGTGCCTTGCGTCGTCAGAGTTATGACTTGATTCCCTACGACAAACTGGGACGAGAGATAGACCGTAAGGATTTGAAAAGATATAACCCAGAAAATATCACCTATAAGTTCCCACCAGAATACGCTCGTATCATTGGTGTACCATTCAATACCTTCAAAGGTGGTGATACGGTAGTAACGAAACCTCAAAAGCCCAAGGCTATTATCCGTGCTTTGCCAGAGCGTCAACAGATGGAGATTCGATTCCCTGTTATTACGGGCTATCGCTCGGATAATATCGAGGGTTCGCTAAAAGCCGACTTTACTGGTCTTCCAAAATTCCAGCTTAACTTCAATCAGATTCCTACCGAAACCATCTTACAGACCGTAGTGAATGGTGATCAAAAGATGCTCAAGACGGACTATAAGGATTTGCGTGACTCGCAGGTCATCTATTACTTTGCCCATCTGATGATTCGCGAATACTATACCAGTCGTGAACTTGGTCAGCAGTTCCAGAAGTTCCCTGACATCAAGACGATTGTGGAGACTTGGTATCATGAGCAATTGGAGATTATTGGTGGTGATGGCAGCACAGAGCAGAAACGTTTGGTGATGCTATGGAACTATAAAGCTGTACTTGATAACATCATGGAAGGTGTTCATAAAGCCAATGAAGACCACGAGGAGATTACTGCTGTACTCAACTACTACAACCCAGAAGGCAGCACCATCCATGTATATCGCCCCACGAACAAAACGGTCTATCCAACACAGAAGAGTCATGTTAACTTTGTGATAGTAGAAGACAACAGTTGGCAGCAGATTGCAGCAAAGACACTTGATGCGATGGACTGTGTAGAGTGTTGGGTAAAGAATACCTATCTTGGCTTCCGCATTCCCTATTCCGTTGGTGATGAGAATAAAGAGTATCAGCCAACATTTATTGTTCGTGTAAAAGGAATCAATCTCATTGTAGAATGTGAGGACTTCGATTGCGACAAGTCAGGCAACAAAGAAGCCAAGCGCCACTATCTGAAAGACTATTGGATTCCTGCTGCCAACAATCTCAAGACATACGGTACTTGGGACTTACTGGAAGTAAGAGATATAGACCAATTAGAAAAACTCATAAACGATAAAATCAAGTAACTATGACATACGATAAGAGTCGTCCCGTAAGCAGTATTAAGCACAATGATAAACGTGCAGCCATTCCTGACAGCGCCCATCAGGGAGAGGAACAGCTGGCTATTAGCGGCATGCCAGAACAGAGTGAATACGACATCTTCCGCCATGAGTTCCAGCGTGGATGCGACCCGGAACTCTATTGTCTCAACAAGTATAAGAATGACGACGAGGATAATCCTGACTATATGCCCCAATTGCGTACAGATATCCGAAGTTTGTATAAGCATGAAGACATTCGCCCGGAGGCTATCATCGACAGTCTCTATGAACTACATGAGCATAAGAGCGAGAGTGCCAAGCTGCAGCTCGACTTGTTTGGCGATTTTGAGGAAGAGCAAGAGGATGAACTGGAACGATTAGCTGGTTACTACAAGCATAGCGACAATTGGCAGAACCGACTGATTCAAGGTGACAGTCTGTTGGTGATGAATTCCTTGCTGAATCGCGAGGGCATGAAGGGGCAAGTGCAATGCATCTACTTTGATCCGCCGTATGGAATACGATATGGTGGAAACTGGCAGATTATGATTAATAATCCCAAAATGGCTCATGAATCAAGAGATACCGAGTTGTCAAATGAGCCTGAAATGATAAAGGCTTACCGAGATACATGGGAACTAGGTATACACAGCTACCTATCTTATCTTAGAGATCGCCTTATTATGGCAAGAGAATTGCTCACAGAAAGTGGTTCTTGCTTTGTTCAAATATCAGATACGAATGTTCATCTAGTTCGATCTGTGATGGATGAAGTGTTTGGAAGCGAAAATTATGTAGACCAACTTATTTATCAAAAGACGACTGGAGCGGGAAGTCCCAATGAATTAAAAGCACCAGCTTCAGTTTGTGATTATATTCTTTGGTTTGCAAAAGATAAAGAGAATTTGAAATTCAGAAATTTGTTTGTGAGAAAAGTTTTTGGAGGAGAAGGTAGTTCCGCATACAAAAAGATTGAATTAGAAGATGGTACAAGAATGTCTATCTCAGAATGGGAAAAGCTGAATAATACTGTTTTCAACTACAACAACAGACCTGCTAATTCTCGAATATATGGATTAGATAATCTTACTTCACAATCAGGTGGAGATATAGGTCGGTTTGATATTGAGTTCGAAGGGAGCACTTATACAGTGCCACGTGGTAATGTATGGAAAACGAATGAGGACGGCATACGCAGATTAAAGAAGTTACGTCGAATAGACGTTTCTTCAAAAGGGGGATTAGGCTATGTTCGATACTTTGATGATTTTCCTGCTCAACCATTAAATAATTTATGGGCAGACACCGTTGGGCAAAATCAAATGGGTGGTGAAAAATTGTATGTAGTGCAATCTGCAATCAAGCCAGTCCAAAGATGTGTTCTTATGTCAACTGATCCTGGTGATCTTGTTCTTGACCCGACTTGTGGCAGTGGTACTACTGCTTTTGTATCAGAGCAATGGGGACGTAGATGGATTACGATTGATACAAGTCGTATTGCTTTGAATATTGCAAAGTTGCGATTGATAAAAGCAATTCATCCATATTATAAATTGTATGATGAAACAATGGAGAACATTCGTCAAGGTTTTAAATATAAGCAAATCCCTCATGTAAAATTACAAGACTTGGCAAATGGGTGCCTAGATTCTGAACCTGAAACGCTTTACGACCAGCCAAAAGAGGATAAGAAACGCATTCGTGTGAGTGGACCATTTACTGTAGAGACGTTGCAGAGCCTTGATGTCAGTTCGCCAGAAAGCTTGAATGACAAGCAGAACGACTACGACGAATATGCAGCCTTTACTGAACGCATCTTCAACAACCTGAAGGCCAATGGTATTCGCAATGGTGTGAAGCAGCAACAGGCTGTGATGCACTCGATGGAACATCTGGACGAGCCTTATCTGAATGCCAAGGGCTATTATAAACAGGAGGACGGAACGGAGCATTGCGTGTTCTTTATGATTGGTCCCAAGTTCGGCACCGTCAGCAAGCATGCCGTGAATGAAGCTGTACGTGCTTTCCGTCAGCATCTGGACGAATCGAACTGGCTCGTGATTCTTGGATTCTCCTTTGAGGACAGCATTGAGAGTGGCGAGAACAAAGACTATAACTTTGGTACGTTCCAAGTGTCAAAGGTTCGTATGAGCGACGATCTGCTGCAAGACGGTCTGCTGAAGAAAGACAAGAAAGCGGGCTCGTTTATCATCATTGGTGAGCCAGACATCAGTTTGGTAAACGATGGCGACGGCAAATGTCATGTAGAGATTAACGGCATGGATATGTACGACCCCATCCAAGATGAGGTGAAGGCCCGCAACGTGAACGACATCGCCTATTGGGAAATGGACGACAACTATACGGGCGGACTCTTCAAGGTGCGTAGCATCCACTTCTGTGGTGGCGACAAGAAAGACTTTGCCGCTTGGAGAAAGGGTCTCGATACTGTTGCGAAGGACTTGGCCAAAAAGAAGGCTGAACGCACACTTTGCTTGGAGTTCAACGAAGACATCTGGGATACACTTTATGACTTTAAGAGCGAGCCAATCCCATACGAAAAAGGCAAGAAGATTGCTGTACGAGTAGTCTCGCAGTTTGGTGAGGAATCAACGAAAGTACTTGAAATGTAGTTGATATGAAATACTGGATAGTCCCAAGTAATGACCACATTTTCCGCATTGGTGATGCTTTAAAGGCTCAAGGTGGATTGGTGGATTGGAGAATGTCGAACAACTTCTCCATAGGTGATGTAGTGTTTATCTACAAGACTAAGCCTGAACAGCGTATTCGCTATAGGATGGAAGTAGTTAATGTGGGACTAAATATTGATGAAGCGTTCGACCAAGAACCATATTGGACGGACATGGATATCTATTACAGTGGACTTGGAAGCTACAAATATGTCCGATTCAAACTTTTGGAAGAGTATGCTGACGATATTATGTCATTACATCATCTGCACGAACATGGATTATTTGGTAATATCCAAGGCGTTCAGCAATGTAAGAACGAGGAACTGATGAAGTTCTTGCTCAATCCCTATGAAAAGGTAAATGATGATGTTTATGATGTTGATTATCCGGCAGAAGACGAAGAGCTATACGAAGGAGCTGTAATAAAGGTGTTAGCCAACAAATATGAACGCAACCAAAAGGCCAGAAAGGAATGTATAGCAAAGAAAGGGTGTAAGTGTTTGGTTTGCGGACTCGACTTTGAAGAAACATATGGAGAAAAAGGGCGCAACTTTATTCATGTTCATCATGTGGTTCCTATCTCAAGTATAGGTAAGGAATACCAGTTGAACGTAGAAACCGATTTGGTTCCGGTTTGTCCCAATTGCCATTATATGTTACATCGGAAAGATCCTCCATACACAATACTAGAACTGAAGGAATATCTGATTGAACAGAATCTTGGTGCCCCCCTGATGGCGGCAGAACCTGATGTTGAATACAACAAGTCTGCAGATTTAATTGTGGGAGTTGTTAAGCCAGAGAGTTTAGAGAAATTCAAAAAGAACGAGGCAAACATGTATTACTTTGGACGGAAATTCCCATCGAAATATAATCTGAAACAGATACGTTATTTTGCTCCTTATTATGAAGGAGGTATCAGAGGGTATTACGATGTTAATTCTGTCAGGACAGCAAGGAAATCAGAGATTAGTGATTCTAGTGAGGAGAGTGCGAATAATGATATTAGGATAGTACTGGATTTAGGTACATATCATAAAATCCTGGATAAACCTCAACAAGTACATCTGGCCTATTATAGTTATGCGTTTCTATCGTTAAGTGATACTTTCTGAATAGCGAGATGCTCCTTACTCCTTTCACCTCTTTCAAAGTCTCTAGATTTGTATCATCTTATCGGCTGATATGCCTCACTCATACTCTGTCTCATCTATTTGCTGATTTCTGCCTAGGTCTTGGTATGCCTGATTCAGCATTTCCTTGGTTACCTCAAAGTCGCGGCAGACTTCACGATTGGGGTCTTGAGTGCTATGGCTGAAGAGCCAGTCGTAGGTCTGGTACATGTAGAAGAGGCGAGCGGGCCTTCCATGATCCACTCCTGGCAGCTTTGTGTATATCAGACGCGATTCGTCGCCCGTAGCCTTGATGGCATTCACCACACGGTCTGACTCTTTGATAGAAACGGCACGGTCTGCTGTCCCATGAATGATCCAAAGGGGTACTTTCGAGAGGCCTGACAGGTCCTTCACGCTGCCTCCTCCACAAATGGCCATCGCTGCTGCCACTCGCTCAGGATAGGTGGCCGTGAAGTCTATCGTTCCGTAACCTCCCAGGCTCATTCCGTAGACATAAATGCGTGTTGTGTCTACCGCATAGTGCTCGATAGCCCAATCCACTATCTTCATGATTTTTTCAGGTCGCCATGCCCCTCCGTTGTTCTGAGGAGCCAGGATGTAGCTGTCTATGCTTCGCCCCCTCGCTACAGCGCTGATAGGGCCGTACCGTTTTACTTTGTCCAGGTTGTTGCCACACAGGCTGGCTCCATGCAGAAAGATGAGGAGGGGGAAGTGGGCGTTGGGATCGTCTTCCACCTGCGGGTCAAGGAACCAGTAGTTGTAGCTACCTGGAACCGTCCCCTTGAAAGCCTTGAATTCTTGCCCTGCTGAAGGCACACACATCAGGACGAGCAGAAGTATATATATGACTCTGGTCATGGTTCAATATATTTTCGCAGACAAAGATACGCAAAATTTTTGAGAATACTTTTGTGCTTTGACAAAAAGGGTATAACTTTGCATGAACTTTCAAAAAGAGCACTTTTGAACTATAATATATGAATAAGGTAAATACTCCCGTTTTGCTGCTCACGGGTTACTTGGGCAGCGGTAAGACTACACTTCTCAATCGTATTCTTTCCAATAGGAAAGGCATTAAGTTTGCTGTTATTGTAAATGATATTGGTGAGGTTAACATCGATGCTAATCTGATTCAACAGGGTGGCATCGTTGGCCAGAGCGACGATAGCCTTGTGGCTCTCCAGAATGGTTGCATCTGCTGCACCCTGAAGATGGATCTCGTCCAGCAGTTGCACGATATCGTATCCATGCATCGTTTCGACTATATAGTCATCGAGGCAAGCGGTATCTGCGAGCCTGCTCCCATTGCTCAGACCATTTGCTCCATCCCTCAGCTGGATGCACGTTATTCTGAGGGAGGAACGCCTGTGCTTGATTGTATCGTGACGGTTGTTGATGCGCTGCGTATGCGTGATGAGTTTGGCAACGGCGACAATCTTGTGCGCGACAACATCGATGAAGACGACATCGAGAATCTCGTCATCCAGCAGATAGAATTCTGCAACATTATCTTGCTCAACAAGGCTGCAGAGGTGACTCCCCAGGAATTGCGTCGCATCCGTGAGATTATCCGTTCCCTCCAGCCCAAGGCTGAGATTCTGGAGTGCAACTATGGTGATGTTGACCTCGATAAGATTGTGAACACAGGCATGTTCGATTTCGACAAGGTTGCCACCTCTGCCGCTTGGATAGCAGAGCTCGAGCATCACGATGAGGATGACGACGAGGATGAGGATGAGCACGAGCATCATCATGAGCACGAGGATCATGATGAGGAAGAACACGACCACCATGAAGGTCATCATCACCATCATCATCACGACGATGAAGGCGAGGCTGAGGAATATGGTATCGGCACGTTCGTTTATTACCGTCGACAGCCGCTCAAGCTGAGCCTCTTTGATCATTTCGTCGCTCGAAATTGGCCAGCCAATATCATCCGCGCCAAGGGAATCTGCTATTTCACACGCGAAGAGGACACGTGCTATGTCTTCGAGCAGGCAGGCAAACAGTTCTCTCTGCGCAATGCGGGCCAGTGGTATGCCACTATGCCTAAGGATGAGTTAGAGAACATGCTGGATCGTGATGCAGGACTTCGCCGTGACTGGGATCCTGATTATGGCGACCGTATGCAGAAACTTGTCTTTATCGGTCAGAATCTCGATAAAGAGCTCATCACTCGTGAGCTGGATGCCTGTCTCGACAATCGTTGAGACCACCTCTCACTCATGCCTCATAATAGCTGGATGTCCCAATTCATCTGTAATTGGGAATCCAGTTGTTTCAGAATGCGAACTTTTTCCTCTGTCTTGGTCTTCTTGAAGATAAAGAGTCCTGGGCGTAGCATCCTGTAGTTGGAGATGCGTTTGCGTTTGCCAGAACTATCGTGAATGAAAAGAGGGTTGTGGCGAAGGATGAGGTGGTCGATTGCTTCCAGCTGATCCATTCCTGCTTCCTGCAGCGCAAGGAGAAAAGTGGCTTCGTTGGTCTTCTCCTGTAGTATCCGTCCATCGAACGTGTTGACTCGAAGGATTCGACGTGTTCTTTTCTCATGACGAACGAGTTCTTCCTCGCTCATGCGCTTCATGCGCCGTTCCTCTCTCGCAGCCTCTTTGCTGAGAATCTTTTGTGAGATCTCGATGAGAATCTCCTTGGGGACTTCCGTATCAAGTTTCCCTAATACACGCAAGGTGGTTTTGAGGTCTTTGAGCCGTTGGTCAGACATGAGGTTGCGGGATGATGAGAAAGGAATGCGGATGAGTGATTCTGCTAGAGATCAAGGTGTTAGCATCTTCAGATAATAGTCGCGAACGTCCGACCAGTGATAATAGGGCGCCAGGTCTGACGGGATAGGGAAGGTGACCTCGTTCTCGCAGAGAAGGGCTTTGACGAGAATGTCATCAGACTTCTTCTTGCGATAGAAGATGAGCTGAAGATTCCCACCCATTGGGATGATGCGATGGAGCCACCAGTTGCGATCAGGCAGGTCTTCCAGATCATCGATGATGGCCCCATAATCTCCCAGGTTCATTAGTGAGACGAGAGGCATCAGACATGCGTCATGACCAAAACGGAGATTCGCTTGGCACGTGCCCTCTGCGATGGCTTTATCCGCTGACTCGATGATGTTGCGCAGGAGGTTCTCAGCCAAGTGTGGCATATAGCCTTTGCTGATGGGCGACGAGCTTCGAGCGACGTACCAAAAAGCGTTGTCGCACAACCAGTTGTCGAGAAGTTCCTGTTCATCGAAGAGGTCCCAGAAAGAGACATCAGTATCATGGCTTTGCTGATTGGAGATAATGGCTGACATATTTCCTGTGAAGTTCTGAATGTCAAGGCTGTCTTGAGCGAACTTCGTGTCTGTGAAAAGAGCATGCAGGAAATGATCGAGATGCATGTGATTGCGCCTGTAGGCTGCCAACTCATTGTCTCTGGCCTGACGTTCCAACTCATTGGCCTTCTCGTTTCCATAGACCATATACCACATGTCGGCCTGACTGGCATCAGCCTTGACGTGAAGTCGAGGATTGAAGGCCTGGAATACCTTCACCTCGTTAAGCATAGACAGGGCACATCGCATGACGACACTGGATTTGCAGTCAATCAGACCTTTCCCTCTGAAGACTTCAGGAAAGTTCTTTGTCATACGTTGTGCGATGCCTTCATGCTGGCGGGCACCCAAAGGTGTCAGTTCGCCAATACGGCCCTTCGACTCCTCCTGAATCTGGCGTAGTTGTGCGAGAACTTCGCGGCCACGAGGGGTAAGTTTACCATATTGGTCTGCTTTGGTCAAAGATTCCACAGACATCTTGTATAGTTTCGCATCATGCAACCAACGGCTTCCGTGTCGCCCGTAGTGACTGATATAGAAAGGTTTATACCCTTTTGGAGCTGGGGTCAGACTGGGCAAGGGATGCTCAGGATAAGGGTAGGCGTAGTACCCTCCGCCACTGATGTTCTTGTCTTTACGAATCTCTTCGATAATGGTTTTCTGTGCCCAAATCCCATTTGTGAGAATCAGGAGTGCAAGCACATAAAGTATTCTCTTCATGTTGTCAGGTTCAGTGGTTATACGTTATGCTTCAGAATTTAAAACTTTCACTCTTGACGTAGATCCGATAATGCTTGATACTCTCTGGTGCACCTGCTTCTGCGCGTGGTAAGTATTGGAAACCCGTGAAGGTTTGATCCTGCCCGAGGTCGATGATCAGATGGTGGGGGAACTTCACTCCCTGATTCGTTGACCAGTAGGTACTCTCCTGAAGGTCGAAGATCTTGTCGGCGGTCTTGTTGCCGCTCTCGATGTCCTCGTCGTCGCAGTACGCCACCTGCCAGGGCTCACGCGAGAGGCGCTTGCCGTCGGCTCCGAGCATATACCACTCAGCAATGCAGCAGTACTCGCGGTTCATGTGGCTGTTGAGGGCTTCGATGCAGACATAGCGACCGCTGACGGGCTGGTCGAACTTCACTTCCTGCCAGCCGTTGCCAGCAGCGAACTCACCTTCCTTGACGGGCTTCTCGCCGCTGAGGTCTATCTTTTGACGTTCGAGACGATGGGTCTGCGGACGGTCGAGGTTGAGTTTGTCGATGATGGGCTT
>JAEEGH010030433.1_pt1 | contig 10495 bp, 6 predicted proteins | sample 9134181 | NCBI WGS metagenome assembly JAEEGH01 (sample SAMN16246544, study PRJNA631951) | gut metagenome | biome: gut microbiome; feature: rumen; material: DP-attached | host: Bos | place: Iran: Karaj | collected 2018-10 | reverse complement strand
AAAGCTACGACTACCCCCGAGATCTTCTCTCTTTCCCCACTCGCCGGATTCTCGATCTCCAGGACTTTCTCTAAGATTTCCAACGCCTTGAAATAATACTCCAGCGCCTTTGTATAGTCGCCCTGCTCTTGGTAGACTAATCCTATATTGTTGTATGACGTGGCAGTGTCCGGATGCTCCGTCCCCAGAAAGGATTCGCAAAGAGATAGCAGGCGATGATTGATGACAAGAGCCTTGTCGTAGAATGCATAGTCGTAAAGGAAATTGGCATAGTCACTTAACAAATCGATATATTTCTCTTTATTCAATGCACTTTTCTCTGCCCAATCATCAGCTTTAGCATAGAGGGCTATAGCTTTTTCTATACGTCTATTGATAGGAATGCTCAAATCAGCTATCACAGTCTTAGCTTGCAACATGAATGCTTCGATGTCTTGATGTACCAAGTTTCTATCTAGTTCCAACTGCTCCATATGAAGGTCGGCCTCTCGCTCAATTCCGTCAAGGATTGCGTTAGCAGCCTCTACATGCCCCTGCTCAAACGCGTCAATAGCGCGACGAAGCTCACTGCTGACCTTCTCCAGCTGCATCTCAGAGACGCGCTTAGCTGTATCGATGAGAGCTTGCTGATGACGAGTAAACTCGTCCTTCAAAGTATTTAAACGGTTGAGTCTTTTCTGGAGCTTACTGTTAATCTCTTCCAATTCTTCTTTTGCTTCGTTATATTCTTCCTGATTATCCTCGTTTGCAGGCTCCTGTTCCAGTTTTATGCGCTTCTTTTCCATTTTCAACTGCTTCTTCTCCTGCTTGCTGCGTATCTCCTTGATCTCTTTGTTAAGTTCATCGAGTTCCGCGCTCATACGCTGATAACCATCATTACCTGACGCAAATGGTAAGTTATTCATGTTGGCAATGGAAAAATTATCAAGCAACACTTGGCCGTTCTCCACTTTGAGGGCATCGCTGCGCCCCACTGTTGAACGCATTATGTGCATAACGAAGTCAAAATGTAATTTGTCTGTCGTACCAAAGTTTCCCCAAAAATGTCCCATCTGCCTTTCAAGAATCTGCTTAAAATTCACCAAAGTCTGCTCTTCTTTTTCGCCAGATTGCAGGTTGCGACAATAGATTAGCATCTTTGGCTCATTGCGGAGACTATTTTCTTCGCGTGCCACCTCTACCTCCTCCATGGTGTACTGACCTGCACGTGTATAGAAGAGCGCCACGAATATCTGGCTCTCACGAATCCATGCATTGTACTCGTCTTGCTTACGGCAATTGTTGTAACTAGGGTCCATATCTTCCCACACAAGTAATTGTAGATGAATACCTTGCTTGAGGAAAATATCATCAAGCTGACGTATTAAGTTGCCGAATTTCTTTCTTTCGTCAGCCAGCTCGTCCGATGATGCTAAAAAAACCTTTATTGTCTTCATTTTCTTTCTTTTGTTATACGAATTAAATAAAATATATATTAAGTTCTTAAATGTATCAACATATTATATGACAATCTCAAACCCTAATTTCAATATTAGCTTCAGTGATTCCACTGAGGCTTAATGGAATCTGCCAATATAATCCAGTAGCTGTTCATTACCAGGATCTCTTGTTTCAAATATTTTCAAGAATCTTAAGCATGTGTTGTAGGCTTCCTGTTTCTTTGCAGGATGATCTTTCGGGATTTCTATCATAGTATTGAAGAACTTACTGTTAAAAAAAACGTAGACATCAACCAAACGAGAGTTGGATGGATCCTTAGAAATGCGTTCATTGACTTCTTTGTTAAGCAAATCAAACTGTTCAGCACATTGCTCAACATTTCCTTTCATAGCATATGCCCTCCCCCGATAGAATAAGGAAAACAGAAATCCCTCAAAAATTGATTCTTTGTCAGATTTCATTTTCACGAAAGTTGGGAAAACATTTTCAACAACACTAAGATAGCGCAAGGCCTCGTCGGGTTCGTTAAGTTGTAGATATATTTTTGACATATCCTTGAGGCCGATAGCTATTGCAACATCCTGTTCGCTAGAACCGTGTATTATCTCTGTAATATCATCAATACAACTATTTTCTAGTCTATGAATCTTCTTTATTTTTTCCTCATTAGTCAGAGTGTTGCGTGCTGCAACCTTTTTCGCTTTCATGTAAAATAAAGCCATGCTAAGGCTCCTCGGTAGTAGTTTAATTAATCCCATAGTTTTATTCGTTGTTAAGTAATTTAAATATTCTCCATTTATAGTATTTATGAGCTATAGGTGCTAAGAGCAACGAGAAAGGCCCCCTAATTGAAGCTCTACTAATAGCCCGTCGATACGCTTCCTTCTGTTCTTCTCTGTTACAAACATATTCTGAAGCTCGTTCGCGTTCTGACTCTGTAAGAATGCACAGAATACTTTTTGCATCGCCACTGAAGTTTTGATTCTTGATAAAATCGTAGAAAGCATCTATGCAACTAATGGCTTCATTATGTTTGCCCGTTTTATTATACTGTCGAGCCAAACTAACCACTATTTCTTTCAACTCCCAATAATAGAAGTAAGTGGGAACAAAGAAATGCTTGTGCCTGCTATTGTATACACCAAACAAGAACTGCAGCACCTTGTAATAATCTGCGACTAAACATGTTTGCCATATTTCCTGTTTTGCATTATCTAATTCATTTTTTGAAAGACGCAGGTAGCGCTCGGCTAATTCCGAATCACGACTTTGAAAAATATAATACCACAAATTGTCGCTTACATTTTCACCTTGTTGTATTTGTTCTATATAATATGAAGACAGTTGTTTGCAAATGGATTCTGCTTCAGCATTGCTTACCTTAATTTTGCACTTCTGATGCATTATCTGCCAAGTTTTTCTATCGCCCTGCTCTACTAAGAAATCCCGAAAGAAACTTTTTACGATTGCAAAATTCAGGGGATTCCACTCTTCGCCCAGCATCGTTTCTATGGTCTTCTCGTCGAGACCGTTATAGCTCAACGAGAGTAGATTAAATAGCCTGATAGGCAAGTCTCCATAGAATTTCTTTAGATTCAGTAAAAAGTTCCTAAAGAGTTCTTCTTCGCTTTCAGGGAAAGAGTCTATCTGGTGATTAATATAATTGATAAGTCCATAATTAAAATCATCACTCTCTGCACAAATCTTAAGAAAATCCTGCGCACTTAAACTTAATAAAAAATTCAATGCAATATTAAGCCAAAGCGGCGATGAATAACACGAAACTCCATTATGCTCCTTCTCTAATAATCTCGAAAGATTCTGTGAATATAGCTCTTTTCTGTTATAACTATAAAATCTATCAATGATTGCTCTTGCATCAACCTCTGCAAGAAGAGGCATAACGAAGTTCTCAGCACTGCGATGGTATTGCACAATTTTATTGACATAGTCGGGTGTCGTAGTACAAATCATTAACCACTTGTCATTAAGTGCTCTTGGATAGAATGAAAGATACTCGGTATAGTCATCGCTTATGAATCCATCAGTAGCATCAACAAACATAAGGATTTTCCTCGTTCCTGAGGCTTTCTTTAGCAGATTGACAAAATATGTAATGGTTTCCTTAATATTATCACATTCGATGTGGGCAATTTGAGCTACCGTTTCTAATTGATAATTCCAGCGCTCAAGCATGTGATACAAATCACGACTACTCATACCTGTAGAGGTTGTATGGTAGAGTACGATATAGTCATCTGGATATTTTGTAAAATAGTCCACTAATAATGCATATGTGCAACTCTTTCCTATACCAGAAATCCCATTAATAGCGAGAACACCTTTTGCTTCCTTGATTTTTTTAATAAGTTCTTGTAGGAGAGAGTTTCTATTGTATGCCGTTGCCAGTTTCAAGGACAAATAGTTATCTTGGCTTTCAAACTCATCTTTGAAAGGCTCTTCACTGACATTCTGAGAATAGAGAGATAATACTTCACGAAGCATAGTTCGCTTCACAACATCGCCAAACTCATCCAGTCCTTCAAATTCTTTACCATTCCATATAGGACAGTATTGATGATAACAATCCTCTTTTCCGTCTTGATGAAGACGTTGTTTAATGTGTTGTTTCAATTTCTGAATTTTAAGTGGATTCTCATCACGTATCTTGGCATCTGAAGAGTATGCATCATCATACTGTTCTCGTACATCGGCATCCATATCCCCAAGACAAGAGGCATCTCGCTCCATAAATACGCAACCTGCAATACCACTTTGTTGCAATATCGCATACTCTATTTCCATAGAGGTTATACTATTACCTTCAAGAAGATATTTCCCGTGAAATTCTATATCTGAAGACAAGGGGGGTATCCAACCATATCTATTTCCTATAAGACCAATAAAAAAAGGACGGCTCCTGTCTATCTCGTCAAAACAAACTCTAATTACTTTTGATTCAATAGACTCCTGAGTTTGCTCGAACGTGTTAATACCCCATCTCAAATCCACTACACGCAAACTGATGGAATATTTCTTTAACTCCTCATTTATCTGAGGAAAAACATGCATCTTCAAATAATCCCTCTCAAAGTGCATGTCTGAGAAGGTACTACTTATAAATACCGATAGAACCCTATGTTTCATTTTTAATCCTTACTTATTTTAAACCCTAATTTCAATATTAGCTTCAGCGTTTCCACTGAGGTATTGCGATCATAAACCTTTTCTTCTTCAGGAAGGTCTTCATAGGTAATGAGGCAGGGATGATGTTTCTTGGCATCATCTCGTTTCTCTCCATATGTCCAGCCTTGGTTGATGCGTTCTTGTGCCCATATCTCGTGCACATTCTTTGCCATTGCCTCAAGCAACGGATTCAGCTCCTTTGGCAACTGGATATCAGAGGTGTCAATGGGTTTAGGTGTGTAGTTATTCTTGCTCATTGTTTTATGTATTTTCGTTCTTCTTTATATAAAATGTGGTCTCTACGACTCCGAAATCAAAGGTCTTGTAATCATCGATATAGCTTACAGCATCAGACTCCGAATCTAATTGCTCCCAAGGCTTAAGACAGTTGTGCTTCTTCTTAATATCATCGCAGTTGTGGTCTTTGTCATTATTTACATAGCCAAGCATTTCATGAGCTGCATTCCATCTGAGATGCTCGCACATGGCAAGATTCAGCATCAGTTTATTTTCCTTGCCACTGAGTCCACAATATTTAATGTCAGTCTTGCGACCAGTTCTATTACCTAATACCTTATCTATGAATGCGTTCGCATGATCTTTGCCTACAGCTTTCTCTAATAACTTCAATTTGGTCTCGGAATGGAGAGCATTTGAGCGGTCTTGATTTTCTTTTCTACGCAGTTTGCTCATATTATTCCATTTGTTTCCTGCCTTGCTTAGGGTTCTCTTGTGACGTTCTTCCCATGTACCTTCGTCATTGTCAGGATTAGGATCTATGCTTAAACTGCGATAGGTCTCGTAATAAAGCTTTCCATTTTCTTCGTACTTATCTTGGACAATAAGTTCGTAGGTGTAGATTTCTTCATTATGACCGAATAGGACGATCTTGGTTTCTCCAAGACGTTCATTGTAGTGTTTGGCTATTTCTTTAAGATGCTTGAATGTTCCTTTCTCGTATGCTCGAACATATATGCAGAAGTTGTCGAGATTATCTCTTCTGCTACGTACATAACGCAGTATGTCTACAGCTACACTCATATTGACTTCATCGTCGCCAACAGCTACAACTACGTAGTTCAGTTTCGTGGCTATCTTGCTAAGCACGTTGTCATAGAAATCTGTTGAGCGGTTGCTATATGAGTATAAGTTGATTAAAGAATCTTTTATACTCCTGCTATTGCTGATGCTCACTCCAGGGAGTGAGGCTATCAGATTTCCTTCAAGTCTCTCTATGTCAATGTCCACTACATGGCATCTGAAGGGACTTCTGTATGATTTGTATTCGGATGCATTTTTATCAACGAAAGCTCCAAATTCATATAGAAAAGACAGGGCATCCTGACCTGTTTCGCCCATGCCAATAATAAGACTGGTAAATTCAGAACATACTGCTCCAGGATTATCTTGGCTAAGTGTTTCGACGTTAACGAAATTGACAGGATGATTACATACCTTAGATTTAAGGAACTCTACTGCCAAGTGGGAGGAGTCTATGATTTTCACTTCTATGCGTTTTTCAGAAGTGATGCCCATATCTTCAATTATTTTATTGATACCATTTCTGCGTGCATGGCAGTGAATGGTGGTCTGATATAGTTTGCTACCTATGGTGCTATCTTTCGCCAGCATAGAAGTGGAACGGACGTTTGATTCCCTGTCTTCTGAAAGAAAGAAAATATCAAGTGTTCCGTCTTGTACTCTGTTTAGGTCTTGCAGTATTCTTTTTACTGTTTCCAACCCAATATTCCCCAAGACGTCGTGTATCTCACCATCAAGGCTACAAATACTGCAATTTGCTATTGCCAATGCTCTGCGTTCATTTTCCTCTACATCGGCAAAGGTCTTTTGCCTATGGGTCAATAAACTGACTATGTTTTTCCATCCGTCAGTCTTATCATCGTCCTGTTCTGCATCTTCTGCCAGGCTGTTTTCTACAAATATTATTATAGAGTGGTTATCTTTCTTATATATATCTTTTGAAAGCAATTTGGAAGCATCATTTAGTCCAAAGAAGATGTAAACGTGATTATGTGTATCGTCCACTTTAATATGCTTAATGTGCATGTAGGCCATCATACGTGAAAGTATAAGGCTCATAATTAAAATTGCAGTACAGATAACAGCGGCAAAACTTATGCATGCTATCATCCCCTTAAGAATATCATGGCTTTGAATAGCATCTAAGATATTACTATCAATATCCATAAGGAACAGGTCAAGGGAAGCTACAGCAGACCTGAGTAATACTTCAGCTCCTACATGAGGTTGCTTGCCAATACTGATGGCAATGAAATACACAACCCATCCACAACTCCATACCCAAAACATGGTGTTCGCCAGGAAAATAAGATTTTTTTGACGACGAGATGCTTCAGGTAATGCTACTCGGTTTTCTTCATTATAAAACCTGTATCTATAGCGTTTAATAATTGACCATACAACAAGGATAGTGGAGCCTATAGCCATTGCCACAGGCAATGCAAACCATGCACCATAATGTTGCGAGTTAATATCATGTGATATGCAACCTGCTATGAATAGCATTAAAAGGCAGACAATGGTAACTACAACCCTGACGGACATTGGGCGTCGCTTAAACCATTCCAATACCCTATAACCATTTATCCATACAAAAAGAGCAATAAAGAAATCTATAACCAACCAAAGGAAAAAACTCGTATCAAGAAGACTATTCTCCATGAATGCCCATAAATCCATCTGATAAGTAGATGGATTCGCCAAGTCATTCCCTTGAGTAACAATGACTCGTTTGCATGATGTGAGCACTACACTTAAGAGTACAAAGATAAAAAGCTTACTCCTGACCATTATTTGCCTTATCTGCATATTCTTCTTTTATCTTTTTATATAATTCGAAAAGTGCCAATACTTTTTCCTGACAAAAAGAGCCCTCTTTGTTTTTCGCTTCACCAACTATATAGGACAACAGGTCTTTGGCTTTTTCTGTTTTCTCAGGTTCTGTTTGTTCAACTTTTTTAGTCTTGAGTTTTTCAATCTCTTCTTGCAAGCGAGCAATCTCTGTATTTGTATTAGTCGATGCATACATTTTCTCATGACTTGCATAATGAGAGCGTATATAATACCCTATAAATGCGAATGCGATGAGAGATACCAAAACTATCGTCCCACATATTATTAAAACAATTTGTACATCTGCACAGTTGGTTTCTGCAACTTTAACCATAGGTTGACACCCATTAGCAACACTATTCATACATGTCGCTACAGAATCACAAACAATCTTTATTGTATCCATTTTATCTTGGTTTTAGTTATTATCTGCTTGCAAAAGTAATAAAATTATTTATTACATCCAAATTTTTATTTAATCAGTATTGTATATTTGTTTTCACTACTTTTGCAGGATTGCCTGCCACCATAGTATAATCAGGTACATCTTCGAGCACAACTGCTCCAGCAGCTACCATTGCGAACTTACCTATTGTTAATTCTTTCTTATTTGTACCACACATAATTACAGCACCTGCACCAATAGATGCACCATAGCAAACGTGAGTTTTTCCCATCTCCCAGTCATCAGGACCAACCTGCTTGCCATCTCTAAGTATAGCTCTGGGATAGCGGTCATTTATGAAACTTACGTTTGTTCCGACAAACACACCATCTTCCAAAGTCACTCCTTCGTAGATGCTATTATTGTTCTGAATCTTTACGTTATTACCTATCTTCACGTTCTTGCCAATATATACATTGCGGTGGATACGGCAGTTGTCACCAATCTCAGCACCGTCATCAATGAAACTGCCATCTTCGAGTAGCAGGTTGTCACCACGCTTTACGTCCTTTCCGACGTTATCCACCAATCTGTTTTGCATTCTTGTATAGATAGCATACGACTCAGGGGTCAGCAAATGGCCTATCAGCTCTTTTCTGTTGCGTAACGAGAAGAACTGTACCTTAGCTATTTCCAGATAGCCGTCATTTGCACTGTCGTGCATCTCCTTGATTTGCTCCTGTGGCGAAGGATTCTCCTGCAAATGCAATACTGCTTGGGAGATTAATTCAATCTCTAAGCGTTCACTCTTAATGATGCCAACCTCAAACAATCCATGATTATATTTTTCAACCCTTGCTTGTGTGATACCAACTTCCTCTTTTAATGCACGAAACAGAATGTTCCTAATGTCAATAGAAACGCTATTGTCTTTGTTCACGATAAGGTGTTTATCATTGTCTTTCGTTCCATCGAGTAGCAGGCTGACAGTTTCATCATACGAGAAATGCCATATGTCGCCAGAAGATATATTGCCAGAACGCTTTGTCCACATCAGTGAGGGTTTGCCCTTGATATATGCTGCCACAAATCCACCTAAGCCGAGGGAACAAAGGAAAGGGGCCAAAGGTCTAACATCTTGCGTCGTATTCAGGACAAAAGGCTTGTCGCTGATAGAACACAAGATGTGGTACATTTCTGTCATGCACTTAAAAGTGAAATAGTCGGAGTAGTATAACTGCATGTCAACACAATGCTCCTCTGAGTTCGTAGTACGATTGTCAACAATGTTGTAAACGCCCAGTTCCGCTCCGTTAAACATCGTTTTGCCACTCTTTAAGTCGGCAATGAACGTGCAAGCAACCATCTCTGAGACAATCTTAATGAATTCTGTGATGTCGAATTTCTCAACTGTAGGCAAGATGATTGATTCATACTTATCCACCTGCAGATAGTCTGTCAGCCTTTCGTGGATGACTGGCATGCCGTAGAGGTATTGGTGCGTAACGAGAAACTGTCGGAACTCTTGCAGCAGTTCTTCCTCTTCAGGTTTTATGTGTTTAAGATGGTTCTCAACTTCCTCTAATTTGTCTTTCCTAAAGAAATTTAATTCCTCAAGTTGTTGCTTATAATCATCAGGAACATTAATGAAGAGGGCTTTGTTGATGACTGAAATTTTGAAATTATCATGGTCAAAGAATTCGTTCATTCCTGTTCCACACAGCTTCTTATAGTTACCAAAGACCGTTATCTTGCCCAACAGCCTTTGCAATGCGATACGTATCAAGAACAGGCTTTGGTCTTCAAAGACAGACTTGCCATGCTTTTCGTTGATAAGAGCGGACAAAGCTGCCAGCCGTTTTTCGTCAACTATAGATTCCTGCGTGTCTTGTTGGTGAACGGCAGTTGCCTCTGTATCCAACCATTGAATCTTGCCTACGAAATCCTTCAGTTGCGACTTGTTGATGTCGATATAATCCTTCGGATAGAATAATATCGTCTTTTTCTTTTTCACAGCATGCCCCAGTTCCTCCTTGATAATGAATTCAGAATCTTCTACCTCTTTGGTATATATAAGAAGGAAGAACTCCGAGTTGTCTATTCCCTTGTGAATTCGTTCTGTATATTCTTTACCAACATCTTGATGGAGTTCATTCAGGTCAAACCATGCGTTGATATTATGCACTTTTAATTCTTCAAACAAGCGAGCCACATAGTCTGCATTCTCTCGCTTGTAGCTGATAAATACATCCTTCTTGCCTTCAATGATTGGCAGTTCTACGCACTCATTTCCAAAATTGAATTCTTGTGTCAGTTTTTTTTCAGTTTTATTTTCCATAATCGTTTTTTTTTATTATTTCTAATTTATTCATCGTAATTTGATAAGCACTTCCGATATGGGAAACGAATGCCCCAAATCTTTCTTCTATTTCATTTCCTTTCTTATAGTAGAGCTATTAATCAAGATAATATTTCTTTCGTTCCTCTTCTGTAAAAGTGTGATTTTGAAACAATTCCCACGTATTGTCAATTAACTCTTGAACACTTGGAATATCTTTAATAATATTTATGACACCATCCTTTGTAACAGTAATCACATTGTTACTACCT
>JAEEGH010030429.1_pt1 | contig 10495 bp, 11 predicted proteins | sample 9134181 | NCBI WGS metagenome assembly JAEEGH01 (sample SAMN16246544, study PRJNA631951) | gut metagenome | biome: gut microbiome; feature: rumen; material: DP-attached | host: Bos | place: Iran: Karaj | collected 2018-10 | reverse complement strand
GGATGGATATCTCGTCGGTCTTGACAGCCTTGGAAGGCTTCAGATGAACATAGCCCAGACTGCGATCAGTCTCACCGCTCCAGATGAGCGTCTTGCCGGCATAGATTTCCAGTGGATAGCTTCGCAGACGCCATCCTGTCAGTTTCAGACAGATATCGTCGATGACAGCCTTCTTGGCTAAACGATAGGTAATCCAGGCTGTTGACAGGCGTCCGTCGTTCTTCCATTCGGACAGTTCATTGTCGTCATAACTGTTAGTAGCATGATTGTTGTCAATGCCTGCCTTGGCAGAAACAATACGAACCTCACGGGCCTTCTCGGTATAGGATGGCGTCAGTGGGGTCTCACCACGGTCTAACCGACACGGAAGCGTCAGCGACGGCATATACTTCTCACTTTTCACTTCCTCACTTCTCACATCCATATAGGCCGGCTTCAGTCCTTCGGCATAAGCAGAGAGATGTATTTCGCCAGCATGGATGGTGGAGCGAACCAGTACCCGATTAACGCCGCACTCGACAGGCAGGTCCATAGAACCAACGTAGTTGTCTGATATGTTTTTTGTAGCAGCGGCATCAAGCAGGCCTGCAGGACGGTTGTCGTCAGGACGCTGCATGTCTTTGTTGTTACGGGTCCCTATGCCGCCGATCCACTTGCCTTCGCCCCACAGGTCGAAATGAATCATACGGTTGTCGAGCGGACAGCGACGGCCTTGGGCGTCCGTCACTTCCACCTCGAAGAGCACCATGTCGGCTCCATCGGCCTTCATGCCGTCGGGATTCTGGATGGCGCGGATCTTCAGGTTCTTGGGCTCACCGGCGGTCTCTATCTGATATCGGCTGCCGTCGGAACCTACTGCCTCGAGGATGCCAGACTCAAAGCTGACATCGTCGACGGTGAAGAGATAGCGGTAACTCTGGCGGCCTTTGCCTAATGAACGGCCATTGAGGAACAACTCTACCTCATCAGCAGTAGAAACTACATAGACGGGCTTCTGCGTACCCGGTTCGTAGTTCCAATGCCCTATGATATAGGTCTGGTAAGCCTCCGGCTCCACCCAGCCGTTCCACATCACCTGATGTACGTAGAAGGCATCCTTTGGAAGACGCATGGCATCCACAACTCCACTGGTGCGATAGTTGGACTCACCACGATGGTGGGTGTTGGTGTCGGAGAAGACAATTTTCACCCCGCCGCTGCTGACACGTGTGCCAGTGCCAGGACGCTCACGGTAGTAGTCGTACCATCTACGAACCATCTCAACGGCAAAATGGTCCATGTTATGATTATAGTCGGTAGCGGGATTGCCACGGTAGAGCGGGCCGTCACCTTCCTTGTGGAAAGGATAACTGTATTCATCCCAGTATTTGCGCAGTCCCTCGTCACGGCAATACTCCATCGCCCACATGGGGTGTTTCTTCGATTTGTTGATATACAGCATCTCGCCACCGTATTCCGCCTCGTCGATATCCAGCATCTCACGGCTGCCGATGGCCCGGCCGCCATAGGGATCGTACTCGTCGCGGATCAGCTTCATCTCCAGCATGTGCTCCCGTGAAATACTTTCATTGCCGCACTCGTAGAAGAGGATAGAAGGATTGTTGCGGTTGTAGATGATGGCATCGCGCATCAGTTCGGTGCGTTGCGCCCAACGGGGACCTGTGACATCCTTCTCCGCATCACCGGCCGGCATCGCCTGGATGAGTCCCACACGGTCGCACGACTCGATGTCCTGTTTCCAGGGGGTGACGTGCATCCATCGTACCAGATTACCATTCGACTTGACCATCAAATCGTTGGAATAGTCACTGAGCCAGGCTGGTACAGAGATGCCGACGCCGGGCCATTCGTTGGAGGTGCGCTGGGCATAGCCGTGCATCATCAGCACGCGGTCGTTGAGCCATATCTTCCCCTCGGCGAACCTGGTCTTGCGGAAGCCGGTGCGGATGATGACCTCGTCAGTCTGAGTGGCGTGGTCATCTTTCAAGCCTGTCACGACCGTGTAGAGATAGCCATAGCCCCACGACCAGAAGTGCAAACCCTCTACAAGTCGGCTGACGTGCACATTCTTTGTCTCGCCAGGTTGCATCGTGACGCGTTCGCTGTTAAAATGGGCCACCTCCTTGCCGTCGATGTCAAGTATCTTTGCATAGAAGGTAAAGGAACGAGCCTTTGTGTCTTCATTCCTTACCTGCGACTCGGCATGAATCACCGCATTCCGGCCTGCAATGTCGAAATCTGTAGCATAGATATAGGTACCGGTAGTGCCGAGGTTGGAATACAGGGGGAGTGTCTGATATAGTTTGTCGGTTACATGCAGATATACATTCTTGGGTATTCCGCCATAGTTGGCGTTGAAGTTCCGGTCGTTCCACTGGTAACGGCTGTCATGTTTACGCGAACGGTATGTCCAGCTGTTGTCACAGCGAACCGCCATCACGTTCTTACCTTTATTTATATAAGGTGTCAGGTCGAAGCCGCAGGCCATCACGCCGTTCTCGCTGTATCCGAGGTGCTGGCCGTTGAGATAGAAGTCGGCGCCTTGACGAACCCCCTCAAACTCGATGAATACTTTCTTGTCGGCAATGTCGGTCAATTGGAAAGTCTTACGATACCATGATATGGTGTCGGTTAGGTTGACGATGTCTTTCCGGAAAGCCTCGTTGCCGTTGAATGCGTAGGGTAGTGTGACCTGCTGCCAGCGGCTGTCGTCAAAGTCTTCATGGCTTGCACGGCTCTCATCGCCTATGTACAGGCGCCATTCGCTGTTGAAGTTCATCTTCTGACGGCCGAAGGCTCTGGCGGGAGTACTCATAGCCAGCGATACCAGCATGACCACCTGAAGGCATAATAGTTTCTCGATTCTCATTTGCAGTTCGATTAGTTTGCTGCAAAGTTACGAAATATAGCGATTCTATCCTTCTTTTATTATACGAAAAGTAATAGAATTGTCCGTCTATGTAAAAAAACTGCTGCTGGCTGGTGGTCTTTTCGTAGAAAAACACTATCTTTGCACACGATTACTAAAACATAACAATGACATGAAGCGTGTTCTAACTTTTCTTTTCGTAGCCGCGACGCTGACTGTGCAGGCACAGGTGGCTGAGGCCCCAAAGGATGTCAACGGTGTCATCGACAACACTCCCGACAGCATCGCCAAGGCCCTGACGGCACGGCCCGTACCGGGGTCGAGTAGGGTGGGCGACAATCCGGTACTCTTCCTGATCGGCAACTCCACCATGCGGACTGGCACCCTCGGCAACGGCAATAACGGACAATGGGGCTGGGGATACTATGCCCACGAGTATTTCGACCCCGCCAAGATCACCGTCGAGAACCAGGCACTTGGCGGCATGAGCAGCCGCACGTTCTATAACAAACTGTGGCAACCGATCAAGCAGGCCATCCGTCCCGGCGACTGGGTGATTATCTCCATCGGCCACAACGATAACGGCCCCTACGACTCCGGTCGTGCTCGGGCCAGCATCCCCGGCGTGGGTGACGACTCCCTGGAGGTGACGATCCAGGAGACTGGCGAGCACGAGACCGTCTATACCTATGGCGCCTACATGCGTAAATATATTAATGATGTCAGGGCGCAGGGTGGCAATCCTATTCTGATGTCGCTGACACCCCGCAATGCCTACGACGACAGCGGAAAGATCATCCGCAAACCCCATACCCAGTGGCAGATGCAGGTGGCTGCCGAAGAGGGCGTGCCGTTCATCGACCTCAATGAGATCTCCGGACGCAAGCTCGATGCCTACGGGCCGTGGAAGACCGACTATCATTTTTTCCTCGATAAGATCCACACCAGCCGCTTCGGGGCTCAGATGAACGCCCGCTCGGCGGCAGAAGGTCTGATGGCAAGCCATAACCCCGCACTCCGTCCGCTGCAGGCGATGATGCGGAATGTGGAGCCCGCCACCTGGCAGGTGGACCGCTCTGAAGGCAAGCCTGTCGTTTTCATCACGGGTGACAGTACGGTGAAGAACGAAGACAAGGCGGACGATGGCATGTGGGGCTGGGGCGCCGTTGCCGGAACGGTGTTCGACGAGAGCAAGGTCAGCATCGTCAACGCCGCCATGGCCGGTCGCAGTTGCCGCACCTTCCTCAACGAAGGCCGTTGGGAGAGGGTCTACAACAGCCTGCAGCCGGGCGACTTCGTGCTCATCCAGTTCGGCCACAACGATATCAGTCCCATCGACATGCCCAAATACCGCGGAGCCATCGCTACTGCCTCTGACACCTGCCACGTCTATCAGATGAAGGCCGCCAAGGAGGATCTTGCGAAGCAGAACGTCATCGACCAGAAGCTGAAGTCGAACACGCTCGTCGGCAGTTACGAGGTCGTCTATTCCTTCGGCTGGTACTTGAAGAAGTTCATCCAGGATGTCCGTGAGAAAGGCGCCACGCCCATCCTCGTTTCGCTGACACCACGCAATGAGTGGCCCAACGGAAAGATGGAGCGTCGCAACGACACTTACGGCCTCTGGTATCGTCAGGTGGCGGAAGAGACGGGCGTGGAGTTCGTTGACCTGCATAACATCGCAGCTGACTTCTATGACAAGAAGTGCGGCAGTAAGGAGAAAGCCGACAAATACTTCAAGAAAGACCATACCCACACCTCGCTCCTTGGCGCCAAGACCAATGCGAAGTGCGTGGCCCAGGGCCTGATGGCCAACAAGAGTCCGCTTGCGAAATACCTGAAGTCAAAAATCAAGTAACAATATGAAGAGATTCGCATTTAAGATGCAGCTGAAGCCGGGCTGCGAGAAGGAATATGAGAAACGTCATGCCGCCATCTGGCCGGAGCTGGTGAAGATGATCAAGGACGGGGGAGTCAGTAACTACAGCATCTATTGGGATCGCGACACGAACATCCTGTTCGGCTATCAGGAGTGCGCCGGAGAGGGGAACTCGCAGGATACGGACAACGTGGACCCCATCACCCAGAAGTGGTGGGACATGATGGCTGACATCATGGAGGTGAACCCCGACAACTCGCCTGTAACTGTTCCCCTGGTTGAGGTGTTCCACCTCGACTAAGCGGCACCTTCGCCTGCTTTTCGTATATTTAACGGGGAAGAGGGACGATATTTCCAAAAGATTTCGTACCTTTGCAGCCGATATTTTAAATAAATGTATTATGATAGGAACACTTAGAGCAAGTGATGTCTATATGGACATACTTGATACGTTGCCCAATGAGGATAAACTCGACTTGATTTCCAAACTTGTCAAGTCGATGAAGAAAGCCGTCACAGTGAAGAAAAAGCCGAAGGACGTCTTCGCCCACTTCTCCAATGATTGGGGCGGTGACATGGCTACCGAGGACTATGCCGATATGCTTCGTAGTGAGAACGTGGAGAGTACACGAACTGTTGAAACTTGGTAATCTGTTATGGCTAAGTATCTGCTTGACACCTGTGTCTGTATCTCCATGTTCCGCAATGAGGGTAATGTACGTGATACTCTTCGAAATGTAGGAGTTGAGAATTGTTACATCTCTGAGATTACAGTGGCTGAACTCTATTTTGGCTTGGCTAAATCTACCGACAAGAAGCGTAAACAAGAGGATATTCGCGAGGTGCAGCGGCTCTTCCGAGTCATCCCTGCCTATTCTTCATATAAGGAGTACGGCGAGATACGCCAATCTCTTGAACATACAGGCCAGCGAGTCGATCAGTTCGACCTGCTTATCGGAGCCACGGCTCTCCGCCATAATCTGACACTTGTCACTTCCAACCTCAAGCATTTTGAACGAATGGAGGGGTTGAAGATTGAAAACTGGAAATAATCTGAGGATGACGGGACGCGAGGGACATATCATAAAGAGTGTCCCACGATCAATGCACGCGGATAGCGACGGTGAAGGTCCGTGAGTAGTCGCCGGAGTGACGCCTTCTGCGCCTCAGTCCTGGTATCTGCGGGTTGTCCTCTGATGTCCAACCCACCCTCATAGCAGACGCCTATCGAGTGGGCGTTGTGGTTCACGCAGTGGGCACCGATCATCCATTCCGGCCTCCCCGGCTCGATCTCGCCGTCCCGACGCACGACATAGTGATAGCCGATGCCGAGCTTCCATCCCCGCTGTCTATGCCAGCTATCTATCTGCGCCGCCGAGCTCGTCTGCCCCGGCTTCACCGCCGAACAATGAATGACAATTAATGTGATGACTCTCATTTTACGACAAGTTGTCGTTAATTTAAAGCATGCAGCTCTGCATGAGGAAGGTGGATACGAAGGCGGTGATGACCGTCAGGATGAAGTTGCCGATCTTCTCGGTAGGAATGTTCTTGAATAATCTCATAATGATACAATAATTTCGATTGATAACATGTTTTTTATTTGGAAACGAATGACCATAATAAACCCTAATTTTCATAATAATATTATTAGAATTATTAGTGGATAAAATTATGGTCATTATGGCAATTCGTTTCTAATAATCAGCCGTTTCCGCCTTCGCCGGATTCGGCCTCGGGCTTGAGGGCAGTGTCGTAGGTCTCCTCGAAGACGACATCCTTCACCAGTGTCTTGACGACGACGAACTTCTGCTTTACCTTGCCGTCCTTCTTCTCCTGGCCGACGACCACACGCTCGGTCTCGGGCTGGAACAGCACGCGGCGCGTGGTGATGTTCTGCGCACCGCAGTCTTCCTTCTTGTTCGTGCCAATAGAGCTGAATCCCACCTTGAAGATCCCGATGCCGTCGAGTTTCACCTTCTGGCCCAGTTCGAAGAAGTGCTTCATCGCGCTGCCCAGCTCGTCGAGCACCGCTTTGATGTCGGACTTCTTCACTGATGCCTGTGTCTGGATGAATTCGGCCAGTTCCTCGGTGGTGATGAAATGCTGGTCATAGACCGCTGTGGCGAACCATTTGCCGTAAGCCGTTGAATTGTCGTTCTGATTCTGAAGTTTCTTAAATTTCTGACTCATAATTTTTAGAAGTTAAAGAAGTTAATGAAGTTAAAGAAGTTAAAGGAAGGGCCCCTGTCACAACAGAACACAGATTTCTGTGATTTCTTGCGTCCCTTTGGTAGCAAGCGAGCAAGCTCGAGCGCCGTGATTTCTGTGTGACGATGCAAAGGTACAACATTTCAAAACCGCTTCTACGATTTCCCACGTTCTCTTACGGACATTGACGTTCTTCCACGCTCTTATCTATTATGGTGCATGGAAATGCTTCCCGTCCGTTACTCTGATGCCTTCCGTGACTTGTTCTGATATCTTCCACGACTCGTTCTGATGCCTACTATACCTGTATAGAAATGCCTTCCATGACCCGTGCAAGGCATCTGCACGACCCATAGAAGGCATCTTTTTTCTCCCCCTAAGTTAGGGGGAGCTAGAGGGGGTCTGAAGGGGCGCTTGTTCAGACCACCCCGTCCTTCGGACACCCCTCCTTACTACGGAGGGGAAGAAAATACTACGGCTCTCCGAGGTAGTACACGATCAGCGCTACCTCCTTCGGGGTGTACGACTTGGCCTTGCGGGCCATACCGCAAGCCTTGAGGGCGGCACTGAGGTCCGTACAGCGGCGGATCCAGAAGTTCAGGTTGCTCAGTGCACCGGCAGGCGTCTGTGCTTTTGGGAAGTAGCGCATGGCCAGCTCCGACTTCCCGTAGGAACGGATTTCGAATGTTTCCAAATGTCATGGTTTTGGGTTGAATAGTAAATCTACGATATCGATCTTCGCCGCCTTCTGCTCCGGCGTGGCCTGACGCTCGAGCAGTGGACTGACGTAGACAGGTGAGAGGAAACTGCGGGAGGCCTCTTCGGCGATGGCCTTCCAGCAGGCATACGTTGTGCCGTCGGGGTCTGTATCGGGAAACAGCACGACCTTATGGTCCCGTAGCGGACGGAGTTTCTCTGCCGACAGCGCACTCAGTCCTCCCGCCGCCATCCAGACATACTGCGGATAGACTTCCGACATAATCACCGCCGTCTTCTCCGCCTCCACCACCGCGATTGTTTTTAACGACAACGAATTGCACGCGCTCGAGCTCTGCTCGCTTGCTGCCAAAGGGACGCAAGAATTAAACGAATTGATAGTTTTTTTATAATTAGTGAAATTCGTGAAATTAGTGGTCAATAAATGTGTGCCGAAGAGGCAGCGCTCGACGGGCAGTTCACCGTCGTAGCCGTAGTACACCTTGAGCCTGGCTGAGGCCCACGAGGGATGGCGCGACTTGTCGCGGTGGCAGTCCTCCCGGTAGTACATGATCTTCCCGTCTCTGGTACGTCCCTCTTCATCGATCTGCCAGAAGATCACACCACCGTCCCGGCTCCTGCCAAGCCTGTACCTTTCCGCCGCCCTTAGCATCTGCTCCTCCGTGAGATACCCGCACTTAACCACCGCCTTACAAAACACGCTCTCTGTACTCATCCACGCCTCCCAGAACGGCTGTTTCCCCTCCTGAGTAGGAGGGGCTAGGGGTGGTATGAGCAGGTTATCCGTATAATCCATATAATCCGTGTTCATAATAACTTTCCAAATCTGTGTTAATCAGTTCCATCATGATAATCTGTGACTAATAATATTCTGTGTCATCTGTGTAATCTGTGGCTTATATATGACAGTCGTAAGTCCCAGACTGATAACTCCCCCCTCTACTATGGCCCCCTATAAAGGGGGCTTAGTATAGAGGGGACAGAGCCATCAGTCAGGCGCCGCCAGCCAATAGTAGTGTCTCTTACCCGCCTTCCGCATGCTGAGAATGCCATCGGCCTTGGCCTTTTCGAGCAGTTCGCTGTACCGACGGCGCAAGGACGGTGCAAACCGAATGCAGAGAGTATGTACTCTTTGCTGAGGTGAAGCCCGTTCTCGCATGAGTATACTAATGCAAAGATACAGCAATCCCCTCCCACTTGCAAGAGTATCATGCAATTCGTGTCCCAACTTTTGACAGTCAAAACAGCCTTCAAATCCTTTGTACATCGGTGTTTCACCCAAAACATAAAATTATGTCCCAACTTTTTTTGCCCGAAGGAGGGCCTTCCTGATAGTTTCGGGCGAGCCGAGGTTGGAGTGGATGGAGAGATAACGGCAGAGTTCCACCGTACTGACTTTGAAGACGGGGATGTCACGGGTCAGCACGAGGGTCAGCGCACGGATGGCGTGCGGATGGCGTGCGGCTTACGTTCAGGAAAGAATGTGAAAAGTGATGTCTTTTTAATATCGATTGTCCCGGTTGTGCGTTTCTGCCAGTCACTTATCAAGGTCTTGAAGTGGTCCAGTTGCGAGAGGTTGACGAGACGGTATAGCGGTGTGTCGTCATCCCACGTTCGTCGTCGTTTCTTTTTGTGGGGAGCCAGAAGCGCGGCACGCTCGGCTTTGAGTTGTTTGACCAGTGTTTGACACTCACGGACGACCGCCTGACATTGGCGGATGTGGAGGTCGATCAGCGCGACCTCCAGCTGCCTGTCTCCCTGAGACCCGCAGCCATTGTTACGTTTCTTTTTCATAATTGCTGTCGGCTTTTGTGCCGCCACCCCGAGGATGGTCGGCCAAGCCGCAGCAAATCATGCCGAGCCGGTCAATGGCTGTGTCTTCAGTGTCAGGTCATTAGCGTCAGTTAAGTCTGTTGATTTCAACCTTTCGTATATTTGATGGCCAGCATGGTGAGGTCGTCGCTCTGTTCGGTTTCGCCAACGAACTGACGCACGGCCGCTGTCATGGTATCTATCAGTTCTTGCGGAGAATATGCCCCTTCAATTGAAGAGGATATAATATCTATCACGCGTTGCCTTCCAAACTGCTCAGGACGAGCATTCTCTGCCTCCGTCAGTCCGTCGGTATAGAGGAACACCGTGGAGCCGGGGGCAATGTCGGCTTCCTGCTCCGAGAACGTCCAGTCTGGCATGATGCCGACGGGAAGGTTCGGGTCGCAAGGAAGCAGCTTATCCTGAAGATAGGGCGCGTCGTGGCCGGCATTGCAGACAAACGCGAGTATGGCTCCAATGATAAGCACATTGAAGAACAGCATGATCAGTATCACACGCCAAGTGATACGCTTTGAAAGCTTTTCCTTTCCTTTCGTAATGTAGTGACCATTAAAGCGGGCCAGGAACTGAGTCCCTGGCCCTTGTTAATTATTCAGCTGCAGGAGCGAAGTAGAACGAGAGTTTGGTGAAGGCACCGCCGATCCTGGCAGCCATGCTGGCCTGCAGGTCTTCATCAAACAAGAATACGTTGATAGCATCCGCGGGCCTGTTAGCCTGGCCGAGTACGGTGAGTTTACCATAGCTCTTGTCATCCTTGTCGGTCAGCGTCATCCGCATGTTGCCGTCTTCGAGGTATTCAGCCGAGCCCATCATTTTGGTGGTCAACATGGCACTTACCAGTTCCAGATATACCTCTTGTGAGGGAACGTTGCAGATGAGGTGAGACCGATCCTCCGGGTCAGGCGTGCTATAAGGCACGATGCCCATCAGGGCCGTCACGAAACTGTCCATGTCATCATTGGAGGAAGCCTGCATATAGATGATGC
>JAEEGH010030428.1_pt1 | contig 10495 bp, 11 predicted proteins | sample 9134181 | NCBI WGS metagenome assembly JAEEGH01 (sample SAMN16246544, study PRJNA631951) | gut metagenome | biome: gut microbiome; feature: rumen; material: DP-attached | host: Bos | place: Iran: Karaj | collected 2018-10 | reverse complement strand
AAGATAAAAGGAGATGTGATATAATATGGGTACAGAAAAAAGTTTTGGTAAGGAGCATGTTCCAAATTGGTCTTCTCCTATCAGTACTGTTGGGAAAGGAAAGATGCCGAGTAACATGCAAAAAATGGCTAGCTACAAAAGCCAGATTGAAAAAATTGGTACTCCAATTTCGAAAGAAGTTTATTCCAAACTTTCTTCGTATGCGGAAGCGAATAATATATTGCTTTCTGGGTTTAAGGATTTTGTGGGAGACATAGGAGTAATCAAGCAAGTAATTGATGATATTGTTGTAATTGCCATAGATTTTCCACATATTACTTCTGGGAAAACGGCAATTGAATTGAAACTTGATTACGATATGGGAACTGATTTTGCAACTACGAAGGGTAGACATATTATTCATTTGAATGCGGTCTATTATTCGGATTTGAGTATCCTTAATGCAGACTATACTGAAGGTGTTGTAGAGGGGCGATTTGTTAGCAATACCGATTGGCATTCTGTGATCAAGCATGAAGTAGGACACGTGGTTGCAAATATTTACCATTTGAATCCTATGGAGATTGCTAAGGAAGTGTTACAGATGGATCATGAGATTCAGGTTCTTGAATATCTCACAGATGACCTTTCTCTGTATTCTACCGAATTTGAAGATGGAAGAGAGATAATTTCGGAAGCTTTTTCTGGTTATTATGGTAAAGCTGGTAATGAATTTGCCGATAAATATGTAAATAGATGTATTCAAATTACAAGAGAAGGAGGTACAAGATAATGAAGTCTTATAGTGAAGCAATGTATTGGAAAACTAATAAGAAGTGGTACAAGGCTAATTATGAAACAAATAGCTATGAGCTTACTAAGCTTGCACCACCTCGTGCAATCGATAGCTTCAGGCTCTACTTAAAGGAGAACAAGAAACTTGAAGCAACCAAGTAAAGATGTTTTATAGTTTGTGCAGTAACACCAAGCCAGAGGGATTGAGTTCCTTTCTGGCTTTTTTTATTTGTAGACTAAAAAGGACGTCACGTTTTTGTGACGCCCTTTCTCTTTCTGTATTTATTATACCATAGATAAACACTGCATTTAAAGCCTTGTTTTGCGGGATCGGTACTGCTAAATTTGGAGAAAAGAAATATTATTGGAGGGGGGTTATGATAAAAGGTTATTCAAATGTGGCTATGTCGCGCCTTGCGCTTGGAACACATCTGGGAGATGCGACAGATGCAGTATCAGAACAGTATCGTGACGCAATTGTATATGCTTTGCAACATGGTATCACAACAATAGATGGGGCAATAAATTACCGTGGAATGCTTTCTGAAAAAGACGAGGGCATAGCAATAAGAAAACTCATTGAGTCAGGTGCCATGCGCAGAGAAGATTTCTGTATTACATCAAAGGCAGGTCTTCTTTTCGGAGATATTACAGAACGAATTAACCCAAAGATGTACCTTGAAAACATATTGAAACCGCAAGGAATTACAGAAAAAGATTTCTATCAATATGATGGTCTGTATCAGACGTTAAATCCAGCGTTTTTTGAAATAGCACTTGAAAAGAGCCTCCAGAATCTGGGACTTGAAACAATTGACATTCACTATATCCATATCCCAGAGATATCAAGATCAGGGATGGCGGAAGCAGAGTTTTATGACAAAATGGAAAAACTGTTCTGCTGGTACGAAGACAAGGTAAAAGAAGGAAAAATAAGATCCTACGGCATTGCTTTGGAGTTTATGGGAGAAGAACCAGAGGAAGCAAAATGGCATTTTGAACTGGAAGAAATAAAAAGAAGAGCAGATATCGCCGGAAGTGGGAATGGCAGCCTTAAGTATGTGATCTTTGAGTATAACATTGACTGCCCATATGCTCAAAACACGGCGAGTCAGACAGTAGCAGGTGAGAAAGTGACCTTGGCAGAAGCCTGTCATAAGCTGGGACTTGAAACAGTAGCCAGCATGCCATTTGCAATGGGAGATGCCTTAAAGAATCATTCGGTAAAAGAGCTTCTTGAGTTTGCAATAAACGGCACTGACCATGTGATTGTTGGAAGTAAGAATGTGAAACACATTGAAGAAGTGCTTCAGTATGTATAATGGGATAGGTGGCTGTTATGAAGTATATGACTTTTAATTCTTCCTGTTCCTATGCAGGACTTGCAAACATGCTTGAGAAAAAGGGTATTAATGTAGAAGATTTTGAGATTGCGCTTGAAATGAAACTTCCGTTTATGATCGATAAAAACGAAGAAGGCTACATTGTAGGTCCAATGCTACAGCAGAAAAAATGGTTCGATATTTTTCTGAACAAGTATGGTTATGAAATTACTGAAGATTGGCTGGATAGGGCGGATGTGTTCGACTATCTCCAAGGAAAAGATACTGCAATGCTGGGCATAAGAATAGACAATGGCAGGCTACATTATCATGCAGTTATCTATACGGGAACGGAGGAAGGAAAGGCCATTTTCATAAACAATAAGCATGAAGGTGGATCAGACCCGGATGAGTTCAGATTTACGGCAAAAGAGTTACAGGAAAGAGTACGTGATAAAACAGTAATTGCAACTGTAACGCCCATTGAAACCAAGACCATAGATTTCAAGCCTTTTTTAGAACAGTCTATAAAGAATATCCAAGATCTGCAAAAAGATATGATTGATTTTTGCAGTGCTAAGCATTCTAATCAGGAAATTCTCGAAAAAGAGTTTGGGCTGTTCAGACCACTTCTTTTAGATGGTCCTTCCATGATGAAGCTGATAGGCCAGGAAGAAATTCTTGAAGATATGCAGGTGTTGCAAAAGACATTTGTTCAGGTGGCGCGTAAGGACAAAAGAGATGATGTGATACTGGCTGATTGTTTTGATATGGAGCTGCTTCAAAGTGTTTGTCAGAGATGGAAAAAGCTTATTGAACAGGAAATGGAACGTATAGCGTGAATTCATAAAAGGGGGAATTATGGATCTTTATCATGGAACAGTAATCGGTGGGTTAGATGTCATCCTTGCTAATTCAAAATCACATAAGGATGGCAGCAAGGTTGCATATTTCACGACTGGCAGGGGTTATGCACTGGTATGCTGCAGACCTAAGACTGAAAACTTTGCATGGCTATTATAAGTTTTCCATTCTCCAATCTTGCGAATATTGACTTGCAAGATTTAGGGAGTGATGGTAACATTAAAGTCGCTTTGAACAAATAATTGAGGTAAATAAAGGATGAGCATTAAGGTTTTCTGATATAAAAGTTGAACAAAGATAGTTACTACCTGCATGACAGGTCTTATTTTTGTACGCTTAGATCAGATTAGCTGTGCCATCTTGCCTTTCTATAATAGGTTAACAATGGTATAGGACTGCTTTGCGTACAGAAAAGTATGCAGAGCAGTTTTTTGTTATGCATTATCAAATTATAGATTGGAGAAAACCTTTGAATAAATACTTTTTTAATAACAAGAAAAAACTCATTATTTATATGCTTCTTTCACCTGCAATGGCAATCACATCAGTTCTTTTTTCATTATCACTTGAACCGCTTATAACAGTTTCCACACAGGGAAATTTCACATTGATGATAAAAATGATAGCTGCTTTCATAGTTATAGTTATTGCAGATATGTCAGTGTCCTATTTTCATAAAATATCTCGCGAGAATCTGAGGAAAGAGTTCCTTATAGCTCTTAAGAATAATCTTTTCGAAGGAATAATGAATAAAAGTTTTCAAGAGTTTAGGAAAGAACCACCATCATATTATGTTTCTATGATGCAGAGAGACGTCAAAAAGATCAGTACTGACTACTTTGACAGCGTATGCGGCATTTATAGGGTTACAACAAGTTTCATTGTAACTGTAATAGCACTTATCAGAGTCAATCCTGTAATTTGCCTCATAAATGTGCTTATTGCAATGTTTTCTGTTTTTATACCAAAGATATTTCAGGAGAGGTTAAAGAAGAATTCTTCTCAGGCTTCTACTGCATCGGCAGAGTATCAAAGTGTAATCTCTGATGCGCTCATAGGCTTCAATACTATAAAGCTTTATTCTGTCTTTTCCAAGATAAAGAAGCAAACAGAGGAAAGAAATGAAGCGAGCGAAGAGGCCGAGTGCAACCTTGTTAAGACAAACTACCGTATTGCATATATATCTATTATATGTTCGCAAGTAGGTTATGTTATGACAATTATTACAAGTGCGGTATTTGTCTACCTTGGTAAGATAAACATTGGTACGATACTTGCTCTTTCGCAGCTTATTGGAGGAATACTGGCGCCATTCCAGGAAGTTCCCATGTTTATAACAAGCCTAAAGTCAGTATCAGTTGTTGTTGATAAACTAAAGAAATACTCGGAGGTTGATTCCGATAACGTAGCAGAAACTCAGCCACTTGATGAAGACTATACGTTAAAAGCTGAAAATGTCCAAGTTTGTTTCGAAGATAAAGAGGTTCTAAAGGACGTTGAAGTAGAGTTTAAACAGGGAAAGAAGTACATAATCATGGGCGATAGCGGATGCGGTAAGTCCACGTTGGTAAAACTGTTCCTAAAAATGTCTGAGAATACAAAGGGAAGAGTGCTTCTTGGAAACAAGGATATCAGTGATATTCCTGATAAACAGCTCTACAGTGTTGTGAATTACATGCAGCAGGAAGTCTTTCTTTTTGATGATACAATCCGGAACAATATAACTCTTTTCAAGAACTATTCTGATGAAGAATTGCAGAATGCTATTGATAGTGCCGGACTTACGGAATACATAGACGGTCTTGAAGAAGGATTAGATACAAGGATTAATGGTAACGGATACAATCTTTCCGGTGGAGAGAAGCAGCGAATTGGTATTGCCAGAGCACTCCTTGCAGGAGCAAAAGTCTTTATCCTGGATGAGATTACATCAAATCTTGATGTATCAAAGGAACGCTATATTGAAGACCTTATCATGAATATAGAAGGTGTAACTGTAATCATGATCACACACCGTATCAATGATGCGACGCTTAATCAGGCGGATGAAGTTCTCGTCATGAAATCCGGAAGGATACAGGAACATGGAACATATAGTGACCTTATAAGAGCAAAGGGGCTTTTATACGGATTTAAAATGATAGCTGCGTAATAAACAAAAGCTGAGGAGATACATGAAAGAAGTTTTAAAGAATAAAATATATGTGTCTGTAATGATTGCAGATATAATTTCAAATTTTGGTGATGTGCTTTATTATTTGGCACTTTTAAATTATGTGGTACAGATTAAGGAAAGTGAATTGGCCATTGCCCTTGTTAGCGTATCAGAAACTTTACCAATACTATTGGCTTTTGTACTTGGTTTCTTTGCGGATAGAAGCAAAAACAGGATCAAATCTATTATTTCAACGTTATTGATTCGAATGGGACTATACTGCATTGTTGCATTAGTGATAGGATTTGATCCAAGCTTATGGGTAGTGCTGGTTATTAGCTTTATAAACTGTGTATCAGATATCCTGGGACAGTATGAAAATAGTCTCTATTATCCGATAAGCAATCGTTTAGTCAGAAAAGAAATCCGAGAAAATGTAATGGCATTTAGGCAATCACTGGGGATGAGCCTAAATGCGCTATTTCAGGCCATAGGCGGTGTGCTTATAATATATGTTTCTTATAGAAACTTGGCGGTGATTAATGCACTGACTTTTGCTACTAGCTTTATAATTATTTCGATTATAAAACCCCAGCTAAAAAATTATTGCGCTCCAGTTTCAGAAGAAATAGAAGACAACAGGCAAAAACTAGGTGAGTTGCCTAGAGATATAATGATAGAGCTGCGTGACTCAATAAAAATGCTGTGGAACATAGATGAGATTAAAGAAACACTTTTATCAATCCCTATTCTTAATGGTGGAATGGCTATAATTACAGCGTTGGCGGTTTTGCAATTGACAAAAGATAATTCATTTGTAGTTGTCACTACAGAAATAACTATTTCAGTCATTGCTGCAAGTGCTACCTGTGGACGGATTGTTGGCAGTTTTCTTACAATGAATGCTCTAAAAAAGATTAGTTTGATAAAAGCACTGCTATTTTCTTTCTTATCGATGATAATTATATTTTTCGGGATGATAGTTGGCAATATTTTTATAGTGATTTTTGCTTTGTTTGCAGCAAATGTTTGGACTGGATGTATTGACCCTAAGATGGGAGCTATGATTTTTAATAACATAAATGAGAATAAACTTGCTACTACATTTGGTGGTATAGTGACTTACTTTCAATTGGGAGATATTGCTTCTAGGCTGATTTTTTCGGGGATGGTGCTTCTGTTTAGTGTAAAAACTATTTCTGAAATTTATATAGTTGCTTCGATGATTGCTATTGTAATTCTGGCAAGCAAAAGACATTAGGATAAGGATACTTCGAATTCAAACGCTTGTAATACGGTATTTTCCAGTAAAATGTACTACTCGCCATACTCGTTATATATGAATAGATAATAGAGACAATAATTGTGCTATTACAACCGCCGGTTGTATTATTGTAAGTCAATTCAACAGTCTGTCGCTTCTAATAAGCCCTGAAAATACGATATATTATAAGCACCAAAACAAAAGGAGTGCAAATTTATGATAAACAAAGTTCATTTCGGGAAGAGATTATCTTTTTTCAGACGCAAAACAGGTTTGTCACAAACGGAACTGGCAGAAAAACTGGGAGTGACATCGCAGTCAGTATCAAAATGGGAATGTGGAAATTCTGTCCCGGATATAGATTTAATATTGGAGCTATCTCACCTATACAAGGTTACAATCAACGAAATGTTAGAAGATGAGGATCTTATATTCAAACTCACTGGAAAGAAAACAAATGCTTCAGGTATATCATATTTTGTATCTGAAAAGGAACGTGAGTGTAATGTTGAGTGGGCAAACGAGATAAGAAACTGTAATTATGTTTGGCAAAACTGGAAGAACGTAAAAGAAGGCGAATCCTATATGGATAGGGAAACAGTTGGCAAGCAGATATCTGAGTCGGATGGATTGATACTTGAAATTGGTGTAGGTCCAGGTGGCGGATATATGCCATACATACTCAAGGGAAACCCTGACGCAAAAATTATTATCAGTGATATTTCACCAACTGTAGTAAGGGAATGGAAATCATGTTTGGATAAAGAACTTGACTCGCCGAATGTACATTATGCTGTATTCGATTTCTGCGAAATGCCTTTTGAAAATAATAGTATAGATATAATCTCTGATGGTGGCGGAATAGGAAATTGTGAAGGAAATAAGAGCGATGCCTTAAAAGAAGCTTATAGAGTGTTAAAGCCAGGAGGCATGCTGATTACATCAACAGGATTTGTAAACAAGGAAACATTCGCAGCTCTCCCAGCAGATGTTCAGAGTGTTTTGCTTGAAAAGAGGCCCGATATATTAGAAGATTTATATGAAGATACAATACTAGCTGGATTCAGCAAAATAGACAGTGTTATAAGTGGGTGTTGGTATACCGATGACGATGAGAGTACCATTGCTGATCTTGCAAAATCCTTGGGGGTAAATTTGAAATTTACAAGTTATACAAGATATTGCATGAAGGGTAAGTGATACTGAGGCAATCATGTAAGAAGTTATTTTTAGAAATGCCTATGATGAAATTCTAACAGCTGAAAACAAAGGACTTATTAGCCTTATAAGGTATGAGAATCAGAGTCAAAAGAAAAATGATTGGATATGTAAGACAGTAATTCAAGAGTACAAAGTAGCTGAAGATCATTTGGACTATCGCCATTTTCTTGAAGGAAAGTTTAAAGATGTATTTGAAAATGTAGAATAGACTATTTGACTATGCTATCTTAAGGCATGTGCTTACATTTCAGTAAATATGTGCCTTACATTATTTGGGGAGAAATAGGAAATGGTTCGTTTAGAAAAAGTTACTCCTGGGAATTGGAGACTAGGATTAAAAGTCAGTGAACTTCAAAAAAGATATGTATCGGATAGTGCTAACATTTTGGCAAGAGCTTGGGCATATAGAGATGAGAACAGTGAAGCATTTGTAATCTACGACGACAAAGAGCCTATTGGAATGGCTATGTATTACGATATAGATGAGATGGGGGCGTATGATTTTAGTCAGTTTTTTATTGATGAAAAATATCAGGGAAAAGGGTATGGTTTTACGGCTGCAAAACTTGTACTTGAACATATGAAAAAGGCAGGCAGATTTGACAAAGTGGTTTTATGCTACATAGATGGCAACGATGCGGCGAAGAATCTATACGAAAAGCTGGGATTCCATTTGACCGGAGATTCAGATGAAGACGAGATAATTATGGAAATGAGCTTTGATTGAGTAAGTATTCAACAGGAGTAATTATTGTATGAACAATATTGTTTTGGGAGATCGTACAGAAGAGACAGTACGGATATACTTTGAACAGGCTCAGAAGCCTGCAATTAAGGCTATGCTTCCACAGAAAGCTACTACTGTAGAGGAGGCAATAGCGGACTATCACGAAACGTTACTTCCAACCGCAACCAGTTATGGAAAAACTATTCTGGCAGATGGTAAATATGTAGGGGATATTTGGTGTTACTGCATAGATAAAACTGACACACCTAATGCTATGCTGAGCTATTGCGTGTTTGATAAATCAAGCTGGAATAAAGGTATAGCCACAGATGCATCATTACTATTCCTAGAAGAGATAAAGGAAAAATTCAATTTGGAATCTATCGGTGCATTTACTTATTCTGATAATCTTGCATCTATTAAAGTGCTGGAAAAAGTTGGCTTTGATTTGGTAGAGTCTTTTGAGGAAGATGGTAGAGAATCCAAATATTTTCAAAGAAATTACTAATAAAAAAGCTAAGAGCTATAATATGCAGATTTATTAAAGAAATCGCTCTGTCAGGAAGTTGAATATTTATTCGCTTTTTTCAGGTAAAATAGGCTATTTTTACGCAGCACAGAAAAAGGGTATCGCCGTTTATATCGGAAAATGATGTTATCCTTCTCAAGTAGTACTGTGCTATTATATGAACATGAGCGATTACAAGATAGCAATCTGTGACGACACAGAAGCGGACAGAAATTACATAAAAGATTTAGTCACACGTTGGGCGCACAGTTCCAATCAGCAGATAGATATTCATCTGTTTTCATCAGCAGAAGAATTTCTCTTTGAATATGAGGAAGACAAGGGATACCAGATTCTTCTTTTGGATATTGAAATGGGCAAGATGGATGGCGTTACCATGGCCAAGAAACTGCGTGAGACCAATGACAGTGCACAGATCGTCTTTGTGACAGGGTATTCAGATTATATTGCTGAAGGTTATGAGGTATCTGCGCTCCATTATCTTATGAAGCCGGTAAAAGAAGATAAGCTTTTCGGGGTTCTGGATAGAGCGGTAAAGAAGCTTTCCAAAGATGAAAAGATGCTGATGCTGGAATCCGGTGGCGAAACTAACATGGTTCCTATTTACAGAATCAGTTATGTGGATGTTAGAGGGAACTACACTACAGTTCATGCAGATAAAGAGATTACTGTAAAAAAGACCCTGAGTGAGATTGAAAAAGAGCTTGATGAAAGGTTCTTTAGAGTTGGCAGGTCCAGCCTTGTTAATTTATCTTGCATCAGCAGAGTTACAAAGACTGATATTTTCTTTAACAATGGCGAATCCGTTCCACTTCCACGGGGAAGTTATGAAAAGGTTAATCGCGCTATTATTGATTTTGGATAATGGGGAGAGGCATGAATTTCTTTTCAAAGAAAATAGATAACCAAATAGAAGTTTACCAGCGCGAACTTGTGGAGACCCACTACAGGGAAGTGGACAACATGTACAAGAAGATGCGCGGCTGGAGGCATGACTACAGAAACCATATTCAGATGATGAAGGCGCTGGCTGCAAATAATGACATGGAAGGCATAAAAGCCTATCTGGACGAGCTGGATACTGATCTTAACACAGTTGATACAGTCATCAAAACTGGAAATGCCATGGCTGACGCAATACTCAATAGTAAGATTTCCCTTGCACAGTCAAAAGAAATAAATGTACAAGTAGATGCCCATATTCCGGTTAAGCTTAAGATGTCGGAACTTGACCTTTGCTGCATTATAGGAAATCTTTTTGATAATGCTATCGAGGCCAGCATGGAGCTCCCACCTCAGGACCGGGTAATTCGAGTATATATGGATATGAAAGGAACGCAGCTCTACATATCTTTTACCAATCTTACAGCAGGCAAAAAGCTTAAGAAGATTGGAAAACTCTTTAATACAACAAAGGGTGAGGGTCATGGACTTGGCCTTATCAGAATTGATGGCATTGTGGAAAGGCTTGGCGGATTCCTGAGTAGAAACAGTGAAGACGGGGCTTTTACCACAGAAATCCTGATTCCACAGATGTAATTTTACAATTCGTCACCCAAATTGAACGTTTCATCCCCAAAGTGATTTGGGGATGTTTTTATGTGATAGGATGAAAAAGTCAAAAAAGGGATTATTCGAA
>JAEEGH010030422.1_pt1 | contig 10497 bp, 7 predicted proteins | sample 9134181 | NCBI WGS metagenome assembly JAEEGH01 (sample SAMN16246544, study PRJNA631951) | gut metagenome | biome: gut microbiome; feature: rumen; material: DP-attached | host: Bos | place: Iran: Karaj | collected 2018-10 | reverse complement strand
CTGATTTCCCATTGGTGACCACACCTGCTGGCCGCCCATTGGTGAACATACCTGCTGATCTCCCATAGGTGAACATACCTGCTGATTTCCCATTGGGCTACATACCTGCTGGCCACCCATTGGTGAACATACCTGCTGATTTCCCATAGGACTACATACCTGCTGATCTCCCATTGGTGTGCATACCTGCTGATTTCCCATAGGACTACATACCTGCTGATCTCCCATTGGTGTGCATACCTGCTGATCTCCCATTGGTGTGCATACCTGCTGATCTCCCATTGGACTGCATACCTGCTGATCTCCCATTGGACTGCAAACCTGCTGATCTCCCATTGGACTGCATACCTGCTGATCTCCCGCAGGTGTACATACCTGCTGATCTCCCATTGGACTGCATACCTGCTGGTCTCCCGCAGGTGTACATGTCTGCTGTCCTTCTACGCCTTCGCCAGGTGTGCATACCTGCTGACCACCAAGTCCATCAGCAGCTTCACCTTCTTTTGGTGTGCATACCTGCTGATTTCCCATTCCAAATCCAAATCCAAAACCTCTGCGCTGAGCAGTCTCTGCTTCCTCTACGCTTGAGAATCCCATCTCCTTTGCTGCAATTTCCTTGGTGAGCATTGCCTCAGGAATATATACCGGGGCTGTTTCCACGAGCTTTTCTGCAAGCTCTCCAAAAACAGGAGTCATAAATACATCTGCAAGATCTAGCTTAACGCCCTTCTGGATAAGCCATGCTGACAGCTGAACTGCCATTATGGAATCTCCGCCGGCATCAAAAAAGTCCGCATCATCCTCAACTTCTTCAACCTGGAAGACTTCCTTCCACGCCTGTTTCAATAGTTCTTTCATCTCACTAGCTTCCATCTTCTTCTCTCCTTAGTCTTCCTTATGACATAAAAAAAATGCCTACTTAACAATTTTATAGCAGTAAAAAAGTGAAGTAAACATTTTTCAAATCTCAATTTATTAATAATTTATAAACTGTTTATCATTCAAGAATTTCAAGAAAAGTCTTGGTATTTTGGGCTGCATTTCCTCTAAATACAGCAGACCCTGCAACTATTACGTTAGCTCCATCCTCCAGTACCGTCTTAACATTGTTATGATAAATTCCGCCGTCCACCTCAACATCTGTAGAAAGGCCTCTTTCAGTGAGCATATTTCTGACTTCTCTTATCCTTTCATGAGACTTTTCAATGAAAGGCTGTCCGCCAAAACCGGGTTCTACAGTCATGACAAGGATCATATCAACAATTTCCAGATATGGTTCTAGTTCCCTAACATCTGTTCCGGGCTTTATGGATAGTCCTGCCTTTTTGCCCAGGCTGTGGATCTTATCGATTACCTCTTTTGCATCCTTAGTAGCTTCAAGATGAAAAGTTATGATGTCTGCACCACACTCAGAAAACTCATCAATATACCTGATTGGATCCATTATCATCAAATGCACATCAAAAACCTTGTCTGTCACACTCCTTATGCTCTTTATAACCGGCATTCCAAGGGAAATGGATGGTACAAATGTACCATCCATAACGTCGATATGAATATACTGGGCTCCGGCATGATCAACATCCGATATCTGCTGTCCCAGGTTTTTAAAATCTGCTGCCAGAATTGAAGGACTTAATATATTTTTCATTGATAAAACTCCCCGCAAATATATTTTTATCCAATTATATCATTCTACGCGCTCAATAACCACGCTCTTCATTCCGGCTTCCAGCATCAGGTCTCTCATAGCTTGTGTATATCTTTCTCCGGGGAACCCCTGATACCAGCCGATAAGGCCCCGGTATCACCCTCAGAGTATTCTTATCAGGCTCCGCAGGCAGGCTATCTACAATATGTAGTCTGTCTGACTCCCCTATAAACCACTTGATTTCGATACCCAATAATCTTAAATATATATAAACAAGTCATAATCAAGACCCGCCTTATTGATTGTAACCATCCCCAGATATCTATCAATGGACTTTCGCGGCATAAATCCTCCCGCCCTCATTGGAATAATGCAATGCGTTCATATACTTCATCCGGGCGGTCCGGTTTATTCCACGGTTCCATTGACAGATATCTGGGGATAGTTATGTGGTCACTAAGCGGGAATTGATTATGGGGGGCTCAGTTTTTTGCACTTTAGAATTGGATTTACTGATAAATCAGGTTTTCTATTGTGGAAGCGGATAAACATATGGCTTGTTGAAACTAATATATCTGCCGCAATTAGTGTTTGATACATATAAGGCAGTTTGAATTTGAACGAAAATGTAACCAATCACTGCCTTAATCTTTGAGCTTTCCATTAGCGGCACTCGTACAATTGGTGATAACTCTGCCGCATCAGTTCATATGTAAATTTACGGCAGTTGCTACATGCCTGATTTATCTGCCTAAATCATTCATTTCCTATAATCTGGTAGTATGAAGATTCTTATGCCTCAATAAATCAAAGGAAAACAACTGCCGAATAGAGCAATAAACGAATTTTAGGCAGTATATGGATGGTTTTAATCACTGCCTGACTACCAGAAAGATAGATTTGCGGCAGTAATTTCTTGTCTAAACATTCATTTACACCTTGTATACTACATTTACCTTGACAAAATGCCATTCTGTACTACTGACAAAAATAGGCCTTATAGGTGAGAACGCTGCATGATATCCCGTAAGCATAACGCCAAGCAAACAACTTTTCATTCAATCATAATCATAAGGATGTTCGATATCTTTACTTCTTAGGGTCAATTCCACTTCAAAAACAGCTTTCTGACCAATATGTTCTGTCAGGTTGTCCATATCATCAATAAAACCAGATTCAAGATGTATTCTTGGCAACCTTTTACTTGAATTTCCTCCATGAGATGCTTGAATGACCTAGATAAGGGATGTATATGGCATGAGGCGAACATCTTTATGACAGATATTGTGTGCCAGGTTGCCTGCCCCGGTTAATGACTTTTTGGCACAAAGGCGCATCCATTGAGCTCCCCATAATCAATGCCCGCTTAGTAACAAAGTAACCATCCCCAGATATCTGTCAATGGAACCGTGGAATAAACCGGACCGCCCGGATGAAATACCAGAATGCATTACATCCTAGTAAATGAGGGCGGGAGAATTTATGCCGCGAAAGTCCATTGATAGATATCTGGGGATGGTTATAATAAATAAAGCGGGTCTTGATTATGATTATGACTATTTCTACAAACTCTCAGATTCTCTGCCTCTCTACAAGCTCGGCAAAGTATCCCTGTTTCTCCAAAAGTTCACTATATGTTCCCTGTTCTATGATCCTACCGTCGTCAAGAACAAGTATCCTGTCACAGTTTTTGATCGTTGATAATCTGTGGGCAATTACAACTCTGGTGCAGCCCATTTTCTCTAGAGCCTCTGCAACATGCTTTTGTGTGCTGTTATCAAGCGCTGATGTGGCTTCATCAAATATCAGTACCTTGGGCTTTCCTGCAATTGCCCTGGCTATCATTATCCTCTGGCGCTGTCCGCCTGAAATACCACCCTGGCCTTCTCCTATCATGGTTGCCATTCCCATTGGCATTTCCCTGATATCATCAGCAATGTCAGCTATTTCTGCTGCTTCCCATGCCTCATCCATGGTAAGTGAAGGATTGGATATTGCAATATTGGAATATACATCTCCTTGGAAAAGACCTGCATCCTGGGTAACAATTCCCATCTTTTTGCGAAGAGATAAAATGTCGTAGCTGCTTATATCCCTGCCATCAAAATAAACAACACCTTTCTCCGGCTTTTCAAAACCAAGAAGAAGCCTTACCAGCGTCGACTTTCCGCACCCGGTCTTTCCAACTATAGCTACATACTCACCTGCCCTGACCTTGAAAGAAATATCCTTAAGCACATAGGGTGAATCCTCGTCATATCTAAAAGACACATTTTCAAGTTCTATACTTCCCCTAATATCTGTTACAATCTCTTTTCCAAAAGACTCCTCAGGCTCAGCCTCCAAAAACGGCTTGGCCATTTCAATTATTGGCTTGATATGTCCAAGGGTAAGGGCAATTCCTGCAAAAGACATGAATGCTCCCATAAGCATTCCGTATGATGACGAAAATGCAAAGTATGTTGACTGATCCAGATTGCTTTTAATAGCCATAAAATATATCACTATGGTGGAAAAAAGTGTGATCGCTGTAGAGATCACGGAGTTCATCTTGATAAACAGAGGTGGATTATATATAAGCTCCGCTGTTTTTCCATAGGCGTCCGCCCATTTTGCAAAAGCTCTTTTCTCAGAACCGGAAAGCTTAAGCTTCTGAACGCCGGTAATAAGGGCATATGTAAGACCCGACTCAGCTGAAGCATGTTCCATATGTTCCCGGGTCACCTTTATCTGCATGAAAGTTGAGGCGATGGAGAACGCAACTGTAATAATGACTATAATAAATGCCGGCAATGCAAGAGATGGCGCAAAATGGAATATCTGCCCGATATACATAAGTGATGCAATGGAAGTAAGGCTCGTATTCAGCATCATATCCGTGATCATGGAACACAGGCTGTTTACAGACTGGGAACGGTTATGTAATTCTCCCGGGCTGTACTTTCTGAAAAATTGCGTAGGAAGGGATATGATCCTCATCATCATGGCTGCCTGAACAGCAATCGAGGTCTTGATATCAATTCTCTTCTCCATGAGATTTTTGGTGATGCCAATCATCTGCTGGGTCAGTGTAACGCATACCATTGATATTGCGACACCTACAAGGGCATTCACTTTGCCGCTTCGAACCGCAGGTCCTGTGAGAAGTCTTGTCATGCTGGGGAGCATAAGTCCTACCAGTGTCGTCATAAAAATCGACACCACAAGCAGTGTAAGATCCCCTGTAGAAATGTAGCTTCTCATATACAGTATAAGGTCCGAGATACCAAGTTTCTTCTGAGGAAACGGCCTGTAAAAGCAATATGCCATACTGCCAAAAAGACCGGAATTTTTAGAGGTTACCCTTTCTCTTTTTCCTGTCTGCGGATTTCTAAAGTAGTACCCCGACATTTCCCCGGGTAAAAGAGCTATCGCCTCTCCATCATCCTTTGAAAATCCCATAATAGGGCCAAAACTGTCTTTGTACCAGCCCTCCTCTAAAATGACCTCTCTTCGCATGATACCGCTTGGACGAAGACAATAATTAAGCTGCTGATCAAAGTCTTTTATATCGCTGGAGATTACTGCAGGTTTTTGATGGAAGTACTTTAAAATCTCATCTACCGCATTTTTGCAGATTATACTTTCATCTGTGATCTTTTGGGCATAACTATTCCCCAGGACAACTCCTGACACACGAAGAAGGGAGTCTTCCAGCATCTGATCATCAGACTGTTTTCTTTCTTCTATCTGATCCTCAAAAAAGCCCATACAGCCCCCTTACTCATTGGATACCAGATCTGCGTACATTCCGCCTCTGGCCATAAGTTCATCATGTGTTCCCTGTTCAACAATCACTCCATGATCAAGAACGAGTATCTTGTCACTGTCCCTTACCGTTGAAAGCCTGTGGGCAACTACAATGCAGGTAATCCCTCTGTCTTTTATAGCTTCCACAACTTCATGCTCGGTCTTGGCATCAAGCGCACTTGTAGCCTCATCAAGGATCAGTATTGTTGGATCCTGGGCAAGGACACGGGCAATCTCAAGTCTCTGTTTCTGACCGCCTGAGAGGTTCCTTCCCCCTGATGTGAGTTTATATTGATATCCGCCCTTAAGGCCGATAATATCGTCATGTATCTTTGCATCCCTTGCAGCAAGGATCATTTCAAAGTCCTGTATGGATTTATCCCACATACTGATATTGGCAGCTACAGAGTCTTCGAAAATGATGATATCCTGATCAACAACTGCAATTGATCCGGTCATTACCTCTCTTGGGTAATCACCTCTTTTTTTGCCGTCAAAGAGTATTTCTCCGCTCCAGGGCTGATACAGACCGGAGACAAGCTTTGATATGGTTGACTTACCGCTTCCTGTCTTTCCAACGATTGCAATTCTTTCTCCGGGATTTATCTTAAGAGAAAAATCCTTGATCAAAGGCTCTGAAAGAGGTGCATATCCGAAAGTGATATTCTTAAGTTCCACTTCTCCGCGAAGCTTCTCCATCTTTGCATCTTTTGCATTGGATTCAAGTCCCGGATCATCGTGGTACTCCATTACATCTTCAATTCGTTCCATGCTGGCGCGCATCTCCATGATGGTTGTGCCCGCATTAACAAGACTCATCGCCGGTGCCATGAATGCACTAAGAAGTCCCTGGAACATCGTAACCAGACCCAGTGTGAATTTACCCTGCATTACAAGATACACACCGACAACAAGAACAGCATAGTTAGCGACAATGCTGATATATCCGGGTATTGCTCCAATATATGTATCAGTCTTTATTGTGCGCACCTGCTGGTTATTAACCGCAGCCTGATATCCTGCCCACTTCTGGAAAAATCCGACTTCTGCTCCGCTTCCCTTTATAGTCTCTATCATTTCTATTCCGCTTACAGCAGTGGATTCAAGCTTGCCCTGCTCGCGCAAAGTGACTCTTGCAATATTCATGCGCTTATATGCTATTATCTGAGATATGAGAACGTTGATAAAAAGAGCTCCCAGACCAATCACCGTTAAAAGAAGACTCTGCTTTATCATGACAACCAGATAAAACACCATCATGGCAGAGTTAAGAAGAAGAGGCGCGAATGTATTGACCAGTGTTTCCGCTATAGTCTCATTCATAGCGGCTCTTGACTGAATATCACCTGCAAGCCTCTGGGAAAAGAACTCCATAGGAAGATGAAGTATCTTCCACATATATGAGGTAGTACCCACAACTGCCATTTTCCCATTGATTCGAAGGGAGTATATGACCCTTGCCCATTCAACCACAAGTTCAATAACTGCAAGCAAAACAAGCAGAAAAAAGAAGGGGTATAACCACTCTTTGTCAACCCCTGTAAGAAGTCTGTCCATAAATATTCTTGAAATCACGGAATCAATAATTGTAAAGCAATATGCTATCGCCGTGGTAATTATCACGAATGTAACGGCAGCTCCCGCGCCCTCAAGTCTCTTTTTGGCAAACTCAAGCATGCTCCTTCTGCTGCCATCCCTGACAAGGTCCTTCGTTGGCTCAAATAAAAGAACAATTCCGGTAAAGGAATTGTCGAATTCCTCCATGGACACCTTAACCTGCCCCCTTGCAGGATCGCAGATATAAGCGTGATTTCCCCTAAATCCCTCAAGCACAACAAAATGATTCATATCCCAGTGAATGATACAGGGAAATGTTCCTTCATTCCTGAGTTCTTCGGTTTCCACACGATAAGCATCAACATTAAAGCCGTAATGCTGCGCTGCAAGAACAATGTTCCTGGCATTGGATCCATTGCGGGACACACCGCAGTCAATCCTGACCTGCTCAAGAGGAACCCACTTGCCATAATATGCCATGATCATCGCAAGAGATGCAGCTCCGCATTCTAACACTTCAAGCTGCAATATGACAGGGACTTTTGCAACACCCTTGCTTTTGGGACTTTTCATCATTTTATTCATTGCTCAATCGTCTCATTTTCAAACAAAAAGCTTATTGGATGTATCCGCTCAACGATCAGTGTTCCATCATAAGTTCCATCAGGCAAAGCCAGAGTGGCATAGCCTATATTCCTGCCATATTCGTCATTGTCAGTTCTAAGTATTGTGGTCTGAGTCTGTGCCACTTCAAGCAGCATCCCTGCTTCTACCCTGCTATTGTCTATCATTACTACAGTTGCAGAGTTGTCACTTACAACAACCTTTACAGACTCAGTGGTATCAAGGGTGCCTATGCATGCAAAGGTAATCACTCCCGCAAGAAGCAGAACAACTGTTGCAAGCATGACCCACATACCAGGACCTGTGACCTTTAAATACTCTGTCAGTTTATCCGGGGATGTTATTCTGTCCATAGCCTGTTTGCGAAATAAAGCCTGTTGTTCCTCTGCCATATTGTTTCCTCCAATATTAGCTTACACTTCTTCTGAAAGAGGTTTTTCCAAAAGCTCAGGGTTTTCAACCAGTTTTTTCATGAGTTTCATAGAGCGTCCATAGTAAAAGCCGTCAGAGATTCTCTCATCAATGGTAAAAGCAAGACTGATCTCTCTTTTCATTGTTACATTACCAAAAGCGTCAAAATGGGGTCTGTTCTTTTTGGTTCCCATGATTATAAATATGGAGTTGGTTCCCCAGTTCATAAGATGGTGATATCCGATGTCCATTCCAAGGGAGCCAAGGTTTGTAAGAACGACCGAACACTGATATGGATCAGCAGCTATTACTGATTGCGGCATCCATCCGTGTCTGTCAAGGAATCTTGCGATAGCTCCAATCAGCTGCTTGAAGGGAATCTTCTTGATGATGTTCATCGCCTCTGTGGATTCATCATCATTGGTCTTACAAAAAGCTATCTGCTGCCTTATCTTTCGTCCCAGGGTTTCAATATTGTCGTTATCCTCCGCAACAATCCTTGCAAGCGTCTCATCTCCGTCATCCCTAAACTCCTTTTTGACAGTAAACGCTGCAGTTATGTTATTGCGCTGATACATAGTCTTATTGGCAATAAAGCGGTTGAGCTGCGGCCTTAGTTTTATAAGTTTAAGTGCCGACACTATTACAACATCCCAGATAGCGATCCTGTTATCTGGATGTTTGTTATTGAACTCTTTTATGTATTCCTCTGTATGGGATATATCTACCGCCATTTTCATGTATGCCTCATTATCACATCTGTTTGGATACATAAGAGGCATTACATAATGCATTGCATCTATATTTCTAATGACAGTCCCGTCGCGTCTGTCCCCCAGTCTTCTTTTAGCCAACCAAGTCTTCCTCCTACCAAAATAATAAGTTCAAGAAAAACATATAAAACCAGCGCCGCCCATACATCCGTAAAGGAGTGCTGCTTAACAAAACATACTGAAATACAGATCAAAAGCCCCCAGATTGTCAGAAAAACTTTCTTTGTACGACTAATCTGTCTGGTGGCGATCCAGGCTGAAAGAACAGCCAGTGTATATCCTACATGAAGTGAGGGACATACCCCCGTGGGAGTATCTGCCCTGTAGATTATTCCCAGCATCCAGGTAAAGATATTGCTGCGTTCAAAATGGTCAGGCCTAAGATGCTGAACAGACGGCCAAACTATATATGTTATTACGGCAACGATCTGCATACCAATGATAAGTCTCTGCGCCCGGACAAAGTTCTTTATATCGTAAAGCGCAAAGAAAAGGAGCGATCCAATCATAAAAAAGTACCAGGATACATAAAACAGAGCAAAAAACTCATTAAAGGGGATTATATCGTCAACTGCGCTGTGAACCACGTGGCACTTGCTCTCGGGAATGATATTCTCAGTAACCAGGTACATTATAAAGTATACGACCCATCCCAAAAGGAGCAGCAAATGTCTGTATTGTCTGCTTCCTATATTTGAAGGTCTAAGTTTTCTATAATCAACAACAGGTTTCTTCATAAACTATCTTTCATTATAAGGGTATTTTCTTTTTGACACATTGGGATAGGGAACCACCCTGTGTCTTGGCATATTATACGCCAGTTCTGAAATGTTGTCCTGAAGGTAGGTGCAGATCCTCTCTGCTTCTTCGTCTGATTTGTTATCTGGACAATACTTTATAGGCTCTCCAAACACCAGCTTACCAAACTTTGGACACACATACATGGGCACAAACGAAACAGCCTCCCCTGTCTGCCTGTAGTAGTACTTGGCCACATGGATAAAGCCTCTTTGGAATCTATGGACTATATTATTATACTCTGTGTATTCTTCAGGAAATATCACAACTGCTGCGCCCTCTTTTAATTTATCGCAGGAGAGCTGAAAAGTCTTCAGAATGCGCTTATCACGATACACGGGAATTGTGTCTGCATTTGTAAAAACAATTTCGCAGGCTTTGGGAAGCATATATGAAAATAGTCTGAATACAGGTCTTATAAGAACCGGCTTTTTTGACCAGAAGTCCTTATATGTATAATCAGCTACTCTCTCTTTTTCCATCATATCAGAAATGCACCAGGTATAGTGCTTTACTGGAAAATAAAGTTCAGCCGCTATGGGGCCATAGGCCTGGGAGTGATTACCCACAACAACGCAGGGACCACTTTGCAGATTTTCAACTCCCTGAGCCGTAAAAACAGGAGTAACGGCACTTACCACTTTCCTGATTATCCGATAAACAATGTGCTTCAACTGATGCCTCCAAAAATATCATATCTATCCAAAAGAAAAGTATAGCGCATTTTTGTACTTATAGCCATAAAAGCACATTATTCCATGTATATATATGATAAAATATAGTACATAATGAAGATCTGGTTTATCGACTCACTTCGAAACATCAAAAAAAGAATCATCTCATGGCTTTCCATAGTAGCTATAGTCCTGATTGGAACAACTCTGATCCTGGGAC
>JAEEGH010030421.1_pt1 | contig 10497 bp, 10 predicted proteins | sample 9134181 | NCBI WGS metagenome assembly JAEEGH01 (sample SAMN16246544, study PRJNA631951) | gut metagenome | biome: gut microbiome; feature: rumen; material: DP-attached | host: Bos | place: Iran: Karaj | collected 2018-10 | reverse complement strand
AGCTTGAGGGCGATTTTTCCGGCCAGCGCGCCCTTCACGCGGTCAAAAGCTTTCAGAAGTCCAGCCGCTGAGAGGTCGCGGGTGAAATAGACGAAGGATTCCGGCCCTGTCCGCTTCTCATAGGGAAGGTAGCTGCCGCCGTCCGTTCCTGCGGTTTTCGGCGCCGCCTGTTCGGCTTCTTTCGGCTTTGTCGCTCCGGCGCAGCCCGGCAGCGCGGTCATGGCCGCCGCCGCGCCCGCCAGTTTGATGAAATCGCGTCGTGTCATTCCTCCCATAAAAATTCCTCCTGCCTTGCATACGGGGCGTCGCCCCGAAAACCACTTGCAAATATTTTCTTCGACGGTGGAGGAAAAATTCCTGCCGTGTGCGCATCAGAAATTATTATTCCGGGCTATATCTTTATGTGCTGAAAGACGGGATTGATAAAAAAATCAGAAACTACTCGACAGCGAGCAGAGAACGAAGTATACTGAATGGTGTTTATGAGCAACGGCGCAAAGCAGTTGCCAAAGAAAGGCAGATGGATCATACTATGGCGCCTGACAAAACAACGATAACCATTTTGATTATTGACGATGATGAGATTGTTTGCCATATGGCGCAAACAATTTTGGAAGACAATTTGCGATGTGAAGTTTTGACGGCCCATTCGGGCATGGATGGCGTCGATATGATGATCGAGAACGAGGTGCATTTGGTACTTCTTGATGTGGCAATGTCGGGGTGGGACGGTTTCAAGACGCTTTCCATCATACGAGATAAAGTGTTGCTGCGAAAAATTCCGGTTATCATGCTGACTGCCTCCGCCGATCGGGGATCCGTAATCAAGGCTCTGGAATTAGGAGTTGTGGATTATCTCCGCAAACCGTTCCTGCCAGAAGAACTGGTTACCCGCGTCTCGAAGGTCATATGGGAGTATGGGCAGGAGGAGAGCTTTGTGTGCTGAGTCTGCGCATTGATAATTTTTTCAATGATTTCTGCAGATCGAATCATCGTCCTTGACGAGATCACGGGAAAGCGAAATCTCGGATAGCGTGAAATAATGCTAAGAAAAAACCACCTTCCAAAACGTCGGAAGGTGGTTTTGCTTTGTGGATATGTTACGCCGCTGCCGTTTTGTTTCCTTTTTTCTTTTGCACAAGAACGGTCAATATGAGTACCACGAGGCCGATAGCGTCGGTTTCCATGCCGGGCTTGATCAGGAGAAGCGCGCCCGCAGCCGCGATGACGCGGAGCCATGCCGCCATCGGCGCGAAGAGGTACCCTTCGACGGCGACGGCGATCAGGAACACGCCGACGCAGGCGCTGGCCGCTACCCACGCGCCCTCGGCAATGGTCGTGTTGATCAGCATGAGCTGCGGCGCATAGACGAACATGAACGGCACGATGAAGCCCGCGATTGCCAGCTTGACCGATGCGACGCCGGTTTTCATCGGGTTTCCGCCGGACAGGCCCGCCGCTGCGAAAGAAGCCAGCGCCACAGGCGGCGTCAGGTTCGCAAACATCGCGTAGTAGAACGAGAACATGTGGGCCGCGCCCGCGGGAATGCCGAGCTTCGCGAGAGCCGGAGCCGCGATGGTCGCCGTGATGATATAGGCGGGAATCGACGGAAGCCCCATGCCAAGAATCATGCAGGTAATCATCGTGAAGAACAGCGTGAAGAGCAGGCTCGTGGAGCCGAGGGCGATGATGGTGTTCGCCATCGTCAGGCCGAAGCCCGTCTTCGAGCAGACGCCGATGATGATGCCGACGCAGGCGCAGGCCACCGCCACCGAGACGGTCTGCTTCGCGCCGTCCGCCAGCGCGTCGAGGAAGGTCGAGAAGGTCATGCGCGTCTCTTTGCGGAACATGGAGACGACGATGGTTACGAGAATTGTCATGACCGCCGAGAAAATAACAGTGGTGCCGGAGAAGAACAGCATATAAAGCAGGAACAGCACAGGAATCAAGAGATGGCTGCGCCGCTTCATCACGTCGCCGGTCTTCGGAAGCTGGTCTTTCGGAAGCCCCACAAGGCCGTCCTTCGACGCTCTGAGATGCACTTGAAGCACGATGCTCAAATAGTAGAGCAGCGCGGGAATGGCCGCCCAGGTGATGATGGTCGAATACTGGACGCTGATCATTTCCGCCATGATGAAGGCCGCCGCGCCCATGATCGGCGGCAGGAGCTGACCGCCGACGGAGGCCGCCGCCTCGACGGCTCCGGCAAACTCCTTCGAGTAGCCGGTCTTTTTCATCAGCGGAATCGTGAAGGCGCCCGTGGTGACCACGTTCGCCACCGCCGAGCCGTTGATCGAGCCTAAGAAGCCCGACGCGATGACCGAGACCTTCGCAGGGCCGCCTTTCGTGTGGCCTGCGAGCGCCAGCGCGATGTCATTGAAAAATTGCCCCATGCCGCATTTCGACATGACCGCGCCGAACAGGATGAACAGGAAAATATAGCTGGCCGCGACGCTGACCGAGGTGCCGTAAATGCCCTCGGTGTTCGCGAAGAAATGGTTCGACAGCGAGGCCCAGTCGTAGCCCCGGTGCATGAACATACCGGGGAATTCGCGCCCGAACAGTCCGTAGGCGATGAAAACGAGGGAGAGAATCGTCAGCGCGTTGCCCGTGACGCGGCGCGCGCATTCGAGGACCAGCGCAACGAGCAGCGTCGCCATATAGATATCCGTGGTGTTCGGGTTGCCCGCGCGTTCCACCACGCCCAAATAGTCCGTATAGATGTAAATCGGCGCGGCAAAAGAGAGCACCGCCAAGATCCAGTCCAAAACAGACGGCTTCGTCATGTCCGAGTTCTTTCCCGCCGGGTACATCAAAAAGCCCAGCGCCATGATCATGGCCACATGAAGCGAGCGATGCACCAGCGTGACCGGAGGACCGAAAGCCGCCGTGTAAAGATGATAGCAGGAGACGAGCAGGCACGCGCCGAAGAAGAGCTTCTTCATCAGCGGGTTGGTGAATTTGCGCGTCGCCGACTCCTTGTCCAGCTTCCGTATGATTTCCTGTGATTTTTCTTCCAGCCGTTCCGTTTCCTCAGTTTGGAGCAGCGTGTTTTCCGTTTCCTTTGCCATCAAAAAATCTCCTTTTCGTCACGACGAGATTCACCCGCGTGTGCTCGGGGAGCGTCTCGCCCTTCGCAATCAAAACGTCGTTCAGTTTGATGTCCCGTGTGGCGAAATGCGAGTTTATCCAGGTAAATTCGTGAAACACCTGATTGATATTGCTCATGTAGATCATGCCGTCGTCGTCGACCCAGACCTCAGTGCCTTTGTTCTCGGGAATGCCCGCGCCGAAGGCGGGAAAGGCAATCATATCGAGGATCAGGTCGCGGTTCGCGTCGATGTGGTAATACTCGTGCCAGGGGATTTTCTCCCAAGAATGAATCCAGCCAAAGAAAAGCTGATCGCCCTCTTTGGCCGGAACTTCAACATAGATTTCTTTCGTTTCGTAGTCGTAAATCCGAAGCACGGTTTCCGCCGAAAGCTCGTTCAGCGCCCACAGTCCCGCGAGCAGGACGACGGCCGCGCAAAACGCGACAGCCGCCTTTTTCATGCGCTGCTTACTTCAGGATGCCTTTATCCTTGTAGAACTTCTCTGCGCCCGGGTGCAGCTTGACGCTGGTGCCCTTGATGCCGCGAAGAGCGGTGTCAAGCTTGATCTCGCGCTTCGCCGTCGCATGGGACGCGCCGATGGTCTCAAGGCCTTTGTCGGAGTAAATGCCGCCGAGAAGGTCGTATACCACGTCGTCGGACAGGTTCTTCGAGACGAGCATGATATTCATGACCGCCGCCGTCACCGTATCCTTGTCCGTGCCGTAAGTATCCTTCGGGATCTTCCACTCGACGTAGAACGGATATTTCGAGGTCAGCTTCTTCAGCGCTTCGCCGTCCACCGGAACGAACACGATCTTCTTCGTCGTGCCCAGCTCCTTGATCGTCGCGTTGCCGAGACCGGAGGTAACGAACGCCACGTCGCACTGGCCGTTCTTCATCTGGTCGATGGCCTCGCCGTAGGAGAGGTAATCCACCTTCGCATCGTCATAGGTCATGCCGTTGGCCTCGAAAATCATGCGGGCGTTCAGCTCGACGCCGGAATTCGGGGCGCCGACGCCGACGCGCTTGCCCTTGATGTCGGCAAACGTCTTGATGCCGGAATCTTCCGTCGTGACAATCTGCACTACGTTCGGCCAGAGGCCCATCATCGCGCGGAGGTCGGTGGCCTTCGGCTTGCCTTCATATGCTCCAAAGCCTTCCACGGCCTGGATTACGGAGTCGGACATCGCAATGGCGAGCTCGCCTTTGCCGGTCAGGATCGCGTTGATATTCTCGCCTGTGGCGCCCGTGGCCGTCGCCGAGGTCTTGTAGCCCATCTCGCCGATGACCTTCGAGAACGCGCCGCCGATCGGGAAATAAATGCCGCTGGTCGGGCCGGTCAGCACCGTGACAAATTCTTTGCTGCGGTCCACCTTCGTCTCCTTCTTCGGCGCGCTGGAGCCGCCGCTGGAGCTTCCGCCGCCACCGCCGCAGGCCGCGGTCATCACGGCGAGAGCCGCGATCAGAATGGCGCTCATCAGTTTCTTCCACATACGTTATCCTCTCCTTGTTATAAAATTTTGGAATATACCCCCAAACTTATACCTATTATATCATTTGAGTATAGTTTGGTAAATGTTTTTTGCGCGTTTTCGGAAAAAAATTGCGATATTCCTGTGAAAGTCCTAATCGCCGTTGGCTCAGCGAAGGCTTCCGCTATGCAGGCATATGAGGAATGATCCTGAAGACGACTGTGTGGGCGGATATGATCTGCGCGTGGCGGGCGAAGAATATCACACCGTCCTGCGGCGCGCGAAGCTCCTCGACCGTTTCGGCGGTATACGGGTCCGTGATGCGGGCCAGCAGCTCGCCGCGTTTCACATATTCCGAGGCCTTGCGGTCGTAAAGCAGGATTCCCCCGGACCTGCTCTGCACGGCGACAAGATCTTTCTCGCTGATTTCCAGCGTGTCATCGCCCGGCTGCAAGTCGGTACAGGAGAGCATGCCGCGCTTCGAAAGGAAACGCAGGACGCCGTCCGCTCCCATGCGGGCACTTTCCTCGTCGATGGACTCCGTGGCGCGGGTGTAAAGAGAAAAGGTCCTCGTTTCCCAAATCTGCCAGTTGTAGTTCAGCGTCGTGGTGTCGTAAGGGCGCGGCTTCCGTATTACGAGGTAGGGCAGCCCAAAGTCGAGGCCTTCTTCGTTCTTTTGCAGTCCCGTGTCCATGATACGGACATGAGGGACAAAGTCCCCGGGCAGATAAAGGCTCGTCAGGTGGACTCCGTATTCATAGCCTTTCAGCGACTCGAAAATGCGCCATGCCAGCCGCTGCGTCGTCTCGCCTTCATCATAGCCGGGAAACATCCGGTTGATGTCCGTGTTGTCGAGAGGCCAGAACCGATGGCTCACATTCATGGAAAACTGTCCGGCGCAAGGTATGACGAGCAGGCCGCAGTCGTCGGAGAGACGTCCTTCCTTTTCCAACGCCGACAGCTTTTGCACGAGCGTCGCCGCCGTGTACATCTGCTGGAACTCGTCGCCCCGAATGGCTCCCATCACCGCGAGAGTCTTTTCCTCCGATCCGAAATAATAGCCGTAGACCGGTATCGGCTGACGGTACGGCAGCGCGTCAATCGTAAAGAGCAGTTCCTTTCTCATCGCGCGGCGCCTCCCAGTATTCTCGCGATCAGCGAGCCTTCGTTGACCACCGGGTATTCCCGCAGGGTGAATACGAGCCCGCTGACCGGGCTGAGCAGCTTTTCCTTGATCCCGCCGTTCATCGGGTCGGCGATCAGCCCGATCAGCTGGCCGCGTTCAATCCTGTCCGCGTGCTTCACCTGAGGGATGAAAAATCCGGAGGCTCCGGCATTGACGAACGCCACGCTGCCGTCGCTGCTGATGATCGGGGGCGCCACCGGCGGCGCCGACTCATGCATCATGGAAAGGTGCGACATGACGGAAAGGATTCCCGTGATAAGCTGGTCCCCGTAATTTCGGGTAATTCGCATGCCGACTCCCATTTCCACCACCAGCGTCGGCGTGCCGATGGAGTTCAGGCTGTAAGCCAGCGTGCTTTCCAGCACCGTCGCCGCGCTGTGTATCCATATGAAGTTCATGTTCAGGAGCTTCGCGAGCGGCGTCAGCACGTCTGCGCTTTTCTCGTTGATCCTGACCTGCGGGATTTCGCGCAGGAAGATATTGCTGGCGTGGATGTCGATGCAGAGATCCGCTCCGGCAATATCGTTCACGATGCCGTTGGCGATATACTCATACATCGTTTCGTCGGGGCTTCCGGGGAAAATCCTGTTCATGTCCAGGTCAAAACCGGGGAGTCCGCGGTAAATCGTGCTGATGCCCAGAGGATTCAGCGCCGGGTAAATATCGACGGTTCCGCAAAGCGATCTCTTTTTCTTTGCCAGCACCCGGGAAAGCTGCCACGCCACATACTGCCCCTCCAGCTCGTCGCCGTGCGTGCCGGTCACGACCGCGAGCCTGTGGCTTTCAGGCTCGGAGCCCTCTATGCGGTTTTTCTGTATAACCAGCCGCTCGCCCACAGGCAGCTCGGCGGATACTACTTCCTCGATCATGTCGTCCTCTCATTCCTCTGTAACCCGCATGAACACTGTCTGCGTCTGGTTTGCGCAGCCGCGAAAAACGCCGCGTTCCAACGGGCAATCGCTGTAATCCCTGCCAACGCAGAGTTTCAAATAACTCTCGCCCGCCGACGTGCGCCGCGTCGGGTCGAAGCCGTGCCAGATCCCGTCCACCCAGACCTCTGCCCACGCGTGACTGGCGCCTTCGCCCACGGGAAGTCCGCTGACATATCGCGCGGGAATCCCCGCCATACGGCAGAGCGTTATGAACACATGGGCATAGTCCTGGCAGACGCCCCGGGCGCGCCGGAACGCCTCGCCCGCCGTAGTCGAGACCTCTGTCTCTCCCGGCGCGTATGAAAAATGCTCATGTACGCTGTCCGCGATAATCTGGGCATTTTTCAGCGCATCGCCCCGTTCCGGGACAATATCCTTCAAAAAATCACTGAGTTCTTCCGTCGGCTGCGTCAACGGCGAAGGGTAACGGTAAAAGGGCTCCGCTTCCGTCTTTTCCCGCAGGGAATCGTCACGGTACGCCTTCCCGTGAAGCGTATACCTGAACCCCTCGTGTTCCTTTTCGAGCCTGCCGGAGCAAAAACGGTTCCCGAAGGCGTCCGTGCCGAAGCTCATCCTTGCGTCCTCCGGCATGATTGTAAACGTATGCGACAATATCTTTTGCTCGGGAAGATCGGCGGGGAGGCAGCGCAGCAGAAATTCATGCCCGGTCACGTCCGTCGAAAACCGGAGCTCCGTATCAAAGTAAAAGGACAGTTCCATCGTCGTCCCTCCTACAGTGCGAACAGGCCTTCCACCGCCGCAAGGAGCGAAGCGCGCCTGTCAACGGGAACTCCAAGCAGGCACGTTGCCATCATTCGCTCGGCGCTGGGATCAGCCCTAAGATTCGTTCGCTCCCTCCGCTTGATGAGCTTTCCAATTTCCGTGCCGACGGATTCCAGCCGCCACCCCAGACGAAGGTACAGGCTCAGACGTTCGACGCTCGCGCCGCATTTGATGATGTTCCTCACGTTCTCATCGTCAATGCAGTCGTCGTAACAGCCGCGAAATGCCATGATGCAGTCGATGACACGCTGCAGCGGCAGCGTCGGGCTTATGCTGTCGCTGCCGCTGGCGAGCGCGTTCACGGCAAGCTCGAGGTACGCCAGCGTACGGCTTCCGATCGTCTCGCGCAGCATCATGCCGTTGCCGAGCATAGCGTCGGCGGCGGCGCGGAGCGACTCGGGATTTTCCCCATCAAAAACGTAGTCGTGCATGAATTCTTCCGCCGTCCTGTACTCGCAGCCGATCTCCAGTGCCGAGCAGAACGCGGCGTAATCGGGCGGCTCGCCGTCGATCAGCCGGTCGTACCAGCTCCAGAAATAGGCCAGCGTAGTGGCGACCCGTTCGTAGTAACGGCCCAGCCAGAAGAGACGCGAAGCCTTGTTTATCGACATATCACCCATGTGTCCTTGAACCCTCCTCCCTGTGACGAGTTTACGACGAAGCTGTCGGGGTTCCTCGAGAAGCGCGTGAGCCCGCTGGGCCAAACGGAAACCTCTTCGCCCGTGAGCACGAACGCCCGAAGGTCGGCTTTCCTGAAGACGAGTTCATCCTCGTCGTAAAGCGGCATATCCTGAAAATCAATGACCTCCTGCGCGATGAAGCGCCTCGGATTGGAACGGATCGCCCGCTTCAGTTCCTCGCGCTGCTCATGCGTGAGATTTTCGCCGAAGATTACGCCGTACCCGCCGGCCTCGGCTACGTCCTTGATCACGAGCCGTCCGATATTTTCCTCCACATACGCCATATCGGGCTTGAAATAGGGCAAATAGGTGGGCGCGTTGTCGAGGATCGGGGTTTCGCCCAGATAATACGAAATCATTTTCGGGACGAAATAATAAATGCCCTTGTCGTCGGCCACGCCGTTGCCCGGCGCGTTGATGACCGCCACGTTGCCCGCCAGATACGCACTGATGAGGTTCGGTATGCCGATCAGCGACGACGGCTCGAAGAACAGCGGGTCGATATATTCGTCACTGACGCGCCGGTACAGCGCGCCGACCAGTATGGCGCCTTTACTCCCCCGGTAAGAGAGTTTTTGATCCTCGACAAAAAGATCGCCGCTTTCCGCCAGCACGGCGCCGGACTGCTCCGCAAGGAACGAATGCTCAAAATACGCCGCATTGTACCGTCCGGGCGTAAAAATCACGTTGATTCCCCCGACGTTCACGTAATCCATGACGCGCGCCAGCAGCATGCCGTAATCGCGATTGTCCATCACCCGGTTCCGCTGGAACGTATCCGGACTGCACCGTCGGCAAAGCCTCCGCGCGATCAGCGGATAGGACGCGCCTGAAGGTATGCGGAGATTATCCTCCAGCACATACCACTTGTCGTCTTTGCCAAGCACCAGATCGATGCCGGAAATGTGGCTGTAAACCCATCCCGGCGGCGTCGCGCCCTCGCACTGTGCGAGATAGCCGGGGGAACAGTAGACAAATTCCTCGGGGATGACTTTGTCCCGAATGATGTTCTTGTCGTGATAAACGTCATAGATGAAGCGATTCAGCGCGGTCACCCGCTGGACGAGGCCGCGCGAGAGCTGCCCGAAGTCTTCCTCCGAAATCTGCCGCGGCATCGGGTCGAAAGGAAACAGGCGCTCATTGAAGGCGCCGTCCTTGTAAATCCCGAATTTCACACCATACCGGGCCAGCTGTTCATTGATCTCGTCCTTATGGATCAATAATTCTCTCATAATCGGCACCTCCTCCAAAAAACAAAAAACAGGACGAAAAGTCGCAAAAACTTCGTCGTCCTGTTCCCAAGGCCATATTCTTGTTTGAATGGGTATATTATAAATTGAGGAACGCCGCTTGTCAAACAAGGCGCTGCGTATTTTTGCCGCCATTTCAAGTGAAATAAAAATGTTGTTTGCTCCCATAATTCCTGCATCTTCGAAGCATGCCCCGCTTCCGATGCAGCAAAATCTCTTACGATTGTATTCTGTATTTCATTTGAACCCCAGCAGGCGTTTCACTTCCTGGACATGATTCCGGCTGACCGGGATTTCCTCGTTTGGAAGCCCCTTCATGTGCAGCGAGAAGTTCCCTTTGAACCACGGAACCACTTCGGAAACATAATCGAGATTCACGATATATTGCCTGTGAACCTGCAAAAACGGGGCGCCGGACAGAAACGCCGCCATGTCCTGCATATTGAGCTGCGAGGAGAATTCTCCCGCGCCCGTACGCACAAAAACGGCTTTGTTCTTCACATACGCCATGATAATCTCCGGGCGCGTGACGGGATACATCCTTCCGTCGCGCATCACTGTGATGATCTTGTTCGTATCGTGCACACTTTTGAGAAGCGCCTTCGCCTTCTCGAGGGTGCGTGCAAGAGCCACTCTCGAAACAGGTTTTGTTATGTAACCGATGGCGGGGGTGTCGAAGGCGTCCAGAGCATATTCTCCGTAAGCCGTCACAAAGATGACAAGCGTTTTGACCTTCATTTCCCCGAGGCATCGGGCGAACTCTATGCCGTTCATGCCAGGCATCTGGATGTCGAGGAACACGAGCTCGCAGGGAGTGGTCGAGATATATTCGAGGGCGGGCGCCGTCTGGCTGAATTTTTTCACCACATGGAAATCGGGATGAGCCTGAAGCAGATATTCCAGCTCGTCGCAAAGCGGGGCCTCGTCATCGACGATTACAGTCCTTATATCCATGTCCGTTCACTTCTTTCTGATCAAAGGGAGCACTATGACGAAGCTGGTCCCCTGTCCTTCCGCGCTCGTTATGCTGACGGTTGCTTCGCCCTTGTAAATGCTTTTCAGGCGTTTCAGCACGTTTGCGACGCCGATTCCCTCGGAGCGC
>JAEEGH010030419.1_pt1 | contig 10497 bp, 7 predicted proteins | sample 9134181 | NCBI WGS metagenome assembly JAEEGH01 (sample SAMN16246544, study PRJNA631951) | gut metagenome | biome: gut microbiome; feature: rumen; material: DP-attached | host: Bos | place: Iran: Karaj | collected 2018-10 | reverse complement strand
CATTTGCACCCCGTCGTAACCCATTGTCAACTGAGTCCACAGAATGACGATTTTCAGGCCTCGTAAATTCCTCGCGGTAGAAATACGTTGCAAAAATATACTGAAATTCGGTTACTACCAAATTCCAGCCATCAAGTGTTAAAAATCAAAAGTTATTGAAAATGAGCGCTTTATGCGCAGTTAGTATTAGATATTCCTGGTTGTTTATACCCGTTTAGATACTATATTGAAACATAGGTAATCCCAGATATTCCACACTGGCTGGAATTGTGACTGATGTCACTTGAGAACATAAACTAAAAGTTCCTACAGCAATACCTTTCGTCCCTTCTTTTATCACAACATTTCCTTCTGGCCTTTTCATCTTTTTGATTTTCTTCCCGCTCCCATCTGGGCTGTCTATTTCTATGAAATTATAACCGACGAGCCAGTCGTCAACATACATAAGACCATCATGATCTGCTGTCAATCCAGATTGCTGATAGGCCTGATTGCCAATACTCACCACACTATTGGGAATATTTGTCTTTGTCATTTTCGTGCACCGCCAAAAGGCACCACTGCCTATGGTCCGTATTGTATTGGGAAGGGTCACAGATGTAATGTCCTCACAATCCCTGAACGCATTAATAGCTATATCTGTAACGATGTATTCACGGCCGTTGAAAATAACTTTGTCACTAATCACAACATCTCCTTTGGCTTTTTCGCTCTTCATAACCACAGCAAAATTACCCGTAATAAAGTAATTGACATTGTTCTTTGTACAAATCTGAGCCCATCCTTGCATTACCAATGTTAGGACAAAAATCATAATTCCAACTTTCTTCATACGTTACATTTTTCCTTATTTTGTTGCATTCTAAACTCCAAAATTCAGCATTAGCATTTCGTTTTAGGTAAGTGGAAATAAAAAGGCATGGGAATATCTAGAATGATAACGTCCGAAACGCCTTTTCCTTCGGCCTGCCCTACAAACGGCATCGGTGGCTTTAGGATTCCATCAATGTCTTTGACCGCTCTGCCACCATGTGACAGACTTGGTCGGTGCAAATATACAAACTATTTTTGAAACGGCAAAGAAAAAGCAGGAAAAGTTCAAGTGATGTTTAACTTTTCCCAATCTATATCGGTTCGAAAATTTGGAGAGACTGTGCCTACTTATTCAGACGAAGAACCTGAAAGAATGATATTATTATACAAACTAACATGGATTCTTTTTCTCATCTCTATTATTGGATTCCCATGTTTCTTTTGAGTTTTGCAAGGTTTTCTTTTAGCTCAATAGTTTGAGGGTGCTCTGTCCCTTGTTGAGATTCTAAAATTGGAAGGGCTTTTTCCCAACATTCCAATGCTTTATCATTGTTACCTATTTTACTATAAAGGAATCCCACATCATAATAGGACATTCCTGTCAGGAGATGGGTTTCGCCCAAAGCTTTTATTCTGATGTTCAGAGATTTCTGATGATGTTCAAGTGCAACTACATAATCACCCAACACGGAGTAGGCCAAACCAATATTATAATGTAAGTTAGCGACCTCTACATGTTCGAAACCTAACGTATCTTCCTTGACCATCAAAGCCTCTTTCCAATATTCCATAGCATGAACATAATCCTCCTGACGACTATATATCATGGCAATATACTCGTAGGAAGAAGCAACCTTTAGCGGTGCCGTTCCTATTGTATCCTTCCAAATATCCAATGCCATTCTTAGGCATTCCAGTCCTATACTGTCGTTTCCTTGTTCAAGACACCTTTGAGCCTGATGTTTATAGATGGTAGCTATATCGTCGTAACAGACTAAAACATTATGATGTCTTGAACCTAATACTTTCTGGTAAATATCCATTGCATTCTTGCTATCTGTAACGGCCTCATCATAGTTTCCAAGATAATCATTGACGATGCCCAAGCTTCTGTAAACCGAGGCAACATCAAGGCTGCATTCGTCATAAACTTTCCGTCTGATGTCAAGAGCTGTCTCATAACACTCCCGAGCCTTGTCAAATTGTTTCTGCATGCGGAAAACATTACCAATATTACTATAGGTCGTTGCAACATCCGGATGTTCTCTGCCTAAGGATTGTTCCTCTATAGCCAATGTCTTGTTGTACATGTCAAGGGCTTTGGAATAGTCTTTGAGTTCATAACTCGCCACCCCCATGTTATTATACAAAGCAGCTTTTCGAAGACTGCTGAAATCATTGCGCTTTTCACTTAACGCATATGCCTTATCATAATATTCCTGCGCATGCAAATAATCTCCTTGATGTACATAGACAGCACCCATGTTATTATAAGTGTCCGCTATCGTCTGCTGGGATGTTCCATTAACGCTTTGTTTGATTGCAAGAGCCTTTTCCAAACATTCCAATGCTTTCGGATAATTCTTCAGGTTGTCATAGGCGACACCAATATTGTTGTATGATGTTGCAATGTCAGATTGCAACGAATCAGCGGTGTTTTCCAATATGTCAATAGCCTTGGTATAGTATTCTATGGCTCTTGTATAGTCACGTTTCGTGTCATAGAGCACACCAAGATTATTGTAAGCAGCAGCTGTTCTATTGCTCTGTTCACCAAATAGCTCTATAGAACGTCTCAATGCCCTTTGGTAATAGGACAAAGCCTTTGTGTAATCTGTGGTATAATCAGTAAAGTACTTGCCAGCCTCAACTTGCCATTGGATTATCATGGTGTCAAGTTCTGCACGGGTCTCTACATAAAAACGGGCATCTTTGTTGTTAAAACGAGCCAACGCGATAGTATAAAGCTGATACAAATACTCGGCATCTTTCTCCTGTTGTTTCAGGATGTGTCTCATATCTTCGACGGCTTCATTTTTCAGTTTTACCCCATTAGCCATGTTGGCCATAATTTCCTCTCGATTAGCCTGATGCTGTTTCAGCAGCCCCATAAGATCAGTTGTCTGTAATAGAGAGTCAGCCTTCACTAATTCCCCGTTCTCAATACACAGACATATTTCACGTTCTTTTTCATCCAGATCGTCATAATCGATATGGGCATAATGGTTAGCGAGTTCGTCAATCATGGACTGGTATTTTTCGAAGGCTGTTTTCAGTTCTTCTACCTGTTGGCGGTACTGTTCAATGGAAATCGTTTTTACTTCTATCTGTTTCTTCAGCTGGGCAACTTTTCTCTTATAAGTTCTTTCGGCTGCCTGGTAGGCCTTATTCTCTATTCTCAGTTTCTCCTTTTGCAATTCTTTGGACGACACCATAATAATGCAAACAGGAATCTTGTCAGAAAAGGCCAAATAACGTCCAATGACATTAGGGTCGTTCAGCTCATAGCCGTTTTTTTGTATCTGCTGAAAAGCGAACTTGTCACCATTACTAAAGCCTGGAAACAGAATAGAGAAAAGCCCTTTTTCATTACTCAGGACCGTATTATGGGCACCCCTTGTACGGATAGTGACATTGCCAAGTGGTGTCCCCGTCTTATTGGGTCTTCCTAGAGTTTTGATGTATCCATTTTGCGTTTGAGCACTTATGACGACACAACTAACCAACATTATGACTATAATAACTGTCTTTGCATTCATGGTTCAGTACCCTCTAATTCCCTAATTTTCATTCTAACCTTGACTACTTCCCTGTTTTGTCCGCCATAGAGCAAGGTTTTGATTTCCTGTGATTTTTTCAAACAAGCTATGGCCTGCGTCTTATTCCCTTCGGCCATATATTCTTGGGCAAGGTTTTCGCTAAGGATTGCCACTCTCAGTGCATACTCCCGGTCTCTTTTAATAGCCTCCAAATCACTGGTTGCTTTGTCAATGATTTGTTGTGCTAATTCCATCTTTGCTTTCACCTCAGCCTTAGCGGCTCGATTACGTTCTAAAACGGTGTTCGGGTCAAAGACGGTATGAATAAGGGAATCTGCCTTTTCCAACTCACCATTTTCAATACAAAGATATATGGTTTTGTCGATAGAATCGAGACGGTCATAATCTGTTCGCGCATAACGGTCTGCCATATCACCAATCAGAGCCTGATATTTTTCGTATTTCTTTTGTAACTCCTGATGCTGCAATTTAAATTGCAGTTCTGTCAGTTCTTTCTCTTTAAATCGTTTCTCCAACTGTGCGAGACGATCACGATAATTCTCTTCTGCTTTGTGATAGGCATTCTTTTCAATGCGACGTTTATCCTCAGCTAATTCCTTTAGATTAACCATAACAATTTCTATTGGAACACGTGAAGAAAAAACTATTTGTCGACCTATAAGGTCTTTATCTTTTAATTCATACCCTTTTTTCTGTATATGTTGCAAAACAATTGCATCTCCCTCCTGTTTGTCTTTCAAGATGATAGAAAACTGCCCATGTTTGTTGCTGATGACAGTATTGGTTTGACCACGCATACGTATGGTTACACCAGACAACGGCTTTCCTGGACGATTAGGACGCCCTATCGTTTTTACAAGTCCCTCTTGCGTCTGAGCTTGTAGTAGCAAAGGGAATAAGAGACAACTAAAAAGCCAGGTTAGTATCTTCATATCATAGAACTTTTTATAAGATATGCCGCAAAGATACACATTTATTTTTATATACAAACTATATAATTAAAAAAAAATCGTTATCTTTGCACCAAAAACAAAAAAACAGTATTATATGCTCATCAAAATAGTCGACTACATCATCCTACTATGAGACGGACTACTTTTTTTTTCATCCTGATTATACAGGTCATAACCATGGTTGGACAGAAAACCGTTCAGCAAAAAGGTATGACTTATAAATACAATGGTAAAAAAGCTCGTTCACCTCTAGGGAATGTATATCTCAAATTTGGAACGACTGCAAATGATGTCCTAAGTGATAGCGTGACAGGAGAATTCACAGTATTGTTCAGGGACATGAAGATGGGCGACCGCATCGGTACAGTCAGTGTTTCAAAAAAAGGGATGTCCGTGTTCAACCAAGCCACTGTCGAGGAATGGAACATACGTAAGGAGCCCTTGCGTCTGATTATGTGCGACAAGGAAGAATTAGAAAAGCAAAGACAAGCACTCATTGAAATAGGCAAGAAAGAAGCTGAAAAGAAATACGAACAACGAATAGCCGCTATCGAAGCGAAATATAAAGAGGGGAATATTGTTTATCATCAGAAATTAGCCGAAGCAGAGGAGGAACTTAACCGGTTCCACAGTCAGTTAGAAGATTATGCAGACTATTTTGTCCATATCGACGAAAGCGAGATTGACACAGTAACCCAAAAAGCAGTAGAGCTGTTCCGGCAAGGTGAGGTCAATCAAGCCATAGAACTGTTCAATCAGGGACGCTATCTTGAGAAACTGGGCCAAACCGTCAATAAAGTTGCATCAGGAAAGAAGCTGCTCGTAAAAATCCAGAAGGAAGTTGAAACAGGTGAAACAAGCATCGTGAGATACACCAACAACCTGAAAGCGGAGATTGCTGCCTACAAATTGGCTAACCAATGGGAAAAAGCTGGGCAACTCTTGAAAAATATAGCTGACATGTTGAAGATAGCAGAGCATTACCATGAATATGCAGTCTTCTGTCTTCAGCAAAATGAATACAAAGATGCAGAAGCGTATCTGCAGAAAGCATTAGAGGCAGAAGAGGCCCTCAAGCGCAAAAAGTCTCTTTATCATATTGCCATCATCAAGAATCATTTCGGGCAGCTTTATTTCAAGACCAACCGCATGCGAGAGAGTGAGCGCATGTACACAGAAGCCCAAAACATTTTCCTATCCCCAAAGACGAATGAAGAGCAATATCTTCCTGAAATTGCCATGGTACGCAACAACCTTGGCATTTTATACCATAAGACTGGTCAGATGGAGATTGGTGTAGAAGAATATAAGAAAGCTTTGGAGATTCGTCGCCGACTCGCAGCAGCCCACCCCGACAGCTATAATCTCATGTTAGCTGCGACACTGAACAATATGGCAAGTGTCTATAGAGACGAGCTGGATATGGAAAAAAGCATCAACATGTACGAAGAGGCTTTGACCATCTATCGCCAACAGCCAATGACCGACAAACAGGAGTGCTCCCATCAGATAGCTGACCTATTAATCAATATAGCCAGTCTCAAAAAGGAACTCTTTCGTACGGACGAAAGCGAAAAGAACTATATAGAGGCATTGCAAATCTATCGCAGTCTGGCAAAAGACAATCCGCAAGCATATAAGCCGGGGCTGGCAACGACACTGAACCATCTGGCCAGCTTCTATACTGACATTCAAAAATTAGATGAAGGTCTGAAACTCTATCAAGAAGCCATAGGCATCTGGCAGGAACTGTCCAAGCGGTTTCCCCAAACCTACCTGCCAGACCTCGCCACGTCGCTCAACGGTTTAGCCATCGTCTATCACGAGCTTCGTCAAGAAGAGAAGAGCTACGCAACCTTCAATGAAGCACTGGTCGTATACAAAAATCTATGGCCTAATACACAAAAGATATATGAGCCACTCATGGCAATGACACAATGTAATATCGCAAACTTTTACGCTTCAAGCGAACGTCATACCAACAGTTTTTCATTGTACAAAGAAGCAAAATCTATATTCAATCACAATAACAGCTACAAATCCAGATGGTTCAGGCTCTTTTACTACAAGACATTAAATAATGAGGCTAACTTTCTCTTAAATTCACACAAACTAAACGAAAGCGATAGCCTTTACAAAGAATGTTTAGAACATCTTTACGGACCAGACATTCTCATTAAATCATTTAAGGCTGTTTTATTCAACAACATAGGCGTTCTATATGCCGACAGCTCATACCAGGAAAATGGCATTCACGCTAATCATGGCACTCTTATCCATCATTATTTAAAGAGAGAGGTTGCCATACCAATCTTCATGGATGCTTCTAGATTTTCAAAACGTAGTATATTAGCAGATTTTTCTGCCTTATTTGAAACAAAGAAGAGTAACAATGATATTGTACAGATGAGTGTGCAAAGCGAAAAATACTTCAAGGATGCCATAGCATTATTCAGGGAACTTAGTACTGTCAACCGTGATATGTTTGAGCATTATCAGAATATAGCAGTGATAAACCTTGCCCTTTTATATATGAATACAAAACAATATGCTGCATGTGAAAAACTGTTGGGTGAAATTGAGAATAACTATTTTCCCGTTGCCACATCCCAGTGCCAAATTATTTCTTATCTGGCCACTGCCCTACTTTTCCAGGGGAAATTTGTTGAGGCCGAAAAGATTTATCGTCAACACAAAGATGAGCTGAAAGAAAGGTTTCTTGATGACTTCAAGCAGTTTGGCGAGGCTGGAGTGATTCCAGACGAACGGGAAAAGGACGTAGAGCGTATCAAACAGCTATTGAATTAGTGACAATTCTGGGTCAGGGGTAAGTAAACATACCCATTTCAGTTTCGCTTATCTCCAAGAGACTAACCCATCATTGCTATTCACTACAGTCTAAACGTGACGGGCATGGTGTACTTGACGCGAACAGCATCTCCCTTCTGTTTTCCAGGAGTCCATTTCGGCATACTTCTCACGACACGAACAGCCTCCCTGTCGAGTGACGGGGCAACAGATTTCACGACCTTTACATCAGTAATCGAACCGTCGCGCTCCACGACAAAGGTCACGATGACACGTCCCTGAACACCGTTCTCCTCAGCAACTACAGGATATTGAATGGTATTGGAGAGGTATTGGAACAATCCTGCTTGACCAGGAGGACACGTTTTAGTCTCTTCATGCACATTTCCCTCTTCATCCCTGTATCTAACAACATACTCCCCTCCAGCAAACGAAGGCATCTGTTCCACGACATCAAACACTTTGGTATCGGCAGAGTCTACAGGAACAGAAAGTGCTGTCTCGTGATAGTTTCGTGCACTAACGGTGACAGTAGTCATCATTGTCAAAGCAAATAATAATTGTCGCATATTCATCATTTCACATTAATTAGTTATTCACAGTGCAAAGGTACGATTTATTTCCACAAAAAAGAAAGTTTTACGTTTTTTTTCGTATCTTTGCACAAAAATGAGTGATATGAAGCAACGAGAGATTTACAGCTGTGACCAAATGATGGAGCTGATTCAGGAGGTGGGGTTCCTGCCGCTGCTAGATAGCGGTATTCGGGGCTATTCGGCAGAAGGCGAAGTGGCTCACCACGGCCAGCATGAGCAGACGGCGCAGGTAGCGGCGGAAGTCGTGCGTGTGGTGATAGCCCTCGGCCACGAAGAATATCATCATCGGGGCCGTCAGCCGTCCGATGCAGTGCAGGAATATCTGCGTCGGTGTCTCTGCCTGCTCGTAGGTCTCGATGCCCACCCATGCCAGGTGGTCGATCGTCATGGCGACGATGCGATGACCTTCAGTGCGTTGCCGCTCAATTCTTTTAATCTCATTTGTCTTTATCTCTTTTTTCGATTATTTGTTTGCCGCACACTCGCTGATGCAGGCACGGAAGAGAGGCATGGCCGCTGCATGTGGCGGAATTAGTGGACGCAGAAGAATAACAGTATTCCTCTGCGTCCTTCTCCGTTGCCACCATTCCCGACTCTGTGCGAGGCACTGCCTGAAGATGCCTCCCAGCAACTGCTCGAACTCGGGGTCGTTCAGCACGTAGCGGTTGAAGTAGGAATGGTCAATCTTCAATGTACTGCATGATGAGGTCGGCCATCTGCTCCTCCGTCTTGCCGTCGGCGGCGATGACGAGTTGGTAGTTGCGGGTGTCGTAGCGCGAGGTGCCGGTGTACTTCTTCACGTAGTTCTCGCGCATCTTGTCCACGCGCTCGATGGTCTTGCGGGCCTCCTCTTCGGTCATGTTCTGCTTGCGCATGATGCGCTCCACGCGGAAGGGCATCGAGGCCTGTTGTCAGGTTTGAACACACGCTCTACGAAACGGCCGTAGAGCAGATAGCCAATGATAAGAGCAATAATGCTCACGGTAAATGAAATCATTTTCTTACTGAGAATTTAAATTGTCATTTATTAACTTTCGTCATCTGGAACGTGGCGGTGTAGGTCGAGCCATCCTCGCGCTGGCGCAGGGCCTTCCACTTCATCACGCCGCCCTCGATGCTCTCTATTTCCCACCACTCGCGGTATTCGGTTTCGTCGCCGAAGTTTTTCCAGCGCATGCAGAGCAGGGGGCCGGCGATGAAGTAGGCTGCTGACGAGTTGACGTTGTCCACCCACTGCCCGTCGCCGGTGCGGCTGTAGTAAGTATAGGTGCCGTCGGCCTTTAATTCCCAGCGGTGCTCCTCGCCGTCGTCGTACTCCGACTGTTCGCTGGTGACACGGCCCTCCCACAGGCCCAGGGCAGTCTGCGAGTAGTCGTCGGTCACCTTGAGGGTGCGGACGGTCTCTTCGACACTCTTGACCACCGTGCCGTCTATGATCCATTTTATCTTGAGAATGCCATTGGTTACGGCATCGCTGATGGAGGCGACTGTCAGTTCATCAACAACGGTCAGGTGGTCATCGATTTTGCTGGTCATCGTTACCACATTGTCTGCGATGGCGTAGTCGAATTCTTGCCGGTCGCTCCATAGGGGTTTCAGTTCGGTGTCGGCATATTCGGACAACGATGCACTCTTATAGCCTCTACCCGCTGAGGTGAATGTGACGACAAACTTGTTGTTGGTCGGGGCGGGCTTGCCGTTGATGTCGGCCAGCATCCACTTGCCCACCAGTTTCTCTGCCAGGCCGTCGATGGGGGGATAGGCCTCCTTGCCGTAGAAGTCGAGGAAGGGCTTCACGCGGTCGTCGCCGAGATTGTCCCAGGTGATGAAGAATGCGGGCACCGTCTCACCCTGCTTGGCCCCGGCCATGATAGCGTCCACGGCCTTGCGGGCCATGCCGAAGGTGTTCTGCGCCATGATGCCCTTGAAGTGGGTGTTGCCGGCAATCAGTTCGTCGAGGTACTCCCCGTACACGTCGAAGGTGTACACGTTCTTGCCTTTCTCCTTGAGCAGGTTGAGGACGCTGCTGAGGACGCTGCCATTGAAGAATACGAAGTCGTCGTAATCGTTGATGACGGCTTCCACGTCGCTGTTGGCATTCTCGCTGACGGGATAGACCGTGGCACCTGGCTTCACTGTCTTGAATGCCTCGGCGCGCTCCGTAGCCGCCCCGTTCTGCATGGCGAATACGGCCACGCGGTCGGCCTTCACCTCTGCGGCCAGTGCGCCTCCGGCAGCCGCATTGTCAGTTCCGAAATAAGGACTGTCGGCCAGCGGGCTGCCCTCCTTTACGGGTGTGTCGAGAATCACCACGGATATGCCTTGTTGCCGGGCGAAGGCTGCCACCTCGGCATCGGCACTCTCACCGTTGGGCCCGTAGGCTGGAGCATAGACGATTCCCTTCAGCCGCTTGCCGGTGAGTTGTTTCAGTTGCTCCACGGCAGCCACCTGCTCCTGGTAGGCATTCTCCGTCGTCGTGGTGTAATAGAGGGCCTCCACGTCGGCCTCCTCGCAGGCAGTGCGGAAGGCACTCTCCACTTGCTGCCA
>JAEEGH010030418.1_pt1 | contig 10498 bp, 10 predicted proteins | sample 9134181 | NCBI WGS metagenome assembly JAEEGH01 (sample SAMN16246544, study PRJNA631951) | gut metagenome | biome: gut microbiome; feature: rumen; material: DP-attached | host: Bos | place: Iran: Karaj | collected 2018-10 | reverse complement strand
ACTGTATAATCAATATCTGCAGAAAACGAGAAAAACCCAACGGAAGAAAGCCTTTCCTGACCGGATTTCATCCCCTGCGCTCTGCAAACCTGCGCAATACCGGAACACGTTAAGTAGGAGTACGGATTTACAGTACCGCCGTAATAATAAATATTATCTTCAGGTGACTTTTCCTCTCCGAGAAAAGCTGCAACGCTGTTTGTGTTTATCGTTGTATCATAGTAGGAAATATAAAAATAACCTTCATTACCCCAGTTGGTATCCCATGAATTCCTAACGATCCATGCACCATTTCCTGCAGGGGTTGTTCTGAAATTGGAAGCTGAATAATTATCATCCCACCCAACGATGACAACAGCATGATTGGTGCTGTTAGATGCAGGACAATAGTATGCTGCCGTGGATGCTTTGTAATACGTGGTCCCCCAGTAAAACGAAGTGGCCACCGAACCATATTTTGTCACAAGTTCCTTTATATCACTTTCACTGGGTTTGCTGATCAAATAAGCATTTGTAAGTCTGTAAGCATCTCTGTTCCAGGCATTATCTGTGTCAGCAGCCAAAGCATTGTCCATTGCCATCATGTCTGCAGCACTGTACGGATAATAAGGCCAGTCCGCCTCATTTGCCGCCCCTTTCCATTTCATCAGAGTATTGGCAGACATAAAAACATTCCCGCCGTCCCTGAGGTAATCCAGGCCATCGTTATACTTAGTGGAGCTGTCAGAATATTCCACATAGTCATCATCAGTAAGACCAAACTCGTCTGTACCTGTATGATTGCTGTAATAAGCAAGATGCGTTTCGGAAAGATTGATATCATCCCTGTCTGCAACGCCCATCGAAACCATATTTGTTTCCATTGAACCAAGCGCTGCAAAAGCCCAGCATGTGCCAAAATCCCCCTGGTTCCTGACATCAGGGACAATGCCGTAATCTCTGGAATCATATTTTTCGGGGTACACCGATCCTCTTAGCTTCATGCTTATATGATCTTCAAACTCGGGAACTCTCGGCTCCTCAGGCAAAAAAGCCGGAACATAGCTTTCCTGCTCTGCCTCCTCTTCCTCTGTCATAGGACGACCCAGTATATAGTCTATATCCGATATTTTTTCCGAAGCATGCACATTTGCCGGAAGCATGCCGATCAACATACCTGCCGTAAGAGCTAATGCCAGTATGCTTTTTTTCATAATTGTTCTCCTCATATGATCAAGTACTCCGCTTCTTTTTTTGTAGATGAGTCATAACGTATCTACCCATAAAATTAATATATTACCATATTCAAAATATAACGTCACCCTTTTTGACATCTTTTATAGACATATTTTTATACTCACGGATAAATTTATAATTATTTAAGAAATTCTAACACTTATGTATGTATTGTTGCATATTCCGAAGTTAGGGGATATTATATGCACACAAGTTAACATTACAAGTTAACACTTTTTGTATAAAAACACATGGAGGACAGACTATGAAAAAATGGAATGCACCTGAAATCGAAATGGCAAATGTCAACGAAACAGCATGTCATGAAAACACCACCATCGAAACCCAGGAAGAAGATTCTGTGAGCGGTATTCCCGTGATCACTGAGCCTCTTGAAGAACAGCATCAGCCTTCTTGTGGTCATAAACATAGTTATCAGCCTTCTTGGCATTGGACTATATTTGGTTGGAGATTCTTTTAATCTGTAATAATAAAGAGACCTGCGTAGTGTGCAGGTCTCTTTTTTATCGTTTCTGTAAACTCTTTTACTCCGCAGCAGATCACAGCCCGGTCGGCCCTATCATTGGCCCGCCTCCTCCGATGGCGGGTTCAAATGGTACCGGCTCCACTGGAACAGTGGCAAGGTCGTCATCTATTTCCTCCATCTGCCTGTCCTTCATCTTGATCTCACGGTCGCAATACTCCAAAATGCTCTTTCTGTGAGTGATGATGAGACATGTGGGACGCGGCGTAAGTGCCTGAAGTCCGAGAATGACCTTTTGCTCGGTCTCCATGTCCAGGGAGCTGGTGGCCTCATCCAGAATAAGGAATGGCGCCTTACGCACCAGTGCACGCGCAATGGCTATACGCTGTGCCTGCCCCTCGGAAATACCGTGACCGCGTTCGCCAATGACAGTATCTATGCCTTGCGGCAATTCCATAACAAAGTCATAGCCGGAAGCGAGTTTTAACGCTTCGTACATTTCCTCGGTGGTAGCATCCAGCTTACCCATGCGGATGTTTTCGCGTATGGTTCCGGAAAACAGTGTATTTCCCTGCGGTACGTAAGAAATAAACTCACGCGTGCCGGCGTTTGCCTTTTCTGTCTTTCCGTCCTGATTGAAAAATTCTATGTCTCCTTTGTAGTTGCTCATAAAGCTCATGATGAGGCGTATGAGGGTGGTCTTTCCTATGCCGCTCTCGCCTATGATGGCTACGAACTCTCCGGGCTTGATATCGATTGAAACATTGTCAAGCACAGTCTCTGTGGGGATGTAGCCAAACGTAAGATTCTTCACGCTGACTCCCACCTTCTGTGCATCTATGTGATCAGGAAGCTTTTTCTCAAGCGGGATGCTCTGCAGTTCCATGACACGGCCCGCGGAAGCAAGTATTGACACCACTTTCGGCACCTGCTCCGCCAGCCCCATTATAGGGGACTGCACACGGTTTACCAGCTGAAGGAAAACCATCATTATACCATAAGTGATAGCTCCGGAAGAAACCTGAAAAACGCCATATACAAAAGCCACAATGTATCCGATCTGAAACGCAAGTGACATGGCCGTGGAGCTGGCTATAGACATCTTTGTCTTTTTATACACCCACGTAAACCGCTCTTCACGCAGCTCAGTAAGTCGGTCCGTGGAATACTTTTCATTGGCGAATGCTTTGACTATCAGAAGGTTTGCAAGACTTTCCTGCAGGAACGAGCGGTAGTTAGACTCTGACTCCTGCACCTTCACCTGCAGCACCTTCAGCTTTTTACCGAGCAGCCAGGCCACAAGAGCGGAGACCGGCGCTATGAGTAGCGCAAGGACCGCCAGCATGGGTGAATAATAGAACAGGTAGAAGAATACCACAACCAGCTGTATGCCAAGAAGGATTATGTTCGGTATGGTACCGACAATTCCGTTGGCAATGTTTCCGGCGTCACTTGTCAGCCTGGTCATCAGATCGCCGGTGTGGTAACGCTTTACGTCCATCCAGTGAGAATTAATGATCTTCTCGTATATTTGTTTACGGATACCAAACGAAAAACGCTCGTTCAGCACTGCCGAGATAAGCGAAGAAATGATCCCCACCACCATTGAACCGAATATCAGCGCAACATAAATGACGATCAGTTTTATCATCCCGTTTCTGGTGACAGGCGAAGCTCCGTTGGCACCGTCGATGATCCTTTTGTTTATCTCGGTCATGGCTATCGATACCATAGTGGTGCCAAAACTTATTAACATCATGAGAAGGAGCTTCCAGACATACGGCTTGGTGTAGTATGCCAGCCACTTGATATACTTCTTCGTGTCCTTGCTGTTTTTTAATGCGTCGATAAGATGACTCATCAGTACCCCCGATCATGGCATCGCCACAGACAATACTGGCGTTATCCGAGTGATGATAATAATTAGGCTGCGTCATAAACGCAGCCAAAAGTCCTGTTCTTGTAAATGTAACGCCTTAAATGAACTCAAGCTCCCTCATTTTGGCAAGGAAATTCATGACGGATTTTTCGCATTCCTCGGGAGTAACGTCATACTCCGAAAGAAGCTTGTCTATGATCTCCTTGGGAGTGATAGGATTTGCGAGCATGTCCCAAATGTCGTTTCCTACTCCCTTGATCATGAAATATTTTCCCGTTTCGAAATCGATCATAACCTTCTCACCGGAAAGATCAGTAACATTCAAAGTCTTTTTAAGCACTATCTTTTCGTTCTTATCCATTTGTAAACCACTCCTTTTACAAGATAAAAGATTAACAAGTGGATTATACTATATTCATGTGATTATTTCCACAAAAAAACTAACATTTTCGTGCGATTTTATTGTATTTTTATGATTCAGGGTGTATACTTCGGCTCGATGAGTGAAGTTAAGTGCTTCGCAACAGATCAAAAGAAAAAAATACTTTTCTAACAAATTTGTTACGATACTTTACTTTCCGGATCACATGCAGTATCATTACACACGTAAGATGTGAAACACATCAAATGGTAACGAAAAACAATATGAGGATAATATTTAAGGAGGATTTAATTATGAAGAAGTTCCAGAACGCAGAACTCGTTGAGCTTAACATTGAGGCTACAGCACAGGCTGATCCCAACCCTACAGGTTTGGATGCTAAGTGGGCAGACAAAGACGCTAGACAGATCGATATGGACACTATCGTTGCAGGTGTTCCTTATGCAAGCGGAGATAAGACCGGTGTAATTATCGATATGCCCGCATAATCATTTAATAAGCTGAATGATTTACCCCCTTATGGTTTTCCCATAAGGGGGTTTTGCTATGTTCATTCTTCATAGTGATATAAGAACGAGCCCAATGAACTGATCGAGTACAATTTAAGAATATCCAGCCTGTCAATGTGCTCACCATGCTCTGCCCGCTCCTCAAGTTCACGGACCTTACCCTGCTCCATATAATCCAGAAGCTTAGCGTTATTCAGATTATGCAAAACTTCCGCTTTGATGCCCTGCCAGTCGCGGTTAACACAATATTCTATATCTGCCGCCTGAATTCCTCTGCCCACGCGAATTGACGTGACACATTCAGGCAGATGCTCTTTCATATATTCCCTGATGGTGCGCCTTTCCACATCTCCTTTCACCTGATACTCAATGGGTATCCTGAGGCAAAGCTCTATCATTTCCACAGTTTCGGTGGGGTCTGCCGAGTAAACTCCGGTCATCAGGCTTGTATATGTGTCATAATAACCCGTATGCTGATAAAAACTATCGTTGTAGATGAAATTCTTTCTTTGCCTTTTTGTAGCAAAAACATCTGTACCATAATCGTACAGTCCTTTTTTTTCTCTGCTTTTCAATCTGTATTTTCTGCAAAGATCTTTCTTCACAAAACTGTCAAGCTTGTAGTTGGAATAAGCGGCAAAAAAGTCTTTAAAACCCTCGAGATAGTATGTGACCAGCTTTTTGCGCGGAATATGACGTGCTCTGCAAAAAGCTTTGAGAGCTTTATATGCCTTTATAAACCGGAGCCTGAAAACATAATGTGACAAAAGCAAACATATGCTCCCGTAAGAAACAGACGCATTTCCGTTTGCACCCCCAAGCATCAGCTTGCAGTTTGCTTTATCGGCCTCTTTCATCATACGAATGATATTGTCTATGTTTCCTACTTTAACGGGTCCTTCAAAAAATTCCGTATATTCGTTTAATCTGGTAAAAATACAGCCATCATCCCCCGTCACATAATTGGTGACTATATTCGGATGCAGTTCTTTCTGAGCCTCCACATGAGGCTTTTCATTTTCTGATATTGTTCTGCTGTTGACATATTCATATCCGGATGCCGGAAGCATTGTATAGCTGTATAGTTTCTTTCCCTCCCTGGCAAGTTCCTCAGCAGCAAGTGCTGCAGCAGAGGAAGAATCCAGACCGCCACTCAGAAGCACTCCGGTCTCTCCCGACGACCTGAGCAGACTATTTACTGTTTTGCGATAAGTATCTATAAACAGAGTCTTGCACTCCTCATCACTGATCTTAAAAGGCTTTTGGTTCCTCCCGACTTCGTAGTATGTCTTCTCACTCTTCTTGCCGGATGTAAGGTCAATACATGCAACCTGTGCACAGTTCACATGATACACATCCTTATAGACTGTCAGGTCAGGTGACCTGAAAGAACGAGGTGTATTACCGGCGTAAAACTCGCATATGCACCTTTCGTTCAGTTCCACTTTTTTCAGGCACTTTTTTATAGGCTCATAAGTTGATGAAAAGCATACAAAGCCTTTCTCTACATGGTATGCCAGATATCGTCTGCAAAGAGGATCGGTATAGAGCGCCAGTTTATTTGTTTTTTCATAGTACACAGCCATTGCGAAGGCGCCGCGCAGCTTGTTTACAAAGCCATCACCAAATGCTTTCAGCGCCAGAAAACACAAGTTTGCATCGCCCATTTCATCATACTTTGGAGATGCCCCGGTTTTTTGCACAAGCAACGCGATCAGATCGTCCCTGTTTGTCAGAAAAGCGTCAGCCGTAAACAGGACTCCGCTTTCTTCATCATATACGGGAGACACGTCGCTGAAAGCCTCTTTTGTGATGTGTGCATGTCCGCATGCAAACGAGGCATTTCCTGCTTTCAAGGTCTCTGTTCGGTCAATCCTGTATTTTTTTGTGACTGCGGTCATTTTTTCAAACAAAGTGTCTGTTTCTGTGCCGTTTCGTCCTATAATTCCCCATATTGCCGACATGATCTATCTCTCCTTAGCAAACCTGTTTTCGATAATGTTGCAGATCTCCTGTAATGTGTCCTTGTCCAAAGGCCTGGTGATCTCAATGTAAGGGATCTTTTCCGCCAGCTTCAGCATCCTGTATTTTTCCCCTTCATTTATACCGTTTTTTACGAACAATGAGCCTATAAATAACGTACTGAAAACTTTGAAGTATTTCCGCACACCTTGCGACTCATCCACCGTAACATTTCCGGTCTCCGCCTTATTCAGCATCACAATGCCTTTCAATGGTTTGGGAGTATTGCAGAAATCATCAAGGTTCAGTTTTGCAAACTTATCCTTATCCGCATCCACAAAGAGAAGGTCTTTTCCATCGCTCTTTTCAGCCACATCCCTGCACATTTTCTGTATGGGAAATGCAGGCTGTACAATGAATCCGTCATCCGGGCGTATCATGGCTATATCATCCACCAGATATCTGTGTCCGCGTTTTATAAGTTCCATGGCGGTAGTTGACTTGCCGGCCCCGCTTACGCCGGACACCAGCACACACCCGTCGCCAAATTCCAGCGCAGAACAGTGGATGGCCGAATACCCTCTCTGCGTAAACAGAAATGCCATGCACCACCCGCAGATAAATGCTGATATTTCAAGATATGGGGCCTCTTTGTCCACATATATGTCTATGTATTTCCCGTCACGCACGAAGAACTGGGCAAACCTGCTGATCACCCAGCCGTAGTTGCCTTCCAGGCCTATCCAGCATTTTTTCTTTTCGTATTCCTCCCGGTCCAGTCCGGTATCTACTTTTCGGATAAATACATCCGCTTCGGTCTCTTCCTCAACAAAATTGTAAAGCTTAAAATCGGAATGGATACCCACACCGTATGCGCAATACTGATACATTTTTTCTCCTTACGAAAAAAAGCCGAAGGAACGCCTTCGGCCTATATACATTTGTTTATCACTCTCCGCTGAAAAGGTCCTCTGTCGGCGGATCTCCGTCGGGAGTCTTCTTTAATCTGAGCTGCTGGTTGAGTGCTTCGATACTGTTTACATATACGTTTGCATCAGCTTTTCCGAGAGGATATGCTCCCCATGCGGTATCTCTGATCTCTACGGCCTTAACTTCAGGCTTATCCCAAGTCTTCATCTTTCTACCTCCACTAATTAACAATTTCGGCTGATATTATTGTAACACATTTGCCGGATATGTAAAGATATGTAATAAAAATGTTATAAAGTTGCAGGTCTATTCTGTCTTTGCCGCTTCCCTGTCATAACTGAACCAGTACTGGGTGTAGGTCTTTAAAACGTCACCTGCTTTTCCTACATAAGGGCTTTCATCGAAGTAGTTGTTGTTGCCTCTGAGACTTACTATGGCCTCTTCCAGCTCAACGTCGTCGTTTGAAAGGAAGAACCAGAGTCCGTCGTAATCCTCGGGAACATCGACCTTAAAGATGAGCGTTCCGCTCTTCTGATCGAAATAGGATGAAGCCAGTGCCTGATATGTCTTGTTTCCGACTACGAACGACTGGATGCAGGTGCTGCTGGAATTTTCTCCGACGGATGTTCCGAAGGTGAAGATCTTTCCGGTGTACTTATCAAGTATTCCGGGCATTACGAGCCATGCGTCCACGTCCGAGATGTCAAAGCCGAAGTTTGCGACCAGTCTGTAATATCCGTCAAGCTCGGACTTTTCTTCCGAAAAAACAAGTACGTAAGGGATCTCTACAGCCGCTGTGGTGATGCCGTCCGCGTCAAGCGAGTCAGATACGTTTCCGGTACTGATGGTCCCCGAAAACTCGGTACCGACCTGAACATCGAGGTTCTTGGTCTCGTACCAGTACTTTCCGCCCACCGCACAACCTGTCACAGCAAGAACAAGAGCGAACGCAAGTACCGCAGCAGTTATTCTTTTCAGTTGTCTGATGATCTCAAATCTCAATACTATAACTCCTTTTTAAAACTATACTTTCAAGTGAACTGTCTGTATTATACCTTATTAATCGCCGATGTAAACAATTCTATCAAAAAAATCATTCATCTAAATAAAGTATAACCTCGTTGTTTATACTCTATTTATCTATTATCGGGAGCGTGAACGAAAACGTGCTGCCCTTTCCGAGCTCGCTCTCGCACCACATTGAACCGCCGTGGCGCTCTATTATTGCTCTTGCGATGGAAAGCCCGAGACCGCTTCCCGTGGCGGAATTAGGCGTCCTCGCTGACGATACCGTAAAGGTGCGCCCAAATACTTTTTTGAGGTCTTCTTTTGGTATCCCGTACCCGCCGTCAGCCACACTGACAAGCAGCATGTTTTCACGTTTTTCCAAAGGCACATCCTCGGGAAGACAAGAAGGATCCGCCTTTCGCACGGACAATCTTATCAATGCTCCGTCATCGGAGTATTTGCAGGCATTTGTAAAAAGATTGTCCAGAACGCGGATGAGCTTCTGGATATCAATAGAAACTGAGCACTTAAGATCCGGATCGAGTTCAAGCTGGGTATCCTTGTTGTCATACCTTTCGTCTGTCGTTGCATCGACAAAATATTCTTCAAAAAACGGCGCAGCATCGACCGTGGTAAAATCCATTTTCTTTCCGGTGTCCTCGACACAGAAAAGGTAATACATGTCGGATACCAGTGTTTCCAAGGTCTTGAGCCTTCTGTCCATGGTGCCGAGATACTGTTTTCTCTCATCATTGGTAAGCGAATCGAGAGTCAGGCAGTCATAGGCAGATCTTATCGCGGTGAGCGGTGCTCTTAAATCGTGAGCTATGTTTGAGAGCATTTCCTCTCTCTCTCGCTGCACTCTTAAAAGCTCATTGTTCGTATTTTGAAGCTGTTCGGTAACCTCAAGGAGTTTTGCGGAAAGCTCGTTTATCTTTTCGCTCTCTATCTCCGGGCTGAAAAATGCGGATTTTTCCAAATTTATCTGTCCTCTTCCTTTAGTATCTCAAGATATCTTTTTACCGCATCTCGCCAGTCAGGGAGCGGAGTGAATCCGTTTTTCACAAGTTTTGACCTGTCAAGACGTGAGTTTTCCGGACGTTTTGCCTTGGAAAGCCCGTATTCCGCAGTCGTAACAGGTGTAACCTTTGTGGAAAGGCCCGCCTGACGATAGATCTCGCAGGTAAAATCGTACCAGGAAATATAACCGCCCTCATTTGTGGCATGATAATAGCCGTATTTGTCGGTCTGTATCATATCGACCAGGAGACGCGCAAGGTCGGGTGTATATGTGGGCGTACCCACCTGATCGCATACCACTCTCACTTCGTCATGGTTCTTTGCGACATTGTACATGGTCTTTACGAAGTTTTTGCCGTATTTCCCGAATACCCATGCGATACGTACGATAAAGTAGTCGTCAAGTATCTCGGAAACAGCGAGTTCTCCGCGGAGTTTGCTTTCACCGTATACGCTGAGCGGCGCATAATCCTTGCAGTCGGGATCCCAAGGGGTCTCGCCTTTTCCGTTGAACACGTAATCCGTGGAAATATAAAGCATCTTCGCGCCTGTTTCCTTGCAGGCCCGCGCGATGTTTGCCGTACCGTCGGCATTTATCCTCATCACAAGGTCACGGTTTTCCTCGTCCTCCGCAGCATCCACTGCAGTCCATGCAGCGCAGTGGATCACAGCGTCAGGCTTGTAATCTCCTATCACGCTCATGACTTTTTCGGCGTCCGTAATGTCCATTTCCTGCACATCCACGCCGTAAACATCGATATTTCTTGACTTTGCTTCGGAAACAACATCTGTTCCCAGTTGTCCTCTGGCTCCTGTAACAAGCAGTTTCATCTTAGTCCTTTCAATCTCTGAAATACAGATCTCTTGTATAGACCTTGTCCATTACATCTTTAAGGTCGTCGCTGTAACGGTTTGCAAGTATCACATCGCATACGGACTTGAACTCGTCAAGATCACGGTATACTTTTGAGCCGAAGAATTCGTCTTCCTTCATTGTGGGCTCATAAACGACCACTTCGATGCCTTTTGCCTTGATGCGCTTCATAACGCCCTGGATCGCAGACTGACGGAAATTGTCAGAGCCGGCTTTCATGGTGAGTCTGAACACG
>JAEEGH010030417.1_pt1 | contig 10498 bp, 3 predicted proteins | sample 9134181 | NCBI WGS metagenome assembly JAEEGH01 (sample SAMN16246544, study PRJNA631951) | gut metagenome | biome: gut microbiome; feature: rumen; material: DP-attached | host: Bos | place: Iran: Karaj | collected 2018-10 | reverse complement strand
CATATGTACCAAGTATTTCTATAACATGCTCTAGTGAATTTAAGACATCATCTTTTGTAATGATTATTTCATGATGATTTGAACCAATAAAATCACTAACCTGCTTAGCATACTTTAAATCGATCGCATCTGTATTCATACCAATAGAGTATGTTTCAATTTTCTTATTTAGCTTTTTAGCTGCGATTGCACATACTAAGCTTGAATCAAGTCCACCAGAAAGTAGGAATCCTACCTTAGAATCAGATACTAATCTTTTTTCAACACCATTAACTAGCTTGTCATGAATATTCTTAAATATAACATCTAAGCTATCATTAACTACCTTATCAGTTTTAGTAATATCGTTATAGCAAACGAACTTACCATCCTTATAGTAATGTCCTGGCGGGAATGGTAATACCTTTTTAGCTATACCAACTATACATTTAGGCTCTGATGCTAAAATGATTTTATTATCATCATCAAATCCATAATATAGTGGTCTAATACCAATTGGATCACGAGCGGCAATTATTTCATCATTTTTATCATCATAAATGATTAATGCATATTCTGCATCAAGCATCTTAAACATATTCTCTTTATATAATTCATAAAGTGGAAGAAGTATTTCACAATCTGAATCACTTTCGAATTTATATCCCTTTTTAATTAGGTCATCTTTTATAGCCTTAAAGCCATAAATCTCACCATTACATACTAAGTGATAATTCTTATAATTAAATGGTTGCATACCTAAATCAGTTAGACCCATGATTGCTAATCTTTCAAATGCTAATCGGGCGTTTTGAAATTCCATTTCTCTAAACATATCAGGGCCACGAGATATAGTCTTTTCAAAGCCTGCTTTAAATTCCTCATAATTCTTTACGCTCTGATATCCAATTATTGAACACATAAAAACCTCCAAAAACAACTAATATGTGCCCAACCTTGGGCACATATTATATTCTATTCTACGTCAAGTAAAGCTTTGTAGCCTTCCTCACCTGTTCTTACTTTAATTACATTTTCAACATCATATACGAAGATCTTACCATCACCGATGTGACCAGTATATAATGTTTTCTTTGCTGTATCTATTACATCTCTTACTGGAACGTTAGCTACAACAATATCGATTTGAATCTTTGGTAATAATGTAGTTTCAATTTCTACACCACGGTAATATTCAGGCTTACCCTTTTGGATACCACATCCCATAACATGAGATACTGTCATACCAGTAATACCAATCTTCATTAAGTTATTCTTTAATGTATCAAGCATTCTTTCCTTACAGATAATTTCAATCTTTGTCATCTTATGATAATCATCATCTGACTTAGCACCTTCAATTACTGTATCTTCCTTGCTTAAGTGAGTTACATCAACTGCCTCAGAAAGAGGTACATCACCAGTAACACTTAATACTGTAGTTCCTGAATAATCAATAGATTCAACTGCTGGAACGAAATCAGGATATGCAGAGATTAAACCATGCTCTGAAATATCTAGACCCTTAACTTCCTCTTCAGGAGTAGCTCTTAAGAATGGTGTTACACCATCATGTCTCTTAATTAGCTTCATGATACCGAATACTAGGAATGCCCAAGCTGCTGTCCAAGCACATACTGCTAATACACCGATTGTTTGGATACCTAATTGTGCGAATCCTCCACCATAGAATAAACCTGTTGTTGTAGAGAATAATCCACAAGCTAATGTACCCCATAAACCATTTAAGAAGTGAACTGAGCAAGCACCTACTGGGTCATCAATATGTAATACCTTATCGATGAACTCAACACCGAAGCATAATAGAATACCTGCAACTAAGCCGATTGCGATAGAACCAATTAAATCAACTCTAGCACAGCCTGCTGTAATAGCAACTAAACCTGCTAAAGAACCATTTAATGTCATTGAAACATCTGGCTTACCATTTCTAATCCAAGTAATCATCATTACTGTTACAGTCGCAATAGCTGCAGCGACAGTAGTAGTCATGAATACTTGACCCATACCTTCATATCCATCCCAAGTTGTACAAGCTGCTGGGTTGAATCCATACCAACCGAACCATAGAATGAATACACCAAGTGCACCAATTAATACATTGTGACCTTGGATTGCATTAATTTTTACTACCTTACCATTTTCATCTCTTGTATACTTACCAATTCTTGGTCCAACCATCCAAGCACCGATTAATGCTGTTAAACCACCAACCATGTGAATTGAACAAGAACCAGATAAATCAATAAATCCTTGTGCTGTACCATCGATTAATCCCCAGCTATCAGCTAATTGCTGTAACCAACCGTTGTTACCAACACCCCAGTTCCAATAAGCTTCAACTGGATATACGATTGCTGAAATAATCATTGAATAAATACAATAAGCTTTAAAGTTTGTTCTTTCTGCCATAGCTCCTGAAACGATTGTTGCAGTAGTAGCACAGAATACTAAGTTAAAAATAAAGTCTGTCCAGTTATAAACTGAAGCATTTGAACCAAACATATCCTTCCAAACCTGAGCTGCATCGCCGAATAAGCCTCCGGCGATAGCATTCTCAGCACATAGAAGAGGTCCGCCAATTAGAATGAAGGTAACTGTTCCTAAGCAGAAATCCATTAGATTCTTCATAGTGATGTTACCTGTGTTTTTTGATCTTGTAAATCCTGCCTCACACATAGCAAAGCCTGCTTGCATGAAGAAGATTAGTGAAATTGCTATCAATTTCCAGATTTGATAATCCCAAGCTGCATCTAAAATCATATTAATCTCTCCTCCACTATTTAATTAATTATTTAACGCTATATAATAAATCTCCATATGAAACAAATGGCCAATAATCCTTATCAACAATTAACTCAATTTCATCAATAACTGTTCTTAAAGCTTCCATTTTAGTTAATACGTTATCTTTTAGATATGTTGATAATTTAGCACAATCTGTAATCTTATCCTTCTCTACTAAAGATTTTTCAAGCTCTCTCTTGATTTCATAAATCTTATTTGAAGCATCAGCAAGAATAGAAGCTGTATTAGTTTCATATTCAGCATTTAATCCTATTGATTTCTTATTAGCAATACTACCAATTAAGAAATTAGAGAATTTGCTAATTGCTGGTAAATAATATTTATTAACCATATCAAGTGCAGTTAATGCTTCAATATTAACAACCTTTGCATAATGCTCTTGAGCTATTTCATATCTTGCATTAATTTCATTTGTTGTATAAATGCTATGAGAAGTAAATAAATCTACATTCTTTTTATTTAAATAATAAGGTAATGCCTCTGGAGTTGACTTAAGATTTAATAAGCCTCTCTTTTCAGCTTCCTTAATCCATGCATCATCATAGCCATTACCATTGAAGATAATTCTCTTATGCTCAATGATTGTATTTTTAATTAATGCATGTAAATCATTATCGAAATTATCAGACTTCTCTAGGACATCTGCAAATTTCTTTAATTCTTCAGCAACTGCTGTATTTAACATAATGTTTGCACAAGAGATTGATTCAGAAGAACCAACTGCTCTAAATTCAAACTTATTACCAGTGAATGCAAAAGGAGAAGTACGGTTTCTATCTGTTGTATCCTTTGGTAAATCAGGTAATACGTCAGCTCCAATCTTTAAGAAGCTCTTACCTTGTGATTTAATAGGATTTCCTGTTTCAATTGAATCTAAAACCTCTTGAAGCTCAGAACCAATGAACATTGAAATGATTGCTGGAGGTGCCTCGTTTGCTCCTAAACGGAAGTCGTTACCAGCACTTGCAACACTTATTCTTAATAGATCTTGATATTCATCAACTGCCTTAATAACAGCTACTAAGAATAATAAGAATTGTGCATTCTCACTTGGAGTATCACCTGGCTCAAGAAGGTTAATACCAGTATTTGTTGAAATACTCCAGTTGTTATGCTTACCAGAACCATTTACACCCTTAAATGGCTTTTCATGTAATAAGCAAACCATATTATGCTTTTTAGCAACCTTTTGCATAATTTCCATTGTTAATTGGTTATGGTCGGCTGCGATATTTGTTGTTGAGAAGATAGGTGCTAGCTCATGTTGTGCAGGAGCTACTTCGTTATGCTCTGTCTTACCTAAAATTCCAAGCTTCCATAATTCTTCATTTAAATCATTCATGAAATCTTGAACTCTTGGCTTAATTACACCGAAGTAATGATCCTCAAGCTCTTGTCCCTTTGGAGGCATTGCACCAAATAATGTTCTACCTGTATAAATTAGGTCAGGTCTCTTTAGATATACATCCTTATCTACTAAGAAGTATTCTTGTTCTGGACCAACTGTTGTTTTAACAGATGTTACATTTTCATTACCGAATAGCTTAAGTACTCTCATTGCTTGCTTATTAATAGCTTGCATTGAACGAAGAAGAGGAGTCTTCTTGTCTAGTGCTTCACCACTATAAGAACAGAAAGCTGTAGGAATACATAATACCTTATCCTTTATAAATGCATAGCTTGTTGGGTCCCATGCTGTATATCCTCTTGCCTCACATGTAGCACGTAAGCCACCTGAAGGGAATGAAGAAGCATCAGGCTCGCCCTTAACTAATTCCTTTCCTTTAAATTCCATGATGACTCTATCATCACCTGCTGGTGAAATAAAGCTATCATGCTTTTCAGCTGTTACACCAGTCATTGGCTGGAACCAGTGAGTAAAGTGTGTAGCACCAAGCTCAATTGCCCAATCCTTCATTGCTTGAGCAACGCTATTTGCAACACTAATATCTAGTTCTTCGCCATCTTGGATTGTTTTCTTTAATTTCTTATAAACATCTGATGATAATTTAGATTTCATTACCTTATCATCAAAAACTAAAGAACCAAAATAATCTGTTACTTGTTTCATATTTTCCTCCTAATAAATAAAAAAAGGGCAAGGACATGAGATTTCTCTCTGGCATCCTTGCCTCTACGCCATTATTCTATCGCTAGCTCGAAATGTTGTCAATATAAAAATGATAAAAATTTCAAAAAATGTCAAAAATCGAAATATAATTCCTTAAATTGACAAAAATTTTGAATAAAAATTAAATAGTAGTTGACATCTTGCCTGAATAGTTATATTATATTTTCGAACAATGGTGTTCACCTTTATGATGTTATTGGCGTCATTTTGTAGGGGTGAACGCCTTTTTTTTATTTTATAAGGAAGAGGGTATTATATTATGTACGAACAAGAAAAGGTAGGTTTATATAATCCAAGCTATGAGCATGATGCTTGTGGTATTGGTGCTATAGCTCAAATTAAAGGAATAAAAACTCATAAGACGATTAAAGATGCCCTCAACATATTAATTCATCTAGAGCATAGAGGAGGAACAGGTGCTGAGGATAATTCAGGTGATGGTGCCGGAATCTTATTCCAAATTCCTGATAAATTCTTTAGAAGCCAAAAACTAGACTTTACATTACCTAAGCTAGGATCTTATGGTGTAGGTCAAATATTCTTATCTAAAAATGAGGATATTAGAAATAAGGAATTATCTATTATAGATGATACATTTAATAAAGAAGGATTAGAAATATTAGGTTATAGAAGAGTTCCTGTAGATACATATGGAATTGGTCAAACTGCAATTAAGACAATGCCATATATTATGCAGGTATTCGTTAAAAAGCCTAGTGATATAGAAGAAGGATTACCTTTCGAAAGAAAGCTATATGTTGTTAGAAGAGTAATTGAAACTTTAGCAATTAAAAATAAATTAAATATATATTTCTGTTCTTTATCTTCAAGAACAATAGTATATAAGGGAATGCTTGTGTCTACACAGGTAAGAGATTTCTATCTAGATTTAAAGGATACTAATGTTGAAACTGCGATTGCGTTAGTTCACTCAAGATTCTCAACTAATACATTCCCATCTTGGGAAAGAGCTCATCCTAATAGATATTTATGTCATAATGGTGAAATTAATACTATTAGAGGTAATGTTAATAATGTTAAATCAAGAGAAGGCTTATTTGAATCTGAAATATTTAATGATGATTTAAAGAAGATTATTCCATTAATTCCAAAGGAATCTTCAGATTCTGCAATGTTTGATAATTTCTTAGAGTTCTTATATTTAAATGGTAGAACACTAGAAGAAACAATTATGATGATGATTCCAGAGCCATGGATGAAGAATGTAGCTATGAATGAGAATTTAAAGGCATTCTATGAATTCCATTCAACATTCCTAGAGCCATGGGATGGACCAGCAGCTATTTTATTTACTGATGGTATTAAATTAGGTGCTTCACTAGATAGAAATGGTTTAAGACCTTCTAGATATTATGTAACTAAGGATGATTATTTAATTCTATTTAGTGAAACAGGTTCTCTTCCTATTGATGAAAAGAATATATTAGAAAAGAAGAGACTAGAGCCTGGTAAGATTTTATTAGTAGATACTAATGTAGGTAAGATTATTTCTAATGATGAAATTAAAATGAATTATTCAAAGAAGCTTCCTTATAAGGAATGGAATGAAAATATCATTCATGTAGATAAGCTAAAGGCTCATAAGGAAACAAATAATGATGATATTCATTTTATTCAACATGAATTAAATTATACATATGATGAATTAATGGAGGGAATTATTCCTCTTGCAAATAATGATGCTGAAAAGGTAGTATCTATGGGTAATGATTTACCTTTAGCAGTATTAATGGAAAAGGAATTTAATTTATATCAATTCTTTAAGCAAAGATTTGCCCAAGTAACTAACCCACCTATCGATTCAATTAGAGAAGATGTAGTTATGTCTTCACTAATGTATTTAGGTAGAGAAGGAAATTTATTAAATCCTACTAAGGTTAATGCTAGAAGAATTAGAATTGAAAACCCAATTTTATCACAAGAAGAATTTAATAAGGTTAAATATATTGATAAATCATATCAAATTAAGGTAGATGTTGTATCTTATGTATATGATTATAAGAAAGAAAAGATGGGTGATGCCCTAGATAGAATATTTAAGGAATGTGAAAAGAAGATTGATGATGGTGCTTCAATTATCATCTTAACTGATAGAGGAGCTAAGGGATTAAAGATTCCTTCATTATTAGTATCTTCAGGCTTACATCAATATTTAACAAGAGTATCAAAAAGAACTCATGTTTCTATCGTATTAGAGGCTGCAGAACCTAGAGAGGTTCATCATTTCGCTGCGTTAATTGGCTTTGGTGTTAATGCTATCTATCCTTATTTAGTATATGAAACAATTGAAGAATATGCAGAAAGAGGATATTTAACAGTTGATGCTAAAAAGGCAGTTGAAAATTATAGACATGCCACATTAAAGAGTATAACTAAGATTATTTCTAAGATGGGTATTTCAACAATCCAATCATATAATGGTGCTCAGATTTTTGAATGTATAGGCCTATCTGATGAAATTATTGATAAATACTTTACAAATACTCCAAATTCTGTTGGTGGTATTAGTATGGATTTAATTGAAGAAAACTCAATTAAGCTATATCAAAAGGCATTAACTAGAAGTGATGATACATTAGATTCTATGGGCTTACATGGATATAGAAAGAATAAGCATGATCATATTTATGATCCAGTAGCTATATTCACATTACAGGCAGCTTGTAGAAGTGGTGATTATAAGCAATATAAGGACTTCACTTCATTATTAAGTAAAAAGAGAATTAATATTAGAGACACATTAGATTTAGATTTCAGCCATTCAATTTCAATTGATGAGGTTGAAAGTGTTGATAATATTGTTAAGAGATTTAAAACTGGTGCGATGAGCTATGGTTCTATATCTAAGGAAGCTCATGAATGTATGGCAATTGCCATGAATATTTTAGGTGGTAAGTCTAACACTGGTGAAGGTGGAGAGGAAAGAAGTAGATATTATTCTACTGATGGAATCGATAGATGCTCTAAGATTAAGCAGGTGGCATCAGGTAGATTTGGTGTTACTATTGAATATTTAACAAACGCAATTGAAATTCAAATTAAGATGGCACAGGGTGCTAAGCCAGGTGAGGGAGGACAATTACCAGGTCAAAAGGTATTCCCTTGGATAGCTAAGGCTAGACATTCAACTCCTGGTGTTTCATTAATATCACCTCCACCACATCATGATATCTATTCAATTGAGGATTTAGCTCAATTAATTTATGATTTAAAGAATGCTAATAGAGATGCTAGAATCTCTGTTAAGCTTGTTTCTGAATCTGGTGTTGGTACAATCGCTGCTGGTGTTGTTAAGGCTGGTGCGAATACAATCCTTATTTCAGGATATGATGGTGGTACAGGAGCTTCTCCTAGAACATCTATTTCAAATGCAGGTATTCCATGGGAGATTGGTTTATCTGAAACACATCAAACATTAGTATTAAATGGCTTAAGAGATAGAATCAGACTTGAAACTGATGGTAAGCTTTTAACTGGTAAGGATTTAGCAGTAGCTATTCTATTAGGTGCTGAAGAATTCGGATTCGCAACAGGACCATTAATTGCAATGGGCTGTATTATGATGAGAGTATGTAATATGAATACATGTCCTGTAGGTGTTGCAACTCAAGATGAAAAGCTACGTAAGAATTTCAAGGGTAAGCCTGAATATGTTATTAATTTCATGAGATTTATTGCTCAGGAATTAAGAGAATATATGGCTATGCTTGGATTTAAGACTATTGATGAGATGGTTGGTCATACTGAATTATTATCATTAAAGCCTGAATATAAGAATAGATTAAATGTGTCTAAGCTATTATTCAACGCTAAGGTAGTAAATAGACATGACAATATCTTTAAGGAATATAAGAAGATAGATTTAAATAATACATTAGACTGTAGAATGCTATTACCTTTATGTGAGGAATCAATTAAATATGGTCATGTTAAGGAAATGAACATTGAAATATCTAATGTTAATAGATCACTTGGTACTATCCTATCTAATGAAATTACTAAGGTATATAAAGATAAAGGATTAAAATCAGATACTATTATTATTAACGCAAATGGTAATGCAGGTAATTCATTTGGTGCATTCCTAACTAATGGTGTTACATTAAATGTTACAGGTGATGCTAACGATTATTTAGGTAAGGGCCTATGTGGTGGAAAGATTATTGTCAAATCATCTGATAAGGCAACATTCGCACCTGAAAAGAATATCATTTGTGGTAATGTTGCACTTTATGGTGCTACATCTGGAGAAGTATATTTAGATGGTATTTGTGGTGAAAGATTCTCAATTAGAAATTCTGGTGCTAAGGTTGTAGCACTTGGCTGCGGCTTACATGGCTGTGAATATATGACAGGTGGTGTTGTCGTATTATTAGGTAAGATTGGTAGAAACTTCGCTGCTGGTATGAGTGGTGGTGTTGCTTATATCTATGGACCTACTAATAAGAAGAACATCAACACTGAGCTTGTTTCTATATTAGATGTTGATGATAAGGATTCAAAGGTAATTAAGGAATTATTAGCAAATCATATCAAATATACAAATAGTGAATATGTATCAAATTTATTATATAACTTTGATCCAAAGGATTATTTTAAGGTATTACCTAATGATTATGCTAAGATCCTATCTTATATGGAAGAAGCAAAGAATTTAGGAATCGAAGATTCTGAATTATATGCATTTAATAAGTTTACGGGGGTGAAATAATGGGAAAGCCTACTGGATTTATGGAATTTGAAAGAAAGAATAAGCCTGAGGTAGAGGTTCTAAAAAGAATCGAAAACTTCAATGATTTTCATATTCCATTTGATTTAAAAACTCAACAGGAGCAAGCCTCTAGATGTATGAATTGTGGTGTCCCATTTTGTCAGTCCGCAATGAAGGTAAATAATAGAAATGTTGGCTGTCCACTTTCTAATTTAATTCCTGAATGGAATCATCTAATTTATTTAGGATTATTTGAGGAAGCTTATAAGAGATTAGAAAAGACAGCTCCATTTCCTGAATTTACAGGTAATGTATGCCCAGCATTATGTGAGGCATGCTGCTCATGTAGTATAAATACTGAATCAGTATCTATTAGAGCTAATGAACTATTTTTAATTGAAAAAGCATTTGAAAATGGTTGGATTAAGCCTAAGAAGGATATTAATAGAAATAATGTTAAGGTTGCTGTAATTGGATCTGGTCCTTCTGGATTATCTGCCGCTAAAAGATTAAATGATAATGGCTTTGGTGTAACAGTATATGAAAAGAATGATAGATTCGGTGGATTATTAATGTATGGTATTCCTAATATGAAAATAGAAAAAAGAATTATTGAAAGAAGAATAAATCTTTTAAAGGAAGAAGGAATTACATTCATTAATAATACTAAAATTGGTGTTGATGTCACTATGGATGAGCTAAATGAAAAATATGATGAGATTATTTTTGCTTGTGGTACATCATTAGCTAGACCTTTAGCTGTTAAGAATAATGATGCTAAGGGTATCGTATATGCAGTAGATTTCTTAACTAAGACTACTAAGAAT
>JAEEGH010030416.1_pt1 | contig 10498 bp, 6 predicted proteins | sample 9134181 | NCBI WGS metagenome assembly JAEEGH01 (sample SAMN16246544, study PRJNA631951) | gut metagenome | biome: gut microbiome; feature: rumen; material: DP-attached | host: Bos | place: Iran: Karaj | collected 2018-10 | reverse complement strand
GCAATCCCATCTATGACACGCCCGCCACTACGTCCCCTATCCCCGCCACAGTTCCGTGCAGCAACCGGCCTCTTCATTGTGGAGGGTACCAAGTCGGTGCTGGATCTGCTCCGCTCGGAGCTCACGGTGGAAACGGTGTACGCACTGCCCGAGTGGCTGGCGGCACACGGCCGCGAGCTGGCGGCGGTGCGCACGGAGCCGGTGAGCGAGAAGGAGCTGGAGCGCATCAGCTGTCTCACCACCCCGCAGGAGGTTCTGGCCGTGGCCAAGCGCCCCGCCGCCTCCGTCGATGACCTCGACTTCGGCCGTACCCTGCTGATGCTGGACGGCATCCGCGACCCCGGCAACCTCGGCACGATGGTGCGCACCGCCGACTGGTTCGGCATCCGGCAGGTGGTCTGCTCGCCCGACTGCGTGGAGCTGACCAACCCGAAGGTGGTGCAGGCCACGATGGGCTCGTTCGCGCGGGTGAAGGTCGTTTACACGGACCTGCCGGCGCTGCTGTCGTCGGGGAAGGTGAGGGGAGAGGTGTGCGGCGCTTTCATGGACGGGGTGCCGTTGAAGGAGGTCGCCTTCAGCGCCGGCGACGTGCTGGTCATCGGGAGTGAGGGGAGCGGTATCTCGCCGGAGGTGTCGGCGCGGGTGACGCGGCGGGTTTCCATCCCGGCGGGCGTGCACAGCGGCGAGCGGGCAGAGTCGCTCAACGCCTCCATCGCCGCCGCCATCGTGCTGTACGAGGCGTGCCGATGATAGCGTGCAAACTGTCAAAAGGCCGTTACAGACTCCCAAATTTTACGTACTTTTGCCGCTTCATCAAAAGGAAATGTTATGAAGCCATACGAACACACCGTAAAGTACTATGAATGTGACAAAATGGGCATCGTCCACCACTCCAACTATGTCCGTTTTATGGAGGAGGCGCGGGTGGATTGGATGGACCAGCTCGGCTATGGTTTCGACCAGTTGGAGGCCGAGGGCGTCGTTTCGCCCGTCACTGCCATCAGTTGCAACTACAAGAGTCCCAGTACGTTCAAGGATGTGGTTTCCATAGAGGTGAAGGTGTCGGAGATGACCGTTTTTAAAATCAGCTTCGCCTACACCATGAAAGTGAACGGAAAAACGGTGTGTATTGCCTCCAGTACCCACTGCTTTCTGGAGAACGGCCGTCCCGTGGTGATGGAACAGCGTTTTCCGGAATTGTACAAGAAAATCAAGGCGTTATAATTTCCCGTCATGAGCTCCCATACTGAAACCATCTGTTCTGTTTCCACGGCTCCCGGCACAGGAGCCATCGCGGTGCTTCGTGTGTCAGGCCTGCAGGCGTTCGCTATTGTGGAACAATTGTTTAGGAAAAGAACCGTGTTCATGGACACCCCCTCGCACGTTGCCAAGCTCGGTGAGGTCTTTGACGGTGAATCGCTCATCGACCAGGTGGTGTTTGTGAAATTCGCCGCCCCGCACTCTTACGACGGCGAGGATATGGTGGAACTGTCGTGCCACGGTTCCCGCTTCATCCAGCAGAAGATTTTGGAGCTGTTGCTGCAACGCGGCTGCCGCATGGCTGAGCCCGGTGAATTCACCCTGCGGGCTTTTCTCAACGGGAAGATGGACCTGCCGCAGGCCGAAGCCGTCGGCGACCTCATCGATTCGCAGTCCGAAAGCGCCCACCGGCTGGCCGTCAACCAGCTGAAAGGCGGCTTCTCCCGCAAGATTGCCGACCTCCGCGACCGCTTCATCCAGCTGGCCGCCTTGCTTGAACTGGAACTGGACTTCAGCGAGGAGGAGGTGGAATTCGCCGACCGGAAACAGTTTCTGGATCTGCTTGCGGAACTCCGCGCCGAAACGGATACGCTGGTCCGCTCCTTTCGCACCGGCAACGCCCTGAAAAACGGCGTGCCCGTGGCCATTGTGGGAAAACCCAACGTCGGGAAATCGACCCTGCTGAACGCCCTGCTCAACGACGACCGCGCCATCGTGTCGGACATTCCCGGCACCACCCGCGACACCGTCGAGGACACGCTCACTCTCGGCGGCACCCTCTTCCGCTTCATCGATACCGCCGGCATCCGCCACTCCGACGACACCATCGAAAATTCCGGCATCCAGCGCAGCTACCGGGCAATGGAGAACGCCGACATCATCCTTTATATGGCCGATGCCGCCACCGACACACTCGACAGCCTTTCGGAAGAATTACGGGAAATCCGTGACAGAATCAATACTTCCGACAAAAAAATCATACTGATTCTTAATAAGATAGATAAGGCAAGTGTCTCTTCCGTGCCATCTGAAACCTTGTCGTGCGAGGTCGTTGGCATTTCAGCAAAAGAACGGAAGAACCTCGAAGCCGTCACCGAGGCGCTCACGCGGCACGTCGCGGAACACGCCGTGTCGGACGGCACGCTGCTGACCAACGCCCGCCACTATGACCTGATGGTGAAAATCGCCGACGACATCGAGCGCATTGAGGAGGGACTGACCGGAGGGGTGCCGACCGACCTCGTGGCTATCGATGTGCGCAGCGCCCTCGACAAACTGGGGCGGCTTACGGGCACCATCACCGACAACGATGTGCTGAACACCATTTTCGGAAAATTCTGCATCGGCAAGTAAGGTAATATTGCTAAAAATAGTAGGGACGCCATATTATGACGTCCCTACTATTGTCTTTGTCAGTCTCTAATTAGTTATTTTCTTTGCTTGCGCCAATGAAATTACACCAGATTGATGGCGAAGTCGAAGGTGCTGCCGGGCTGGATTTCGCGGACGGGGCAGCCGTGTTTCAGCACAATCATCTCGCGGCGCTTGTTGTAGGGGTTCTTTTCGTACTCGCGCAGGGTGATGCGGTCGTTCTCCACCCAAAGGGCCGTGGCCTCGCGAAGGCCCACCACCGTGATTTCGGGGTTGACGCACAGGAACTCCTCGATGCGGTCTTGGCGCGACTCGCCGGCGTGGGTCAAGGCGTCTTCCACTTCGGTCGGATAGGGGTCGATGTAATGCGGGTTGATCTGGAACGGCACGAAGTCGAAGCAGTTGAAGCTCTCCGGCATGATGATGGGCATGTCGTTGGTGGTGCGCAGGGTCGGGCAGGCCACGTTGCTGCCGGCACTCCAGCCCATGTACGGCGCTCCCTCCAAAACCTTGCGGCGCACCGGCTCGATGAGCTTGTTGCGGTGCAACTCGTAAACAAGGTGGAAGGTGTTGCCGCCGCTCACCATCACGGCGTCGCTCTCGTTCACCAACTTCACGGGGTCGGCAACGGCATGTGTGGAAACGATGTCGGCCTCCAAACCGAAATTCTTGAAGCAACCCTTCACTTTTTCCGTGGCGGCCGTATAGCTCTTTTCAATGGTTTCGCCATTTCGCACCACCGCGTAGGGGATGAAGGCAATCTTCTTTTTGTCGGCCGTGCCTAAAAATTCCTGAATGAGGGGCATGCACCAGCCTAAATACGTTTCTTTGTAATTGGTTGAATTACTGATTAATAAAAGTTTCATAATCTATAATTGTTGATTGATTTTCCAAGTCGCAAAGATAAACATTTTCGGGTTGCACACCACGGGTGGGTAAAAAGGTAGAAAGTAAAATGTAGAAGGTAGAAAGATTATTCTGTTTTTTCGTTCCCGCTCTCTTCGGTGGTTTTCGTTTCTTCCCCTTCGGGCTGCTCGCCGCTGTACTTGAACCGGCGGATTTTCTGCGTGGCGCTCTTCTCGAACGGTTCTTTCATCGCCTCCACCTTGTTGATTTTGGAGTGCTTGCCGACCGTCTTGTTGACAAATTCCATCACCGATTTCTTCAAACTGTCCAGTTTTTCAAAGAACTGGTCCTCAGACTCCTGGTTCCAGTTCAGTGCATTGTCTTGGAACTTGACGAGGGCGACCAGTTCGCCGTTCTTCTCCATCACGAGCGATTCGTCCACGACGGGGATGTTGTTGATGACCATCTCGATTTCTTCGGGGTAGATGTTCTCGCCGGAGGGGCCGAGGATGGTGTTGTTGAGGCGGCCTTTGATGTAGTAGTAGCCGTTTTTGTCCATGGTGGCGATGTCGCCCGTGCGGAACCAGCCGTACTCGTCCAGCACCTTGATGGTGCGCTCGGGATCCTTGTAGTAGCCGAGCATCACGTTATCGCCGCGGCACACGATTTCACCCTCGCCCGTCTCGGGGTTCGGGTTGTCGAGTTTGATTTCCACGTTGTACGATGCCAACCCGATGGAACCCAGCCGTTTGCGTTTGTTCACGATGACGTTGCAGACGAGCGGGGCGGTTTCGGTAAGGCCGTAACCGACGGCGTAGGGGAACTTGCACTTGATGAGGAACTCCTCCACCTTGGTGTCGAGTTTGGAGCCGCCGACGCCGAAGAACCGCAGTTTGCCGCCGAACTTCTTGACGAGCTGCCGCCCGATGAACCAGTAGAGCAGCCTCGGCATGTGTTCGTCCATCCACCGTAGCAGACGGCTTTTTTGGATGGTGGGCACCACACTCTGGTTGTACACCTTTTCGATGATCAGCGGCACGGAGAGCATGATGGTGGGTTTCACTTTCTGCATCGCGGGGACGAGAATGGATGGGGTAGGGGGCTTCGGGAGATAGTAGCAGCACGCGCCCACGTACATCGAATAGAGACTTGACACACTCATCTCGTAGGCGTGCGCCATCGGGAGGATGGACAGGAAGCGGTCTTTCTTGTTGCAGGGCTGCGCCTTGAACGAGGCCACGAGGTTGTGGCAGATATTGCGGTGACTGAGCATCACGCCTTTGGCCTTGCCAGTCGTTCCAGAGGTGTAGATGATGGTGGCAAGATCCTCAGGCTGAGGGTCTTTTACGAAACCGTTGCACTGGAAGTCCTCCTTGCGGCACTTGATGAAATCGAGGGTTTCGATATCGACTACGAGGGTGAGGCGGTCGAGGCTCTCCTTTGACAGCTTGTACAGCAGCCGCTGGGAGATGAAGAGCACCTTGCTTTCGGAGTGCGAGAGGATGTTGTTCACCTCGTTCTCGGAGCTGTCGGGCAGGATGGGGACGGCCACGCGGCCGAAGGCGGTGGCGGAGAAAAACGCCAGCGTCCAGTTGGGCATGTTCTGCGACAGGATCGCCACCTTGTCGCCGGCGCTGATGCCGAAACGCCACAGCCGGGTTGACAGCATGTTGCACCGCTCACGAAAAGTGGCGTAGGTATATTTCTGCCCGCCGTCCACGAATTGTGACATCGTGCGGTCGCTGTATTTGGAGGTGGTGTATTCGAAAACTTTACTGAGGGTGGTGCAAAAGGTTTCGCGGAATTTGTTGCGAGTCTTATATGGATTCTTAATCTTTTGTGCCATAATGATTTAATGGGTGATGTAATTTTCCTTGTGCCGTCCTTGGAGCCCGAGGGTTTCGTAATGCTCCTGGATGCGGCGGAGGTCGGCGGCGGCGTCATCGGTGAGGGGCCACTCCTGTCCGACGGTAATCTCCTTGCGCCCCCAGTCGTAGTAGCCGACATAGACGCGGGCGCCGGTTTCGCGGGCGATGAGGTGGAAGCCGGTCTTCCATTTCTTCACCGGTTTGCGGGTGCCTTCCGGCGCGATGGCGAGGTGGAAGACCTCCGCCTCGTTGAAGGCGGCGATGATGCTTTTGACGGAGGCGGCAGCGTTGCGGCGATCGACCGGAACGGCGCCGAAGAAGCGGAGAATCGGCCCCAACGGCCAGAAAAACAGCTCCTTCTTCACCATGATGTGCGCCACTCTTCCGAACTGTGCATAGAAAAGGTAGCAGATGGGGAAGTCCATGAACGAGGTGTGCGGCACGCCGAGCACGATGGCCTTGTCGCCCTCCATCGGCCCGCCCACGCTGGTCCAGCCCAGCTTTTTGAGCAGAAATCCGCAGAATTTCGCCCATCTTTTGCCAACTGTAGTTTTTATTTTTGTCATTATATTATTATCAATCAGTATGTTGAATAAAAATTGCCCCTTTTTGAAAGGAGGGGCAAAAGTACAATTTTCTTGAAAATTTGTTGGGTCTGAGGAACGATATGTGTACTGAGCGTAGGATTTAATTCCATTCCTCCGGATTCACCTCGTCGATCTCTTCCCGCAGGTTGTCGATGATGAACTGCTGGCGCTCCTTGTTGTTGCCGCCCATGTAGTAGTCCAACAGCTTGTTGATGTTGGTGTTGGGCTCGAGGACGACCGGCTCCAGCCGCATCGTCTTGCCGATGAAGTTGACGAACTCCTTCGGGGAGATTTCACCCAGACCTTTGAATCGGGTGATTTCCGGCTTCGCGCCGACCTGCTTGATGGCGTCCTGCTTCTCCTGCTCGGAATAGCAGTAGAAGGTCTTGGTTTTGTTGCGGACGCGGAACAGCGGGGTCTGCAGGATATAGACGTGCCCGTTGCGCACCACATCGGGGAAGTAGTTGAGGAAGTAGGTGAGCAGCAGCAGGCGGATGTGCATGCCATCGACATCGGCATCGGTGGCAATGACGATGTTGTTGTAACGGAGCCCTTCCAGCCCGTCCTCCAGATTGAGGGCGGCGTTCAGAAGGCAAAGTTCCTCGTTTTTATAAACCTCCGCGCTTTTCATGACGTTGAGGGGCTTGCCGCGCATGCTGAAAACGGCCTGTGTCTGGCTGTCGCGCGACTGCGTGATGGAGCCGGAGGCGGACAAACCCTCGGTGATAAAGATGGTGGAGTTGAGTCCCTTGTCGTTGCGGTCGGTGTTGTAATGGTACTTGCAGTCGCGTAACTTGCTGTTGTTCAGACTGACTTTCTTCTGGATTTCCTTATTCCCCTTCTTGATGTTGGCGATAGCCTTGCGCTCAGCCTCCGATTCGAGGATTTTCTTTTTGATGATTTCACCCACATCGGTGTGCATGTGGAGGTAGTTGTCGAGCAGGCGGCCCACCACGTCGTTAACGTAGTTGCGGATGGTCTGGCCGTCGGGCTGCATCATGGTGGAGCCGAGGCGGATTTTGGTCTGCGACTCGAACACCGGCTCCTGCACCTTGATGGAGATGGCCGCGGCGACGGCGTTGCGGATGTCGGCGGGGTCGAACTCCTTGCCAAAGTAGGTGCGGAAGGTCTTGACCAGCGCCTCGCGGAAGGCGTTCTGGTGCGTGCCGCCCTGCGTGGTGTTCTGGCTGTTGACGAACGAGTAGTACTCCTCGCCGTAGTGGCGGGTGGTATGGGTGAGCACGAACTCGAACTTTTCGTCCTGGAGGTGGATCGGCTCGTAAAGCATCTCCTCTTGGTTCACGTTGTTGCAGAGGAGGTCGTACAAACCGTTCTTGGAAAAGAATTTCTGTCCGTTGAAGTTGATGGACAGGCCTTTGTTGAGGTAGGCGTAGTTCCACAACATCTTGACGATGTACTGCGACACCCACCTGTAGTTGACGAAGATGCTGTCGTCGATGGTGAAGGAGGTGAAGGTGCCGGAACGCTGGTCGGAAAGTTCGATGGGGGATTCGCTGACCAGCTTGCCGCAGGAGAATTCAGCGGCTTTCGTCTGCCCGTCGCGGAAGCTCTGCACCTTGAAGTGGGTGGAGAGGGCGTTCACCGCCTTGACACCCACGCCGTTCTGGCCGATGGAGTTGGTGAAAGCCTCGCTGTTGAACTTGCCGCCGGTATTGATTTTGGAAACGCAGTCCACCATCTTGTTGAGCGGGATGCCGCGGCCGTAGTCGCGCACGCTCACCACGTTGTCCTTGATGGTCACGTCGATGCTTTTGCCGTGGCCCTGCATGAACTCGTCGATGGAGTTGTCGATCACCTCTTTCAGAAGGACATAGATGCCATCGTCGTGGGAGCTGCCGTCGCCCAGTTTACCGATGTACATGCCGGGGCGCAAGCGGATATGCTCGTACCACTCTAACGTGATAATGTTGGAGTCGTTGTAGTTGTCACTCATTGGGTTAGGTTAATGGTTTTGCGGCTGCAAAGGTACAAAAAATAAATGAAAATTCGGTTAAGGGAAAAATAGTTGTAGAGACGCAAAATTTTGCGTCTCTACGATTTTCAGGAATGGTTTTTTACGTTCGATTTGTAGAGACGTTTCATGAAACGTCTCTACGGATGGTGGCATAAATATTATTTGTGCGTATTCCGCAACACGCCCCCTCTAGCACACAATATTCACGATTTTCTTCGGCACGATGATCACCTTCTTGGGTGTCTTGCCGTCGAGGTATTTCTGCACGTCGGGATCGGCGAGGAGCACTGCCTCGATCTCCTTCGGCTGCATGTCGGCAGGGAAGACACGCTGGAGGCGCACCTTGCCGTTGAAGGAAACGGGGTAGTTGGCGCTGCTTTCCACAAGGTAGCTTTCGTCAAACTTCGGGAAGACGGCATCCACCACGCTGCCGGTGTTGCCCAGCAGGTGCCAGAGCTCTTCCGTCACGTGCGGCGCGTAGGCCGACAGCAACACGGCCAGCGGCTCCACGATCTTGCGCTTGTGGCACTTGAGGTCAGTGAGCTCGTTCACCGCAATCATAAACGCGCTGACGGCCGTGTTGAACGAGAACCGTTCGTTGTCCTCTTCCACCTTCTTGATGGCCTTGTGCAGGGCCTTGTACTCGTCGCGGGTCGGCTCGTCGTCGGTGACGCAGAACTCGTTGGCGCTATCGTGGAACAGTTTCCAGAACTTCTTCATGAAGCGGAAGACACCCTCGATGCCGTTGGTGTCCCACGGTTTCGACAGCTCAATGGGACCGAGGAACATCTCGTACAGACGGAGCGTGTCGGCACCGTACTTCTCCACGAGGTCGTCGGGGTTCTGCACGTTGTATTTCGACTTCGACATCTTCTCGATTTCCCAACCGCAGACGTACTTGCCGTCTTCCAGCACGAACTCCGCATCGGCGTACTCGGGCCGCCACGCCTTGAAAGCGTCGATGTCCAGCACGTCGTTGTGCACGATGTTGACATCCACACGGATGGGCGTGACTTCGTAACCTTTTCTCAGATTGAGCGATACGAACTTGTTGGTGCCGTTGATGCGATAGACGAAGTTGGTGCGTCCCTGGATCATCCCCTGGTTGATGAGTTTCTTGTAGGGTTCCTCCTTGCAGACGATGCCGAGGTCATACAGGAATTTGTTCCAGAAACGGGAGTAGATGAGGTGGCCGGTGGCATGTTCGGAGCCGCCGACGTAAAGGTCCACATCCTGCCAGTATTCGTTTTTCTCCTTGGAAAGGAATTCGTTGTCGTTGTGCGGGTCCATGTAGCGGAGGTAGTAGCCGCTGGAGCCGGCGAAACCGGGCATGGTGCTGTATTCCATCGGGTAGCCCTGATAGGTCCAGTTGGCGGCGCGGGCCAACGGAGGCTCACCCGTGGCGGTGGGTTTGTACTCGTCGATGTCGGGCAACAGCAGCGGAAGTTCCTCTTCGGGAAGCATGTACGGCACGCCCTCCTTGTAATAGACAGGGAAGGGTTCGCCCCAGTATCTCTGGCGGCTGAAAATGGCATCGCGCAAACGGTAATTCACAGTGCCATAGCCGATTTTCATCTCCTTGACTTTCTCAATGATGCACTTGCCGGCCTCCTTGACCTTCATCCCGTTGATGAAGTCTGAGTTGACGACGATGCCGTCCTTGGTTTCGAAGGCCTCTTTTTCGATGTTGCCGCCGGCGATCACCTCGCGGATGGGGAGGTTGAAGTGCTTGGCGAAGGCGTAGTCGCGGCTGTCGTGCGCGGGCACGGCCATGATGCCGCCAGTGCCGTAGCCGGCCAGTACGTACTCGGCCACCCAGATCGGGATGCGCTCCTTTGTGAACGGATTCACGGCGTAGGCGCCGGTGAACACGCCGCTCACCTTCTTCACGTCGGTCTGGCGCTCAGTTTCGGAGCGGTTGCGCGCCCATGTCACATACTTGTCCACCTCCTCTTTGCGGTCGGGAGTTGTAATCTGTTCAATGAGAGCGTGTTCGGGACACATCACCATAAACGAGACCCCGAAGATGGTGTCGGGGCGGGTGGTGAAGATGTCGAGGGTGTTCTCGTTGTTCTCGATGGGGAAGCGGATGAACGCACCTTCGCTGCGGCCGATCCAGTTGCGCTGGATCTCCTTGATGGAGTCGCTCCATTCGAGAGTTTCCAAACCTTTGAGGAGGCGTTCGGCATAGGCTGAAACGCGCAGAATCCACTGTTTCATCAGTTTGCGCTCCACGGGGAATCCGCCGCGCTCCGACACTCCGTTCACCACTTCGTCGTTGGCGAGCACGGTGCCGAGGCCCGGACACCAGTTCACCCATGTGTCGGCGATGTAGGCGAGGCGGTAGTTGAGGAGTGTCTCCTGCTGTTCCTTCTCGCTCATCGCGTTCCACTCGGCGGCGGTGAATTCCAGCGGTTTTGTTTCGGCGGCGCGGACTCCGGCCGTGCCGTTGGCGGCAAACTTCGTCACTAACTCGCTGATGGGGCGGGCTTTGTCCAATTCTTGGTCGTAATAATGGTTGAACAGCTGGATGAACACCCACTGGGTCCATTTGTAATATTTTGGATCGGCGGTGCGCACCTCGCGGTCCC
>JAEEGH010030415.1_pt1 | contig 10498 bp, 7 predicted proteins | sample 9134181 | NCBI WGS metagenome assembly JAEEGH01 (sample SAMN16246544, study PRJNA631951) | gut metagenome | biome: gut microbiome; feature: rumen; material: DP-attached | host: Bos | place: Iran: Karaj | collected 2018-10 | reverse complement strand
AGGTGTACACGATAGGTGTCGGTTCCCCTGAAGGCCAGCCCATCCCCATCGGCGGGGAACTGCTCAAAGACAAGGACGGCAACATCGTTGTTACGCGCCTTGACGAGGAAACGCTCCGTAAAGTTGCCCGTGAAGGTAACGGGGCCTACGTGCACGCCGGAAACGACGAATTCGGCCTGAATCCCATCATTGCCGATATCCGCCGCATGGAGGACGAAGAGTTCGGAAGCGTGGTGTTCGAGCAGTACAACGAACAGTATATGTATTTCTTCTGGGCCGCCCTGGTGCTGCTCGTGGTGGAAATGCTCATCGGCGAGCGCAAGGGAAAACGCCGCCTTTTTGACGAGAAATGAAGAAATTGACGCTCATACTCCTTGGCCTTTTGGTGTGCATGGCCTCCCTTGCCCAGCCGGACAAGGCCGATGTACGCCGCGGAAACCGGGAATTCCGCCGTGGAAACTATTCCAGGGCCGATATTCTCTACCGCCGCGCCCTCCTTGCCGACAGCACATCCTTCGCTGCCCGCTACAATCTGGCCGGCGCCCTGTACCGCCAGAACAACATGGAAGAGGCCGGCCGGCAGCTGGAGACTCTCCGCCCCGCAGTGTCGGGCAGCCGCTACGCCGCCCGCTACTGGTTCAATACCGGAGATGTGGCCCTTGCCTCAAAGGACTATGCCAGGGCGGTTGAGGCCTTCCGCGAGGCTCTGATCCTGGAGCCGGACAATATGGAGGCGAAGGAGAACTATGTCTACGCCCGCATGATGCTGCAGAACCAGCAGCAGAATCAGGACCAGAACCAGGACCAGCAGGATCAGAATCAAGACCAGAATCAGGATCAGAACCAGGATCAGAACCAGGATCAGGACCAGCAGGACCAGAATCAGGATCAGCAGAATGACGACGGCGACGGGCAGAACCAGCCCCAGCCGCGTGAAAGCGGGATGACCCCGCAGCAAATGCAGCAGATGCTCAAGGCCATTCAGGCCAAGGAGCAGCAAACCCAGGACAAAGTGAACCGAGAGAAGGCTGCAGCCATGGGTTCACGCCAACGAGACATGAACTGGTAGACCAATGAAGAGGACAATCATATCGGCACTTCTTGCCGCGGCGGCGGCCATATCGGCCCTGGCGCAAACACGTATCGATGTGCAGGCTCCCAACATGGTGGAGGAGGGCAAGGCGTTCAACGTGGTGTTCGTGGTGGAAGGGGAGCATTCCCCGTCGGATTTCCGCTGGAGCGCCCCGGAGGGCATCGATGTCCAGTGGGGCCCGCAGAAAGGCACTTCCACCAGCGTTTCCATCGTGAACGGCCACACCAGCAAGTCCTCCAAGACCACCATGACCTATGTGCTTGTGGCAAGCCGCACCGGCACTTTCCAGATGGGGAAGGCCACGGCAAAGGTGAGCGGCAATACCATCAGTTCCAAGAACTTCATGATAGAGGTTGTGGCGTCCGGCGCGTCCACATCCTCCTCCGGCGGCCATTCCCAGCAGGGCGGAGGAGGGTCGTCGGCCCAGAGCAGTCCGGCTAAGGAAGTGTTCATTACGCTGAGCCTCAGCAAGAAAAGCGTGGTGGTAGGAGAGCCGGTAACAGCAACCCTGAAACTGTACCGGACGGTGGACATCGCCGGTTTCGAAGACGTATCGTTCCCCACTTTCAACGGCTTCTGGAGCCAGGAAGTGGTGGCTCCCACCAATATCGACTTCCACCAGGAGCAGGTGAGCGGGCATGTCTATGATGCGGCCCTCCTGCGCCAGTGGGTGCTCATTCCGCAGAAATCAGGCGACCTTGCCATCGATCCCGCGGAACTGGTCTGCCTGGTGAGCCAGGTCACCCGTCGAGCCCCCACGGGCACCATCTTCGACCAGTTCAACGACACGCAGTACGTTACGGTGCGTAAGAGGCTGTCCACATCGGCCCAGACAATACATGTTTCAGCTCTTCCTTCCGGAGCACCCGCCTCGTTCAGCGGTGGTGTGGGTAAGTTCTCGATAAGGGCTTCCGTATCAAAGGATTCCCTACGCACTCACGATGCCGCGTCGATAATGGTTACGGTGAGCGGAAAGGGCAATGTCTCGCTTCTGGAGGCCCCCGCCCTCACGCTTCCGCCGGATTTCGAGGCCTATGACGTAAAGAGCTCCTCGGACACGGACCGAAGCGGCACCTCCGGCTCCCGCACCTTCGAATACCCGTTCATCCCGCGAAGCAGCGGACATTTCGTGCTTCCGCCCGTCCAGTACAGCTATTTCGATCCGGATTCCAGAAAGTACGTTACCGTGAGCACGGACTCGCTGCGGATCGATGTTGCCCGCACCCAGGGTGTGAGCCAGGGAGGCCAGGCGAGTAGCGGCGGAACCCTCACCGTGGACCGTCAGGGCGTGAAAAACCTTGGCGAAGACATCCGCTTCATCCGCCCCCGCACTAAGCTTGACGAGCCCCGTCCCTTCTTCATGGGCTCCGCTCCTTATTGGGCCATAGCAGCAATTCTTTTGGCAATTTCGGCGTGTCTGTATTTCGCTTTCCGCAAAGTCGCCCTCATGAGGGCCGATGTGGAAGGCTCCCGCAAGCGCAAGGCGACGGGAATGGCTCTGAGGCGCCTCCGCGAAGCCGGCGACTTCCTGAAAAAAGACCTTTACACCGCTTTCTACGAGTCCCTGCACCGCTCCCTTCTTGGCTTTGTGAGCGACAAACTGTCGATGGACATGGCCTCCCAGACCAAGGAAAACATAGAGCATGCCCTCACCGAAAGGGGAGTGAAGGCCGATGTGGCCTCGCGCTTCACGGCGCTCCTGGACGCCTGCGAATTCGCCCGTTATGCCCCGAATGCGGGCCACGAGGCCATGGATAGCCATTACCACGAGGCTCTGGACACCATTACCCTGATAGATTCATCCATGAAAAAGCCCGCTCCGAAGGCCGCGGTATCGGCCCTTGCGCTCCTTCTTTTGCTGGTGCCAGCCATGCATCTTAACGCCCAGCCTGCCGACTCACTTTGGAACAAAGGCGTTGAGGCTTACACCCAGGGCGATTACGAGGCGGCATCGGCCAGCTGGAATGCCATCGCGGAAAGCGGAATGGAGTCGGTGGAACTTTACTACAATCTTGGAAACGCCTGCTTCAAGGACGGAAACCTGGCCCGCGCAATCCTCTGGTGGGAAAGGGCCGGGAAACTGGACCCCTCGGACAGGGATGTGCGTCACAATCTGGAGTTCGCCCGGGCCCAAACCCTGGACAAGATAGATTCCGTGCCGGAATTCTTCCTGCGCACATGGCTTCGCAAGGCATCGTTCGCCCTGCGCTCCAATGTGTGGGCCGCTCTGTCGCTGGTGCTGTTTGCACTTGCTCTGGCAATGCTGCTGCTATTCCTGCTCGGAAGCCGCACGGCGCTAAGGCGCACCGGATTCTTCACGGCAATCGCCGCTTTCCTGCTGAGTCTGGCCTGCCTGGGCTTTGCCTCAATGCAGAAGAAAGATGCCCTCAGGCACGATTCGGCTGTGGTTATGCTTCCTGTTGCAAGCGTGAAGAGCGCCCCCTCGGAAGACAGCGCAACAAGCCTCTTCGTCCTGCACGAAGGAACAACGGTAAAGATTGTGGATACAGTCCAGGGCTATACCCTTGTGGAACTTTCCGACGGCCGCCAGGGCTGGATTTCCACCAAGGCGATAGAAATTATCTAGGCTTACATACTTCCCACAGCACAACGCCCACCGAGACGGAAACGTTGAGGGAGTGCTTTGTGCCCTTCTGGGGTATCTCAAGGGCGAAATCCGCCTCGTTAACCACGTCTTGGCGCACGCCGTCAACCTCATTCCCGAATACAAGGGCAATCCTGCGCCCGTCCTCCACGGCGAAATCCTGAAGTTTCACAGAGTGCACCGTCTGCTCCACAGCCACGACGGTGTAGCCATCGGCCTTTAACTTTCGGACCGCCTCCAGGGTGTCATCGGCCTTTTCCCAGGGCACGGCATCCTCTGCACCAAGGGCTACTTTGCGGATTTCAGGGGAAGGGGGGAAGGGACAGATGCCGCAGAGGATGATTCTGTCCACGTGAAAGGCGTCTGCGGTGCGGAAGGCCGAACCCACGTTGTGGGCGCTTCGGATATTGTCCAGCACAAGCACCACACCACTTTGTGGTCCCTCCCTGTACTGGCGCGGAGAAATGCGTCCGAGTTCTATGTTCAGAAGTTTTCTGTCTTTCACGGTGGCAAAGTTAGGCAAATTCACGGATATTTTTTATATTTGTAAGTTGATAAACGCTAAAACAAGGATATGAAACAGGATCTTCAGGTCTTCGACCTTATCAAGAAAGAGTACGACCGCCAAACTTCCGGCCTGGAACTCATCGCATCGGAAAACTATGTCTCCAATCAGGTTCTGGAGGCCATGGGCTCAATCTGCACGAACAAGTATGCGGAAGGGTATCCAGGCAAACGCTATTATGGCGGCTGCGAGGTGGTAGACCAGATAGAGCAGTTGGCGATAGACCGCCTCTGCAAGCTTTTCGACGCGGAATATGCGAACGTGCAGCCCCATTCGGGCGCACAGGCAAACATGGCCGTAATCATGGCAGTGCTGCGTCCCGGGGATGTTTTCATGGGGCTGGACCTGTCGATGGGCGGCCATCTCACCCACGGCTCTCCCGTGAACGCATCGGGCATCCTGTACAAGCCGGTGGCCTATGGCCTGGACGAAAAAACCGGCCTCGTGGACTATGACGACATGGAGCGCAAGGCCCTCAAGCACAAACCCAAACTCATCATCGGCGGCGCATCGGCCTATTCCCGCGAATGGGACTATGAGCGCATGCGTAAGATTGCCGATGAAGTTGGCGCCATCCTGTGGATAGACATGGCCCACACCGCTGGCCTTATCGCCGCGGGCCTTCTGAAGAACCCTGTGAAATACGCCCATATCGTCACCTCCACAACGCACAAAACCCTTCGCGGTCCCCGTGGAGGCATCATCCTTATGGGCAAGGACTTCGACAATCCCATGGGCCTCACAACGCCCAAGGGCGAGATCAAGAAAATGTCGGCAGTGCTCAATTCAAGCGTCTTCCCCGGAGTCCAGGGCGGTCCGCTGGAGCACGTCATCGCCGCAAAGGCGGTATCCTTCTACGAGGCCATGCAGCCGGAATACAAACAGTATCAGAAACAGGTGCTGGCCAACGCCGCAACCATGGCGGAAGCCTTCGTGAAGAAGGGCTACAAGATCATTTCCGGCGGCACGGACAATCACCTCATGCTCATAGACCTCCGCACCCGCTTCCCGGAGCTCACCGGCCGCCTGGCGGAAAAAGAGCTGGGAAGGGCGGATATAACCGTGAACAAGAACATGGTTCCCTTCGACAGCCGCAGCGCTTTCGCAACCAGCGGCCTTCGCATCGGCACCCCTGCAATCACGTCCAGGGGCTTCGAGGAGAAGGATATGCTTAGCATCGTGGAACTTATAGACCAGGTGCTGCAGAGCGCCTGCGCCCATAGCGAGGCCCTCACGGCCAAGGAACCCACCCCGGAGCAGCTTGCCCAGTGCCGCGAGCACGAAGCAGTCCTGGATAAAGTTCGCAGGAAAGTGCACATGATGACGGCAGGGCGCCCGCTGAACCGCTATTAATCCACTTCAAGAGTTATGAAACGGATACTCATCGCGCTCCTTGCGCTGTGGACCGGCCTCCAGACCGTATCCGCACAGGTTCCCGAGCTCAAGCCGCTCAGGGATCTGGACGAGGCCCTTGCCCCCGTGCAGAAGAAAAACAAGTGGGGCTATGCGAACGGACGCGGCAAAATTGTCATCAAGCCCGTTTTCGACAAGGCGGAGTCCTTTTTCTCCGTTACATCCCCGGACGGCACAACCATGCTGGTTGCCCGCATCAAGGCAGGAGGGAAGTGGGGCTACATAACCCGTGAAAACGTCTATCTCATCCAGCCGGACTTCGATACCATCTCCCGTTTCGACAACAACGCCCTGGTGGTGGCCCAGAACGGCCCTTCCAAAATGCTCATCGGCGTACGTTCCATCATGAGCCCAAGGCTCCAGATTCCCGTTCTCACCGGGAACATCCTTCAGGTGAACCTTGGGGAACTGGGAGAATTTAACGAGCTTGGTTATGCTTGGGCTTCCCGCGCAGGCAAGTGGGGCCTTCTCGGCACCAATGGCCAGTGGGCTCTCTCCCCGGAGTATTCCGCCTGGTCATGGTTCGGGGAACTTGGCCTTTACGGCGTGGAGAAGGAAGACAAAGCCGGCCTCGTGGGCCAGGACGGGAAAATAGTGATCCCCGTACAGTACGACCGCATTGCTATCCTTTCCAACAAGAATCTGCTCGTGGACGTGGGCGGGCTCAAGGGCGTCTTAACCCAGGATGGCACCCAGGTGCTTCCTCCCGCATTCAACAGTATCTTCTGGGACGACAATCTTGGCTATGTGGCCTCCGTATCCGGCATGTATGGCCGCTACACGGAAGATGGGGTGGAACTCTATCCCTGCGCATTCGCGGATGTCCCGGACAAGGAGAATATCGGATACATTCCTCTGGTAAAAGACGGCATTCCCTGCATCTACATCGCGGGTGACGGCCTGTACAACATTACAGACTACGACGAAAGGCTGTTCAACGAACTCGGCCCGGAGGAGTATGAGGCAAGCACCATCCTTCCCAAATGGATGAAGGCTAATCTCCCGTACAAGGAGAAATACGTAACCATGGCAAGCAATCTGCCTCCGAGCGTTGAAATCCCGGAAGGCTTCGACGGCTCCTCGGACCAGTGCGCGGATATCCGCTTCAAATGCGGCGCAAGCCTTGCCGATGTCGTCCTGCAGGACGAATTCGAGAGCATCGACCCTCAGGTGAGAATCTGGGACGGCGGAGAGAAGGTATACATCCTCCTCCATGCCGTGGAGGAATTCTGGGTGCTTTATGAATACAACTCCGTAACGGGAGAAAAACGCACCTTCAGCGTAACCGGCAACATGGAGTGCGATCCCGTTGCCGGCGTCATTGCGGAAACGGGAGTTTGGGGCGACGATGTACCCCTGGCGGAGTTCATCCCGATGAAATTCCCCGCAAGGGCCGATATCAGGGTATTCCCCATCCTCCGCTACACCTTCCACAGTTGGGCCGGAGTGCCGTTCGTGCTCCTTGGCGCGTCGGTTAACGGCGCCTTTGAAATGATGCCGGTTGCTCCGGGAGAAACCGTGAATGCCGGCGTGGTATCCTATGGCCCCAGCGGCCAGTATTGCCAGTTCCACGCCCACGTGCGTGACGCCGCGGAAAACGGCATCGCCATGTATGAGCTTGTGGCAACGGAATATGTGTACGGCACCCCCGGAAATCCGGACGAACTGGTTGCCAAAACCCCCGTGGTGGTGGCCTGCGGCTATATCGGCCTCACCCGCCCGTACTTCACCCAGCCCCTCTTTTACGAAGCCAGGGACTTCAAGGACGACAGCGCGCTTGTTCGGATTGGAGACGACTGGTTTGCGAAGAAATCCTCGGATATTATTGCCCTGGACCCTTTTATACAGCCCGAAGACTGATTTATGGCAGATTTCCTGTACAGCCATTACATAATTGACGGACAGCATCAGGCGCTCACCCCGGAACGCATGCTTGCAGACTGCACCATCGACCCTCCTCTTCCTCCGGACGGGGATCCCGGCACCGTGGCCGATGAAAGGGTGGACCCGGCTCCCGGAAACATAGTTTTCTCGGATTCCAGGATTAACAAGTATGCCGATGCCGTGGACGGCATCCGCCGCAGCCTGCCGCTTCCCTATGCCGGCCAGTTCACCGTGGGCAAAATTGCGGAGGCCCTTCTGGACGCAATCTGGATGAGCGGCCACTTCCGCCTTGGGGACCTGAATCTGAAGGCGGACTGGAAGTGGAACGGCAAAGCCATGGGCAACCTTGCCGCGTTCTACGGCTCTGTGGAAGCTGCAAGTGAATTTTTGGACACCCTCGGAGTTAAGATATCCCGTTACACCGTGTCGGAAGGCGTTCCTTCCGTTTCCTTCAAGGCAACCACGGTTGCTGAAGAAGATGCGATTGCGGAGGAGGAAAGCCTCTTCCGTGAACTCCCTTATCGCACTGCTAATCCAAGGATATCCCGCCGCAGGCGCTGTCCCAGTTCCATCCAGCCGGAAGAGAGCGACTGGCTTCTGTACATCCCGTTCGACACCTGCGAATACCGCCTTGGCGGCTCCACTCTCGCAGAAGCGCTTTCCGCCCGCCCTGCCGCAGCGCCGGATCTTGGCGACGCGGATTATTTCATCGACTGCTTCGAAGTTGTGCGGGAACTTGTGGAAGACGGCGTGGTGAAGGCCGGGGCCACCGTGTTCGGCGGAGGCCTTCTAACCGCGGTGCGCCGCATGGCCGCCGGCGGAATCGGCGCAGATATCTCCATCCAGGAGGTGTGCAAGGCCTATGGCGGGGAAAGCCCCGTGCGCGTTCTCTTCGGCGAAATCCCCGGCGTAGTGGTGCAGGTGGCAGATGCAGACTATGACTATGTAGACGCGGAACTCCTCCTGCAGGACGTTGCCTACTTCCCGCTGGGGCATCCTTCCCATGCGGTGAGGGGCGTGAAATTATCGGCAAAAACAGACATACAAGGAATACTGAATTCCCTCCTGAATACCCTGGAGGGAGAAGACTGACCTATGAGTAAAATATTTGTCCTAGACACCAACATCATCCTTCACGACCACCTGGCGGTGAAGCAATTCCAGGACAATGACATTGTGATTCCCATCGCAGTGATCGAGGAACTGGACAAGTTCAAGAAAGGCAACGACGCCCTGTCGTTCAACGCCCGCGCCTTCATGCGGGAAATCAACGCCCTTTCGGAGAAAAACGAATTCGGCCCCCGCGGCGTTCCCCTCGGAAAGAAGCTCGGTTACATCAAGTTCGAACCCAGCCATCCCTTCCCGGACGAACTGAAGGATCTGTTCCGTGACGATATTCCGGACCACCGCATCCTCGCCACCGCAATCTGGATGAGAGACAACAATCCGGACCGTTTCGTGGCCCTTGTAACCAAGGACATCAACCTCAGGCTCAAGGCAAAGGCCGCCGGAATGATAGCCCAGGACTACATGCACGACCGCGTGGAAGAAACCCTTCCCTTTGAGCGTGAGGTTATAACCGAAGGCATTCCCATCAAGGAGCTCCAAACCCTGTCCTACGGCCCCGAGTGCGCGATTCCCTGGAAGAAGGCCGGCAAGAAGGAGCCCGCTCCCAACCAACTTTACAACCTTGCCTTCGGGGACAGTTCAATTCCCGCGCGCTACGATGCCCGCAAGGGTAAAATCGTGCTGGTTAAGAGCCGCGAGGCCTATGGCATCCGCCCCCGCAACGTTGAGCAGCGCTTCGCCATGGACGCCTGCCTCAATCCGGAGATTCCCCTGGTATCACTAACCGGCGGCGCCGGAACGGGCAAAACCCTCATAGCCCTCGCAGCTGCACTGGAGCAGGCGGCAGACTATGACCAGATCATCCTGTCCCGCCCCACCGTGGTGCTGGGCGGCCAGGACATCGGCTTCCTGCCAGGAGACCAGAAGAGCAAGATGGGCCCCTATGTGCAGCCCCTCATGGATAATCTGGACGTTATCCGCCACCATTTCAAACCCGGTTCCAAGCAGGCCCAGAAGATAGAGGCCATGATGAGGGAGGAGAAACTGGTGATTTCACCCCTGGCATATATCCGCGGCCGTTCACTCGGCAAGGTGTACTTCATCGTGGACGAGGCCCAGAACCTCACCCCGCACGAGGTGAAAACCATCATCACCCGTGCCGGCGAAGGCACCAAGATGGTGTTCACGGGGGATCCCTATCAGATAGACCAGCCCTATCTGGACCAGTGGTCCAACGGCCTGGCCCACCTGGGAGAAAAGATGTCCGGGCAGCCCCTTTTCCAGCACGTGGTGCTGCTTAAGGGAGAGCGTTCGGAGCTTTCGGAGATAGCTGCAAAACTCTTGTAATAGCGCGAAAAAAATTGTAAATTTGCACCGCTTTTAAGAAAAATATTTAATACATATACTTTAACTATGGCAGAAATCAAGAAAAGAGTCTATCGCTTTGGCGCCAAGCACGCCGAAGGCAATGGCAAGATGCGCGAGCTGCTGGGTGGCAAGGGTGCCAACCTGGCTGAAATGAACCTCCTTGGAATGCCGGTTCCCGCCGGTTTCACCATCACCACCGAATGCTGCACGGAATACTACAGGCTGGGCGGCGGCTACACCCCTGAACTCAGGACCGAAGTTGCAGCCGCACTCGAGGCCACCGAGAAAATCATGGGCAAGAAGTTCGGCGACCCCAAGGATCCCCTGCTCGTATCGTGCCGCTCCGGTGCACGCAGCTCCATGCCCGGCATGATGGACACCATCCTCAATATCGGCCTTTGCTCGGCCACCATCCCCGGCCTCATCGAGAAATCCGGCAACCCCCGTTTCGTATATGACGCATACCGCCGCCTCATCATGATGTATTCCGACGTTGTGATGG
>JAEEGH010030412.1_pt1 | contig 10498 bp, 1 predicted proteins | sample 9134181 | NCBI WGS metagenome assembly JAEEGH01 (sample SAMN16246544, study PRJNA631951) | gut metagenome | biome: gut microbiome; feature: rumen; material: DP-attached | host: Bos | place: Iran: Karaj | collected 2018-10 | reverse complement strand
GAGCATGACAGGACGGGCCTTGTTCGGCGCCATTACGAGGCAACAGCCCGCACACGTGCCGATGTAGCCGCCTCCGCTCGCGACGAATTCCTTGATCCTGCGCCGTCCGTCTGCGTCCAGAGTCTTGGCCATGGTGACCGAACTGCCGCCGGGCACGATCAGGGTATCCACGCCGTCGAGCGCGCCACCGCGGATGGCATCGGCGTCCACGGGGACGGTTTCCGTGTCCTTGGCGAGGGCTGTCAGCTCCAGCCAGCGGAACACGCCAATCCCGCGTGCGCCGTCGCCGACATAGACGGCCAGCCGCAACGGGCGTTCCGTCGCGGAAGAAGGGGAAAAACCGCAACAACCGCCAATCGCCAGCAGTGTCGCCATTAGGCCAATAATTCCGGCGCACCGTCTTGTTATTGACATGATATGCAACCTCCCGTCATTTGTTCAAACGTACGACAAGTATATCATATTCGATCCACCGCATGTCACCACGATTAACCAGCCAATTTCCCTTTGCGGTTGGAAGGGTATTTTGGTATTATTTGATCGTTCTGGGAAATAGCAAGCGTCAATCATCGATGTTGATTGCCGTTTGGGATGTCATCAGAATGTCACGGAAGGGCTTTGAGCTTCTAGCTTTGAGCTTTTAGGTGTCAGCTTTTGTAGAGGAGGAAAGGCAATGGATTGGAAGAGAGTGGGCGTGGTGATTGGCGCGGTTGCGGCGGGCGCAATGTTCGCGGCGACGGTGACGGTGAACCCGCCGGCAGGCACCGTGACGAACGTGGCCGCGTTCGTCACGGGCGAGGACGCGCTCGCGGTCAACACGGGCGCGACGGGCGGCACAGTGCATCTCAGCCCCTACAGCACCCACACGGGCGGCACCACGCTCGGGTCCGGCACGCTCGTGCTGACGAAACCAGTCGGCGCGGAGGAGACGACGGGCGAACTCGGCGCGGGGCCGTTCGTGCAGCAGGGCGGCACGCTCCGCTACGCGGGCCCGGCGGACGGCGTGTGGACGCGCGCGGTCACGAACACCGCGAGCACGTCCACGGGCGCGGTGGTGTGGCAGATCGACAACGACCTCACGATGGACTGCGACGTGGCGCAGACCGCCGGCGGGTTCGTCAAGACCGGCCCCGGCACGCTCACCTTCACGCAGCCGTTCAACTTCGGCAGCACGACCGAGGTCCCCGGTTCCACCCGTAAGAGCCAGATGAACCTTTCACCCGACCGCGCGCCCACGCAGGGGCACGGCAATTTCTCCCTCGTGGACGGCACGGTGGTCATCGACACGCCCGTCTCGGACGATTCCCCGATCACGGCTCCCGTCACGAACGTCCTGACGGCGGCAGGCGTCGCCACGGTCGGCACCCTCACGACGCTCGACGGCACGGAGACGACGGGCGTCCTCGAGCAGCGCGGTGGCGTGACGCGCACGGCCGGCATCCTCAGCATCGGCTTCTGCAACGGATCCACCAACAACTCCGAAATGCCGCTTTCGCCGACGGTACGCGTCACGGGAGGCCGCTTCCTCGTAGGGGCGACCGGGACGTCTCCGGTCTACATGGGCGTCAACGAATCGGTCTCTGCCTTCCAGGGACAGCGCAGCGCGCCTCTCCTCGACGTGTCGAGCGCCAACCGCTTCCTCTGCAAGACCATCCACATGGCCTACACGCCGGGCGCGAGTTCCACGATCCGCGTGCATGACGGCGGCTATCTCTACGCGCTGGACGGACATGTGTACACGGGCAATTACAAGACATACGACGATCCGGAACCGACGACGAACCTTGTCGAAGTGACGGGCGAAGGATCCTGGATGAGCTTCCAGAACTTCTACAACGACAACAAGAAGAACGGCATGGTGACGACGTTCCGCATCGCGGACGGCGGCACGGTGGAGATGCGCAACTTCCTCAACTCCACGAAGGGCAAACTGCATCTCGTGGTGGACGGCGGCGTGTGGCGGCACCGCAACCACAACAGTACGTCGGCGCACTTTCCCTCGTCGATGACGAGCATCAAGGTGGGGCCTGGCGGCTTCTACACCTATTTCAACAACGGGTCGAACGACTTCCCCGTCGTCTGGGAGAAGGGGATCGAGCCGCTGGACAACAGCGGGACGGACGGCGGACTCCACATCACGCGGGGTTCTGGTAGCCTTCCGTACTTGAATATCAACGCCGCAAACACGTACTGCGGCCCGACGGAGATTTCCTTCACGCGCGTGTACCTCGGCAAGAACGGCAAGCTGCCGTCCGACACGGCCCTCTCGGTATACGGCAACAACGGCGGCCTCATCATCACCAACGGCATCACCCACACAGTCGGCAGCTTCACCTTCGGGCGCGACGGCTCGACCGACTCGCCTTTCATCGGCTTCGGACCGAACGCGCGTCTGGACGTGACGGGGGTCTTTCACCTCGGCGACCGCACCTCGGGACCGAAAATCCACCTCTTTGAGACGCAGGGCGCGACCACCCCCCTCGTCACGCCTGGCGACTACACGTTCATCACCGCGCGGGAGGAGGACTTCCCCGAACTCGGTCGTCTCTCCGGCTGCGCTACGTTCCCGCTCAAGCCGGATACGGTCGACTACGTCTGCACGGCGGACGTCGCGGACGGGCGGGCGCGTCTCCGCGTCATCGTCGCGCCCGCCGGTTCCGCGCCTGCCGCATCCGGCGACCCGCTCGTCCTGAACAACACCGTTCTTGGCTCGACGCTCACTGCGACGGCGGAGCAGCTCGCAGCTGCCCACACGATCTACACCAACCCCGGCTATTCCGAAAACAAGCACGGTCCAGTGGAACTGGGCGCGCTCACAGGCTTCGCCGCCGGCGGGAAGCTCATTGCCGGCGCCGGCACGACATACGCCTCCGACCTATCCTTCGCGAACTCCGCCTCCGACATCACGCTTGCCTTCGGCACGCTCGCGTACACCGGCGGTGACGCCACGATTCCGGGCGTGACCATCGACGCCTCGAACAACCGGTCCTCCGTGCTGAGCATCACCAACGCGAACACGACGCTGACGCTCGCGGAGCTGAACGTGGTCACGGGCGGATTCACGAAGACCGGTCCCGGCACGCTTAAGCTCAAGCCGCCTGCCGGCACGACTCTCGTCCTGCCGAGGAACATGGCCGACAACGGCAACTACAACGGCGTGTCGGCGTACGGAGACGGTCCTTCCTCCGGCACGCGCTCCGTCAACCTGACCGGAGGCTGGACGGAGATCGGCACCGTCGGCGATCCGTTGGACGCGCCAAATGTCTACGGACCGGGCGACTTCAGCGTCGGCTCGCAGTCGCACCGCAACGGGATCGCGGAACAGACCGCCGGCAGCCTGCGCATGAACAACGGTTCGCTCTACGTCAGCGGCTTCCTCTACATCTGCTACTACTGCGGCAACTACGAGAGCAATCCCGACCTGATCCTAACGCCCACGATCGAGCAGAACGGCGGATTCTTGAGTTGTCCGACTTTCCGTCTCGGTCAGTGCAACAGCGCGAATCAGGCGACGGCCAGTCCGAGATACTTCCTCCACGGCGGCACGAACGTCGTCCGCGACGTGGTGAACGCCGGGTATTCCGCCGTCGCCAAGGGGCACACCTACCGCGCGACGGTCGCGGTTGACGGCGGTCTGATGGTCGTCAGCAACGACTTCGTCTGCGGGAGCACCGGCAACTCGATCGGCGTCGACGTGTCCATCACCAACAACGGGCGCGTGGAATTCGGCGGGATCTTCTATCCCGCCTACAGCAACACGCGCGACACCAACACCTTCCTGCTCGCCGGAAACGGTGTTCTCCGCGGCGGAACCATCAACGGCAACAACGTCAACTATCCGCTCGTCGCCACCTTTGACGGCGGCACCTACGAGAGCGTGCTTCCCGCGTCCGGCAACACGCTCATCTACAAGATGCAGAAAGCCTACATCGGTGCGGGCGGCCTGAACATCGACCTTTCCCAGCACGCGGAGCAGGAAGTCCGCAACAACTGGCTGGTCGTCCAGCAGACGTTCGACCACGACCCGGACTGCGAGGGAACTGACGGCGGCATCGCTATCTGGGGGCGGGGAACTGTCGCGCTTTCGACCGGGTTGGCCGACAGCACGTTCAACGGGCCGATTCGCGTGACGGGCGGCGCACGCGTCTGCCCCGTCAACAGACACGTCGCGCCATTGCCCCTGCAGGTTGCCCCCGGCTGCATCCTGCATGACTACGCGGGCGCGTGCATGGTCAAGGACTTGACGCTCGGCGAGGCTGGCGCCACCACGCCCGTTTCGATCGAGCAGCTTGCCGGCGGGGCGACGCTTGGCTTTGTCGTGACGAACAACCTCCAGATCCTCTCGCCCGTTACGTTCACGACGATTCAGGAGGCGCATGACTTCCAGCCGGCGCTGGCCTCCGGCGTCTACACCGCGCTCGTCTACAACGCCGACTGCGCGGACGTCGATCTCTCGCTCTTCGGCCTGACGTCGGCGGACGCCGCGCGGGCGACGCTCACGGCCAGCCAGGTCACCATCGACGACGGCGGCGAGTTCAACGGCATGAAGGCCGTCGTCCTCACGGTCGCCGCCAGGAACGGCGCCGGCCTTTCGAACGGGAACGTCTGGACGTCCGATACGTCAGGCGGTGCCTGGAGCGTCGCCGCCAACTGGGAGAATCCCGACTTCATCCCCAACGGCCAGGGCCAGTTGGCATACTTCAACCCGGCAAAGGCTGCTGGCGTCGGCGTGACGCTCGACGCGCCCGTCACCCTCGGCGGCCTCACCTTCAACGCCAATTCACCGACGTACGGCTACACGCTTTCCGGCTCGGCTTTGACGATGGAAAGCACGGGCATGTATTCCACGCCAACCGTGGTGAACGCGAGCGGCACGAACACGATTGCCTCGCAGGTCGTCCTTTCTGATGGGGCAGACTTCTGCACGACTTCCAACAACGAGCTGCGCGTGACGGGCGGCGTGGCCGGCGCGGGCACGTTGAACGTCAACACGCATCGGACCACCGGGGCGGGACAGGTCAACCTCTCCGTTGCGCCGACCTTCACGGGATCCGTCAAGACCGGCAGCGGACGCGTGGTGATGAACGACTTCTCGTTCATCCAGACGGCCAGCCAGCTGACGCTCGGCTCCGGCACGTTGCTCTATACAGGACCTGACGTCGAGATTCCCGGCTTGACGCTTTCCTCGGGTTCCTCGCGTTGCGCCGTATTCGACCACGACTCGGACGTGACGCTCAACGCGTTGAAGCGTTCCGGCACCTCCGCCTTCCTGAAGCGTGGCTCGGGCACGCTGCGGCTCCACGGCACCGGAACCTTCTCGGTGAACACGAAAGTGAACCACAACAACGACACGTACAAGACCCTTGGCATCGTGAAGCCGAACGGAGACGGCCCGACCATCACCATGCGCGGCATCACCATCGCGAAGGGCGCCATCGTCCAAGGCGAAGTGGACGATCCCGCCAACGCCCCAACGGTCAACTTCGACGCTAACGAAATTACTGTAGGTTCCTGGACGTTGCAGGGCGATGCGTCCTACGTCCTGAACAACGGAACACTCACGGGGACATCCGCTCTCTACCTCGGCTATTACGCGAACAATTCGCTCTCCCCGGTTCCTACTCTCACGTATATTCAGAATGGGGGATCGATGACGGCGAATAACCTCAACTGCGGATATACGAACAACAGATGGGCGAACAAGGTCAACACATACATCGAGATCAACGGCGGCACCGTGGAACTCTCGAACAACTTGAACATGGGACGCGACAAGGCGGCGGACAAGACAACGCAAAGCTGCCGCTTCGTGATGAACGGCGGCACCTTCGAGGTCGGGGCGAACCTGCATCTCGCCTATAAGGCAAATGCGCCACAGGGATTCGCGGATCTCAACGGCGGTGTCGTTACGGTCAAGGGTTCGATCTATCCCGCCTACGGTGGAACCGCCGAATCAACCCTGCGCCTGAACGAAGGGGCTGTGCTTCGCTGCAACGGGGTCAATGTCCCGGCCGCCGGCGCCACCACGCGCTTCTACGGCAACGGCGGCACGTTCCGTCCGCTCTGCCTCACGACGGCGGGACAGACGATGGTCGCCAATGCGTTCTCGTATCTCTACGCCTCCACGAACGGCCTCATTGTGGACACCTCCGAGACACTGGACAGCGCGGCGTACACGATTGCGATGCCGATCACCACGGATCCAGATTGCGAGGGCGCGGACGGCGGACTCGTGAAGCGCGGCGCGGGCACGCTCACGCTCACGGGCGCGAACACCTACACGGGCGGAACGGTCGTGGAAGGGGGCGTGCTCGCGCTGTCGGGTGCGGGCACGCTCGGAACGGGGAGCAGCCTCAGCGTCGCGGGCGGCGCGGTTTGCGACTTGGGCAACGCGGCCCATGCGGTGGCAGACGTCACGGCGTCCGGTCTCGTGCGGAACGGCGCGCTGACGGTGACGGGCGGCCTTCTCGTGGGCGAGGGCGTGCTCTCCGTGGACGGCGACCTGGCGCTCGGCAACGCGCTCACCGTGGACTTCGCCGGGCGTTCGGACCTCGATCTTCGCGCGGGCGAGCCAGTGGCGGTCGTCACCGGCACGGCGACGCTGCCGAACAGCGCGAAGGCCTTGAATGCGGGAGATGTGAAGGCTGTGACGTTCGTGCGCGACGGCACGGTCGTCTACGCGTGCAAGATCCCCGGCGGCGCGGTCTTGATCATCCGGTAATCGCCGCCAAGATGGCGGCTCCCCATGCGGGAGGGTCGCAGTTTACTGCGACCGCCTATTCGGTCGCAACAAGTTGCGACCCTCCCGGTTAGTTTGTGCGGTCGCGCAGGAGCGCGACCCTCCCGGTTTTGTGTGCGGTCGCGCAGGAGCGCGACCCTCCCATGGTGGGGCGAGCCGTCCTCGGCGATCCGCCGTCCAGGCCGTGGCCCAGGAAAACGTTTTTTCGCCCTACGCGTTGATTTATTTTGGTATAATACGCGCCGTACGAGGCAAGGTATGTGACTGAAAAGGAGAATCCAGCATGAAAAAACGCGTGATTGGCATGGTCTGCGCGACTCTGGCGCTGGGGACGGGGCTTGTGGCGCAGGCCACCGAGTTCGTCAAGGACGTGATGCTCATCGGCGGCAGTGCGGACGAGGTGAACGCACTGAAGACAACCTACCTGTCACAGGGGTGGACGTTCTACGACTACGACCTGAACAAGGGCGCCGGAGGTGACTTCATCTATTTGCTCTACAAGCACGAGCCGAGCGACGGCGGAAACTACGGCTACGTCACCGACTTCTACATCAAGACCGGCTCGTCCGGCGAGGACGACACGCTCACGGTCGACGGCAAGACCTACTACCTCACGCCCTACGACGGCGGCTCGCACTTCAAAGGGAAAAACGGCGATCTGAACAGCAACGCCGGCGGCGACAACATCCACCTCTACTACACCAAGGACGTTTCGGCCGGCCACGCAGTGTCCAGAGTGTGGATCAACGCCGACGGCACCGGTGCCGTGGGCAAAGACGGCGACATGAACAGCGGCTACGACCTGAACAAAAACGCCGGCGGCGGGTTCGTCTACCTGCACTACGAGACGGCGTCGGCGAGCATGACGGTGAACCTCGGCTCTCTCACACGGGACTGCACGGCCATCGGCGGGATGACGCTCACCGGTACGCTTTCGGCGAGCGTGAACGTGCGCATCGCCGCAGGGGCCGCCGTCACGCTGAGCAACGCGACCATCAACGCGAGATCGGGGATGACCTCGCCGGGCATCGCCTGCGAGCAAGGCGCCACCATCCTGCTCATCGGCGCGAACAGCGTGACCGGCTCCAACAGCTCCGGCATCTACGTTCCGAGCGGCTCGGCGCTCAACGTCGGGGGCACTGGCTCGCTTGTGGCCACGGGCACGGGGAACTCCGCCGGCATCGGCGGCTACGCCGCCAATCCCTCCTGCGGGGACATCACGCTGCTAAGCGGGACCGTCACGGCCGTGAAAGGCGGCAGCGCGCCCTACAGCATCGGCAACGCAGTCTCCGGCACGTGCGGCACGGTGAAGGTCGGAAGCGTGACGACCGGCGCCATCGCCCAGAATCCGGTCACCTTCAGCTCCACCGACACGACAACCTACACCGCCGCGTTCAACGCGAACGGCGGCACGGGATCGACGGCCCCGATACAGTCCAGGCTGGACACGCCGCGCACAATTCCCGCCAACGGATTCAGCCGTCCCGGCTACAGCTTCGCCGGATGGAACGCCGCCGCGGACGGCGGCGGCGAGTCCTACGCCGTCGGGCAGTACGTCATCCTCGGGAACGCCACGATCTACGCGCAGTGGTCTCCCGTCACCTACAACATCTCCTACGACCTCGCCGGCGGATCTCTGCCGAACGGCGCGAGCAACCCCGGCACCTACAACGTGGAGACCGCCACGTTCACGCTCAACGAACCGACACGCGCCAACTGCATCTTCGCCGGGTGGACGGACGGCAACGGTTCCAATCCGCGGTTTTCAGTCTCCATCAAGCAAGGCTCCATCGGCGACAGGTCCTACGTCGCCACCTGGGCGCCCGTCGTTTTCGCGCTCACGCCCCAGAGCGAAGACGTGCTTCTGCTCGACGGACAGACGCTCACCGGCACGGGCGGCGAGAACACGCGCGTCGTCGTCGCCGCCGGCGCCACGGTGACGCTGCGCGACGTCGATCTCGCCGGGATGTCCGGGACTTGGGCCGGCATCACCTGTCTGGGCAATGCCTCGTTCACCTTGCGGGGCACGAACGTCGTCCGCGCCGCCGGCAGCACCTGTCCCGGCATCCAGGCCGGTCCTGCGGGATCGACCCTCACAATCTGCGGCGACGGCGCGCTCGGCGTCCAAGGCGGAGCGAATGCGCCAGCCATCGCCGTCGGGGCGAACGTCGTGCTGGATATTGCGGACGGCTTGAAGGTCACGGCGGACGGCGTTCCGGTGGCATGCGGCGGCCGCGCAGCAGGCTGCGCGGGGAATGAGGTGCGCATCGGGCCCTGCGCGCACGACGGCGGCGTGTCCACGCAATCCCGCCATGCGTACTGCGCGTTCTGTGGCGTGGAGGTGCCGTGGTTCTTCGGCTCGGGCGGCGATGGAACCGCGGCTTCGCCCTGGCTGATCTCCTCGCAGGCCGACTGGAACGAGCTGGCCGACGCTGTCGCCGCCGGCTTCACCGGCGTGGGCCGGAACTTCCAGCTGGCCGACGGCATCAGCGTCACGGCCGCGGTCGGCACCGTCGCGCATCCGTTCTGCGGCGCGTTCGACGGGGGAGGGAAGACGTTGATCGTGGAGATTGACGGCGAGGGCGACTACGTTGCGCCGTTCTCCGTGATCTCCAATGCGACGGTCTCCGGCCTTGTCGTAACCGGAGGGGTGAGGGGAAACATGCACTGCGCGGGGCTCGTCGGCTTCGCCGCCGGCACGAACCTCGTCGAGGACTGCCTCGTCTCCGCGACGGTGTCGTCGAGCGGCACCCGCTGCGGCGGCATGCTGGGGCACGGCGGCAGTTCCGCGACCACGTTCCGCGGCTGCGTGTTCTCCGGGAGGACGACCGAGCTGGCGAGCGCCTCGACGATCTGGGGCTGGAGCGACGAAGGCGCGAGCGCCGTCCTTGTCGACTGCCTTGACGATAGCGTCGCTTCGCGCCCCGTGGGACACGGCGGGTACGGCTCCCTGCTTGTGGAGAACGTCTACTACACGTATTCCGAGAAGGAGTTCGCCGGAAACAGCCCCTGGCCGCAGGACAAGCGCGGCAAGTTCGCGTACTCGGTCGCGGCGGGCGACGGCGTGACGATCGGTTTTGGAACTCCGAAGGCAACCTACGCGACGAGCGGCATCACCGCATACGAGCAGGGGCTCGCGTACGGCGGCACGTTCTACGCCGGCGCGAACGAGACGGTCGCACTGTCGCTTTCCGCGGCGGGGGCCGTCGAATTCGAGGTGGCGGACGGCACGCTCGCCCGTGACGGCGACGCATGGACGCTCGCCATGCCTGCGGCCGACGTCGTCATTGAGAAGATACCGCTGCCGCCGCATCCCATCACGTTCGTGGAGGACGAGAACTGCAATGCGGGGCGGTGGATCTACAGGAACGGGTGCCGGACAAACGTCCTGGAGGCCGTCTTCACCGATCAGGTACGGGTCGAGTATGCCTGCAGCTTTGGCTTTCGGATTGTTTCCATCACGGTGACGGCGGCGGACGGCTCGACCGTTCCCTGCGCCGTCGAGCCCGGTGAGGACGGAATCGCCGATTCGCTTGCCGGCACCTTCATGATGCCCGATGCGCCGGTCACGGTCTCGGCGACCCTGGCCTCCGTGAGCTACGACGACGTCACGGCCGGTGTTGCCGCAAGCGTCACGGAAGGGATCTACCGGTTCGTCGCGCCGGCGACCGGCACGTATTCCGTCGAGCTGTCCGATCCGGACGTCTGGGAAATCATGCTCTGCACCGAAAAGGGTTTTCCCGTGTACGATACCGCCAA
>JAEEGH010030408.1_pt1 | contig 10499 bp, 6 predicted proteins | sample 9134181 | NCBI WGS metagenome assembly JAEEGH01 (sample SAMN16246544, study PRJNA631951) | gut metagenome | biome: gut microbiome; feature: rumen; material: DP-attached | host: Bos | place: Iran: Karaj | collected 2018-10 | reverse complement strand
TCCTGGCAAAAGAGGTTATAAAAGGCCTTGAGTCAAGAAACATGAGCGGATACTACGCAACTACAAAAGAAGAAGCGCTGAAGAAAGCACTTGAACTGATCCCGGAAGGAAGCTCAGTTACCATGGGCGGAGCAATGAGTGCTCACGAAATCGGACTAGTTGATGCGCTCAAAGAAGGCAATTACGATTTCATTGACAGGGATGCTATGGAAGATAAGAGGGCAGCGATGCTTGCAGCATATGATGCAGATTTCTTTTTATCCAGTGCAAATGCAATGACCGATGACGGCATCATCGTGAATATTGATGGCAATTCCAACAGGGTTTCCGCCATTGCTCAGGGACCGAAGAAAGTTCTTTTCATCGTCGGAATGAACAAGGTCTGTGATGACCTGGACAGTGCCATGAAGAGGGCAAGAAATGTGGCGGCTCCTACAAATGCGCAGAGATTCGGCTTGGCAACACCTTGCGCCAAGACAGGAAAATGCATGGACTGCAAGTCACCGGATACGATCTGCTGCCAGTTCCTTATAACAAGATTCTCCAGACACAAAGACAGAATCCATGTGATTCTTGTGAATGATTCGCTGGGATTCTGAAAATAGTAACAGACAAATAATAAATGAAATTGTAAATGATACAAAAAAGCTGCTGCATACAGTCTCAGTATTGTCGGCAGCTTTTTTTATTGCAGGACTTATCGCAGTAGTGTATCATATCTTGAGATATCGTGCTAACGCATAGAAGTTTAGATAAGGAATTATTTTTATGAGTAATGTAGTAAAAACCGAGACCCCAATGTACAAGAGGGTTCTCGCAATCTGTGGTATAGTGATACTGGTTGCAATGTATGTGGTGCTTTTGTTTGAGGCACTCACAGGATCGCCGGACACCTATAACATCTTTATAGGATGTGTTGCTGCAACGATTGCAGTTCCGATAGTTCTGTGGCTGCTGATCTGGTCTATAGGGGCGCTGACAGGACGACACACAGTGGCTTCTCTGGATGCATTCAGCAGTGACAAAAGACATGATAAATTCGGCAACGTCATTCCTGACGGAGAGATTGATACAGTAGTATTTGATATAGGAAATGTCCTGGTGGATTTTGCCTGGGAGAAGTTCCTTTCAGACAAAGGTTTTGATGAGGACATGGTTCAGAGGATCGGCCAGGCTTCAGTAAATAGTTCTGACTGGAAAGAGTTTGATATTGGAAACCTGACCACCGAACAGATTGTAGACAAATTTGTAGAAAATGATCCCGGAATTGAGAAGGAACTCAGGAGCGCATTTACAGATCTGACAGATATTGTGACCAAGAGGGAAAAGACAATTCCCTGGATCACAGCACTTAAGGCAGCAGGATACAAGGTTCTGGTTCTGTCTAATTTTAGCAAGCAGGCCCTCACAGGCTGTGAGGAGGCCATGAGCTTTCTAGATTATGTCGACGGTGGTATACTCAGCTACAGAGACCGTGTCATCAAGCCGGGGCACGAAATATACAAACTCCTTATGGAGCGCTATGATCTTGTGCCGGAGCGCACAGTATTCATAGATGATACTCTTGAGAATATTGACGCTGCAAAAGAACTTGGATGGAAGGGGATCCATTTCAAGAGCTATGAGCAGGTTGAGGAAGAACTTCACAACCTGGGCGTCAGGTACTGATTAATATCAATATGTAATAAATTAGGAGGAAAATAATATGAAAAATTGTCCGAATTGTGGGGCACCATTATCAGACACCGATACTTTTTGCGGCAACTGTGGAATGAAAACAGAAGCTTCCCAGACAGTTACTTTTGAGGATCCTATAAGGGGATTTAATCCTGACAAGATTCAGGAGACCGTGCCTTTAATGAGGTCCAATGCTCAGATGCAGGCAGCACCTCAGATGATGTCTCAGACTGCAACGCAGACACAGTATCAGGAACCACAGCAGCAGAACGCTACAATCATGGCTAATGCACCAATACAGAATGGCAATACACTTCAGGCGCAGAATCAAAACCAGCCTGTACAGTTCCAGCCCGGTCAGTACCAGGCAGGACAGCCTGTATATCAGCAGGTATTTTACGACCAGCACCCTCAGGCAGGTCTTATAACAGCCATCAAGATATTCCTTGTGATCGCATGTGTATTTTCAACAGCAGGCTTATTTATACCACTTTGCTGGAGACTGCCCATGACTATCGTGGCCTTTAAGAAGATGGATCAGAGGCAGCCACTGGGGCTTGCCTTCAAGATCTGCACACTTCTTTTTGTAGGCTTCATTCCCGGCATATTGATGCTGGCGCTGAATGACGACATGTAATTTTAATCACGGCTATTTATCCGCTGGGAAACAAGGCTGTCAATCAATATGACAGTACTGTTACAATCTTTGTTTCAGCACGTTTTCACAGCTCCTAATAACTACATGACAGCTGTGGACGCTAGACATAAATACGCGAAATTGCTATAATGTTTTGTGACTTTGAGTTACTGTAAATACTACAGTTCCTAAGGAGAGACAATATGAGCATGGAATATGACGGAAATGACGGAAACATCAATGAGAACAGCGTTGAGGATATAGTCATCAGATATCGCCCGGAGCTCGACAAGATAACACCGTATCTTGGCTGGCTCAAGGAGAATGTTCAGGTTGAAGTGGCACAGAGCTATTCCAACAGCGATCTCAAGTCCATACCTTTTCCGGTGTACAATTCCAATTTGCTGGCCTTTGTCAAGGCCTGCCAGACCACGAATCTCTTGGATCGCAATTATGTATATGTCTACTCCAGAAACCGCATCAACACTGCTAAAGATGAGCTTATGTATATTGCGGATGCCCAGATCACTGACATGGATGATCTTGCCGGTATCCTTTCCAAATATATCCTGTCCGGAATGACCAAGGGCTCCGTTTGGGGCGAGGGCGTTCGAAACGGAGTCTTATATCAGGTGGTTAAAAAGATGGATGATCTGGTGAGATTCTGGGGCAGAGAACTCAGAGTGTGAGTAGGGGGAGAGATGGGAGAGAAATCAGTCCAGAAAAGAAAGTACATTCTTAAGAAGGCCAGAGAAGTTTTTGCCGAGAAGGGCTTTAAAGATGTAACAATGAAGGATGTGGTAGATGCCTGCGAGATCAGTCGTGGGGGTCTTTATCTCTATTTTTCCAGTACAGAGGAAATCTTCCTTGCAGTTCTTAAGGAGGAGATCGACGAGGACGATGAGGAGGCCGTAGTGGCTGCTCTCTCCGGTGATGCATCTGCCGGTGATATGTTAGCTCTTTTCCTTAAGGAACAGAAAAAAGATATCCTTCGCAAAAAGAACAACCTCACTGCCGCCACCTATGAGTATTTCTCAATACACAAGGTGACGGGTAATGACAATCCCTTAAAGGTCCAGTTTGACACTGCGGTGAGGATCATTGAAAAGCTTATAGAGAACGGCGTCAGCAGCGGTGAGTTTTATTGTGAGAACCCACTTGGCTGTGCCCGTAATCTTATGTACGTGGTGGAAGGTCTCAAGACCGCTTCCAGGACCATCGGCGTTACAGAGGAAGCAATAGACAGGGAATTGATGTATGTTTTGGAGGGATTAGTGCCCGAAGAATTAAATAATTAATCGTTTATAAAAGTGCTTAAGTTCATCTAAGCACTTTTTCGTTATACGAAAAGATCAAATTCACAGGTTGACTCTGAACAACCAAATATAAGAAAAGAGGAGAGAATATGAGCGCAGTAAGAAGAATCTATGTGGAAAAGAAAGCCCCCTTCGCCGTAAAGGCCAGGGAACTGAAGTCTGAGATCTCGGGATATCTTGGGATAAAGAGCGTCAGCGAGGTTCGCATGTTCATCAGATATGATGTGGAGAATGTGTCCGATGAGGTGTTTGAAAAGGCGCTGACCACAGTCTTTTCCGAACCACCGGTTGATATTCTGTACAGGGAGGAAATACCGGTGCCGCAGGGGGCCAGAATGTTCAGTATCGAGGCTCTGCCGGGACAGTTTGACCAGAGGGCGGATTCCGCTGAGCAGTGCGTGCGCTTTATCAAGGGGGATGAAGCGCCTGTCATCAAGACAGCTGTCACATATATGCTCATTGGAGATTTGACAGATGACGAGCTTGTTAAGATACAGAACTACACCATGAACCCAGTGGATTCCAGGATCGCCGATGACAAAAAGCCCGAGACTCTTCTTGCAGTTTATGATGAGCCCGAGGATGTCAAGGTATTTGACGGTTTTAAGGATATGAGCGAGGCTTCATTAAAAGAGCTTTATGACTCCCTGGGCCTTGCCATGACCTTCAACGACTTTAAGTGGATACAGGAGTACTTTGCAAAAGACGAGCACAGAGATCCTTCAATGACTGAGATCAGGGTGCTTGATACATACTGGTCAGACCACTGCAGACACACCACCTTCGGCACTGAGCTGACGGAAGTGGAGTTTGGCGACGGCTTCTACAGAGAGCCCATCGAGGCAGCTTATAAAGACTACCTTGCAGCCAGGGATGACCTTTATAAAACAGATGACAAAAAGAAAGAAAAGTTCATTTCTCTCATGGATATAGCCCTCATGGGCATGAAGAAGCTTAAGGCAGACGGCAAGCTTACGGATATGGAAGAGTCTGAGGAGAATAACGCCTGCACAGTTGTGGTTCCTGTTGAAGTGGATTATGGCGATGGACCCAAGACCGAGAACTGGCTGGTATTCTTCAAGAACGAGACCCACAACCATCCCACCGAGATCGAGCCTTTCGGCGGCGCGGCAACCTGCCTTGGCGGAGCTATCAGAGATCCTCTTTCAGGAAGAGGCTACGTATATCAGGCCATGCGTGTAACAGGCGCTGCAGATCCCACAGTTCCCGTGTCTGAGACTCTGAGGGACAAGCTCTCACAGAAGAAGCTGGTTCGCGGTGCGGCATCAGGCTACTCATCCTACGGCAATCAGATCGGTCTGGCAACAGGCTATGTAAAAGAAATATATCATCCCGGTTACGTTGCGAAGCGTATGGAGATAGGCGCAGTTATGGGCGCAGCTCCCCAGGAGCACGTCATCAGAGAGAGCGCCGATCCCGGAGATATCATAATCCTTCTTGGCGGAAGAACAGGAAGGGACGGCTGCGGCGGAGCTACAGGCTCATCCAAGGCCCACGATTCCAAGTCCCTGACCAGCTGCGGAGCAGAGGTACAAAAAGGAAATGCTCCCACTGAGAGAAAGCTCCAGAGGCTCTTCAGAAGACCTGAAGTAAGCGAGATCATCAAGAAGTGCAACGACTTTGGTGCAGGCGGCGTTTCCGTGGCAATCGGCGAGCTGGCTCCCGGCCTTGATGTTGATCTTGATCTGGTTCCCAAGAAGTACGCGGGTCTCGACGGAACAGAGCTGGCCATCTCCGAATCCCAGGAGAGAATGGCAGTTGTGGTTGCACCTGAGAATGCTGAGAAGTTCCTGGCATTTGCGGGAGAAGAGAACCTGGAAGCAGTAAAGGTTGCAGTTGTTACAGAAGATCCAAGGCTCGTTCTCAAATGGAGAGGCCGCAAGATAGTTGACATAAAGAGATCCTTCCTTGATACCAACGGCGCTCATCAGGAGACAAAAGTCAGGGTTGAGATCCCGGAGAAAGAAGGAAATTACCTGCAGCAGATCGCATCTGAAGGTGCGAAGAAAGCTCTTTTGACAGGAGATGCTAAGGCTGCATGGCTGGGTGAACTGGCAGATCTCAATGTATGCTCCCAGAAGGGCCTTGTTGAGATGTTCGACTCCTCCATCGGTGCAGGTTCGGTTCTCATGCCCTACGGCGGCAAATATCAGCTGACCGAGACCCAGGCAATGATCGCCAAGCTCCCTGTTCTTGGAGGCAAGACCGACACAGTGACAATGATGAGCTACGGCTTTGATCCTTATCTTTCAAGCTGGAGCCCTTATCACGGAGCAGCTTACGCAGTTACCGAGTCTGTTGCCAGGATCGTGGCATCAGGCGGCGACTACAGAAAACTCCATTTCACATTCCAGGAGTACTTCAAGAGGATGACCGAGGATCCCACCAGATGGAGCCAGCCTTTCACCGCACTTCTTGGTGCATATGAGGCACAGATGAACTTTGGCATCGCATCCATCGGCGGCAAGGACTCCATGTCCGGATCCTTCAACGATATAAATGTTCCGCCTACCCTTGTGTCTTTTGCTGTTGATGTGGCAAGCCTTAAGGATGTCGTCACACCCGAACTCAAGGCAGCAGGCAACAAACTGGTTCAGTTCAGGATAAAGAGAGATGCCTTTGACCTTCCTGACTATGAGAAGGTTATGGAGCTCTATGGCAAGGTAAAAGAGCTGATGGACAAGGGGGCCATCAAGTCCGCGTATGCAGAGGACGGCTACGGAATCTGTGCAGCAGTATCAAGAATGGCATTCGGTAACGGCCTTGGAGTAGCTCTTGATGAGAGCCTTGAGGCAAAAGAGCTGTTTGCCAACGACATAGCAGACATCATCGCAGAGATCAGTCCGGATGCAGTAGATGAAGCCCTTAAGATAGATGGAGCAAGACTCATAGGCGAAGTTACAGATGACGGAAAATTCAGCTTCTGCGGAACATCTGTTACTGTGGATGAAGCTCTTTTGCAGTGGAAGGGTACTTTGGAGAAGGTATTCCCCACAACTGCTTCAGATGACAAGGAAGAGGTTGGGTCAGATTTATTCAGGGCTGACAGCGTTTATGTATGTAAGCACAAAGTGGCTAAGCCCAGGGTATTCATACCTGTATTCCCGGGCAGCAACTGTGAGTATGATTCTGCAGCGGCATTTGAGAGAGCAGGAGCAGATGTTGCTATAAAGATATTCAGAAACAGGGATGCAAAAGACATCGAGGAGTCGGTGGCAGAGTTCAAAAAGGCCATAGAAAACGCCCAGATCATAATGTTCCCGGGCGGCTTCTCCGCAGGTGATGAGCCCGACGGAAGTGCCAAGTTCTTTGCAACAGCCTTCCAGAATCAGGAGATCAAGGCAGCGGTTGATGACCTGCTGCAGAACAGGGACGGACTTGCCCTTGGTATCTGCAACGGTTTCCAGGCCATGATCAAGCTGGGACTTGTGCCCAACGGCCGCGTGACTGGACAGGATGAGTGTTCACCTACACTCACATACAATACCATAAACAGACATATCTCCAAGATGGCCTATATCAAGGTGGTATCCAACAATTCACCATGGCTTGCGGGGGCAGAGCTGGGCGGTGTTTACACCAATCCGGCATCCCACGGAGAGGGAAGATTTGTTGCACCTAAGGAGGTCCTGGACGAGCTCTTTGCAAAGGGGCAGGTCGCTACCCAGTACTGCGATCTGGAAGGCAATGTGTCAATGGATGACGAGTGGAATATCAACGGATCCTACATGGCCATCGAGGGTATCCTCTCACCCGATGGAAGATGCCTTGGTAAGATGGCCCACTCAGAGAGACGCGGTGACGGCGTTGCAGTCAACATCTTCGGAGAGCAGGATCTTAAGATCTTCGAGAGCGGCGTAAGATACTTTGAGTGATATAGGGACGAAAAGTCGAATGATGCTGTGCTTGCACAAAGCATCATTTGACCTTGAGGACCGAACAGACATGAGGAAGCAGTGGGGAAGGGGCCCCGCGGATTCCGAATGTCTGTAGGATTGCGAGAGCGCATTTTGCGGAGCAATCCGTATATCACGAAAACGTGGATGATTCGAATCCATGAGGAAGCAGTGGGGAAGGGGCCCCGCGGATTCCGAATGTCTGTAGGATTGCGAGAGCTCATTTTGCGGAGCAATCCGTATATCACGAAACCAAATATGCGGAGCAGTCCGTATATCACGAAATCGAAATAACTGGAGGAAATGGATGAAAGCTTTTTTGATACTGGAGGATGGAACTACATTTGTGGGGAAACACATAGGTGCTGATAAGGATGTGGTTTCAGAGGTGGTGTTTAACACCTCCATGGCAGGCTATGTGGAAGTCTTTACGGACCCTTCATATGCAGGCCAGGCGGTGTGTATGACGTATCCCCTCATCGGTAATTACGGTGTGTGCCTTGAGGACATGGAGTCGGAGAGAATATGGCCGGATGCGATCATAGTCAGGGAACTGTCGAGGGTTCCCTCCAATTTCAGGTGCGACATGTCCATTCAGGATTTTCTCATAAAGTACGATATTCCCGGAATAGAGGGGATAGATACCAGGGCACTGGTGAGGATACTCAGGGAAAAGGGCACCATGAACGGCTTTTTGACCACGAATCAGAATCTGAAATATGAGGATGTAAAAGATAGACTGAAGGCCTATACAACAGGCGATGTGGTATCAAAGGTTTCCTGTACGGATAAATACGAAGTGGCCGGAGCAAAGGATCTAAGCGACAACGGGCCGCTCTCAGGAAGCGCTTCTTTTAACAAAGATGACTATGAAGCCTGCCTCAAGGGCGACTTATCAAAGAGGGAAAAGAGACCTTCTCTGGTAAAAGAGCTGAAGGGAAAAGGCCTTAAGGTTGCCCTGCTGGATGTGGGTGCCAAGAGGAACATTGCAGCTTCTCTGGCTGCCAGAGGGTGCGACGTAACCGTCTATCCATGTACCACCACTGCAGAAGAGATCCTGTCCGATAAGCCTGATGGCATCATGCTGTCAAACGGTCCGGGGGACCCCAAGGACTGCGGAAGTATTATCACAGAGATCAAAAAGCTTTATGACAGCGATGTGCCGATATTTGCCATCTGCCTTGGACACCAGCTGATGGCTCTGGCAACAGGAGCTGATACCTACAAGATGAAGTACGGCCACAGAGGAGGCAATCACCCGGTCAAGGACCTGGAGACGGGAAGAGTTTTCATATCCTCTCAGAACCACGGCTATGTTGTTGATGTGGACAAGCTGGATGGGAACATCGCAGTACCTGCCTTTATGAATGTAAATGACGGAACCAACGAGGGACTTAAGTATGTGGGAAAGAACATTTTTACAGTTCAGTTCCATCCCGAAGCGTGCCCCGGACCTCAGGACACCGGATATCTTTTTGACAGATTTATAGAAATGATGAAGGGGTAATAAGATGCCAAAGAATAAAGATGTAAACAAGGTCCTGGTCATAGGTTCCGGGCCGATAGTAATAGGACAGGCTGCTGAGTTCGACTACGCCGGAACCCAGGCCTGCAGATCTTTAAAAGAAGAGGGAGTGGAAGTTGTTCTCGTAAACTCCAACCCCGCAACAATAATGACAGATAAGGACATTGCGGATGCGGTCTACATAGAGCCGCTCACCGTCAAGGTTCTTGAACAGATAATAGAAAAAGAAAAGCCTGATTCGATCCTGCCGACCCTTGGAGGACAGGCCGGGCTTAACCTTGGAATGGAGCTGGCTGAGTCAGGGTTCCTTGCGGCTCATAATGTAAAGCTCCTCGGAACCACGGCAGAGACCATCAGAAAGGCTGAGGACAGACAGGAATTCAAGGACACCATGGAAAAGATAGGTGAACCCTGCGCTGCTTCCCTGGTGGTGCACAACGTTGCTGACGGAGTTGCTTTTGCACGCAAGATCGGCTATCCGGTGGTGCTGCGTCCGGCATTTACCCTTGGAGGTTCCGGAGGCGGAATTGCCCATAACCAGGCCGAGTGTGAGGAGATATTAAAGAACGGACTCAGGCTGTCCAGGGCATCAGAGGTTTTAGTTGAGCGCTGCATTTCCGGCTGGAAAGAAATTGAGTATGAGGTAATGAGGGACAGCGCAGGCAACTGCATCACTGTCTGCAACATGGAGAACATCGATCCTGTTGGAGTTCACACAGGAGATTCCATCGTCGTTGCTCCGTCCCAGACCCTCTCCGACAAAGAGTATCAGATGCTCAGGAGCTCAGCTCTCAATATCATTGATGAGTTGGGTATAACAGGTGGATGTAACGTACAGTTCGCTCTTCATCCCACCAGTTTTGAGTACTGTGTTATCGAAGTTAACCCAAGAGTAAGCCGCTCATCGGCCCTGGCAAGTAAGGCAACAGGTTATCCCATTGCCAAAGTGGCAGCCAAGATCGCTCTGGGCTACACTCTTGATGAGATCAAAAATGCTATCACAGGCAAGACCTACGCAAGCTTTGAACCGACTCTTGATTACTGCGTAGTGAAGTTCCCGAGACTTCCTTTCGACAAGTTCATCACAGCCAAGAGGACCCTCACCACCCAGATGAAGGCCACCGGTGAAGTAATGAGTATCTGTACCAACTTCGAGGGTGCCATGATGAAGGCAATCCGCTCTCTTGAGCAGCATGTAGACTGCCTGACGAGCTATGACTTCTCGGAGCTGGATGATGATGAGCTTCTTGAAAGACTCACCATCGTGGATGACCAGAGAATATGGGTAATCGCAGAGGCTCTGCGCCGCGGTATCAGCCACGAGCAGATTCACGACATAACCATGATCGACCTGTGGTTCATAGACAAGCTCCACAACCTGGTCAAGATGGAACTACGCCTCCTTCGCGCAGGTGAGAAGAACAGCG
>JAEEGH010030407.1_pt1 | contig 10499 bp, 9 predicted proteins | sample 9134181 | NCBI WGS metagenome assembly JAEEGH01 (sample SAMN16246544, study PRJNA631951) | gut metagenome | biome: gut microbiome; feature: rumen; material: DP-attached | host: Bos | place: Iran: Karaj | collected 2018-10 | reverse complement strand
AAATCAGCATGTCCCGGTGTGTCCAAAAGAGTAAAGCTTATATCTTCATAATTAAATACAGCCTGCTTGGAAAAGATTGTTATTCCTCTTGACCGCTCAAGCTCATATGTATCAAGGAAGGTGTCCTTGTGATCGACCCTTCCCATATTTCTTATGGCTCCCGAAAGGTACAAAAGGCCCTCGGATAGTGTTGTCTTGCCCGCATCAACATGGGCAAGAATTCCTATTGTTATATGTTTTGGCATGATATACCGCCCTTATCTGTGTTTAAATCAAAATTATTTTATGCCCAGCTCGTCGAGTATCTTTTGTGCGCCATCAACTTTTTCCCGGAAGGATTCAAGAAACAGCTGTCTTATGGGCTCGCTTTTTTGAGACAGGCCAAGCTTTTCCGGAATTGTTCCCATAACTTCATCTATTTCCTTGGCGAGTCTTGTGGCAGCGCCGGCACTACTCATGGAGAGCGTTCCAAAAACCGCAGTAGTATAAGCTTTTGAGCCAAGACAGGAGTCAATAAAAAATGATGAGAACTCCTTAAGATCCGCTTTTTCAAGGACTTCAAGATGTTCCTCAACCTCTTTTGCCAGCTTACCCTTGTTCAGGAAATATATACTGGTCTTGCCTATAACCTGGATCATCATCCACGCATTCATTTCTGTTGAAAACTTATTATCCATTTATAATCCCTCAAAATATTGTTGTTTCAGATTCTATTATACAATATCTATTTTCGATTCTTAAAAGAATATAAAGTGTAACGCTAAATAGTTTATGTGTAATCGCAAAATGCTATAATTATCCCAAACTAGGCATATCATTTTTACTTTTAATCTTTTTAACAGGAGATACAAAAAATGAGTGATAACGTAGAAAAAACAGCAGCTGCTTCCACAGCAAAAAAGAACAAAAAAATCAGTAGCAAACTCTTAATGTACATCCTGCCTGTGGTTGTAATCACGGTTGTGGCTCTGGTTTTTATTGCTTCAACCATTTCCAAGAACAGGATGGAAGAGATGGCTATGGAGACACTTGAGTCATCCATAACTAACCAGGCTGACAATATTGAGGCGTGGCTCGATGAGAACCTGACGTATTTCAATACTGTTAAGCATACCCTTGAGAGCGTGAAGCCATCAGAGGCGGAGCTTGTTCCGTTTTTGGATAATTACTATGGCTATAGTTCCGATGCACCCAATGGTTTTTATATTGGTACTGCGGATGGCAAACTATTCAAAGCCACAGAATCAGACATGGCAGAGAGCAATGTCACAGGCAGCACCTGGTATAAACAGGGTATAAGCAGGATCAGACTTGCTTACGGAACTTCATATACTAATGCATCCGGCGATACTGTTATCAGTGCTACCGGTATTCTTAATGATGGCGGAGATGATATCAAGGTCATGGGTGCTGACGTTACACTTAACAAGATCACGATCATTGTTAACTCCGGTGTAAAGATGGACGGAGCAAGTTCATTCCTGGTAGATACCAACGATTATAAGATCCTTGCGCACCGCGACTCAAGCCTTGTTGGAACGACTCTCTCAGAGTCCAACTCCAATAAGCTTCTTGCCGGTGCGGCAAAATCAGTTATCTCAGGCGATTACACCAGCAAAGAGATTGGTGAATACATGGTAGCCTTCTCTGAGGTTTCCGGAACAGACTGGGTGCTTGTTTCATACATTCCAACATCTGTAATCTTAAAGTCAGTATCACAGATGAGTCTTCTGCTCTTTATCGTTGGCGCAGTTGCAATACTTCTTATTGTTGTACTTATACTGTTCGTTGTTAAAAAGGTTATTGCTCCTCTTGGCAATATTTCAAATAACATTGCGTCGATGTCTGAGGGTGATTTCACAATCTCAGTTGATTCCTCAAGCAATGACGAGATCGGTGTAATGGGTAGCAAGGTTTCAGAGTTCGTTGCTTCCATGAGAAACATGCTCTCTCATATCAGTCAGGAATCTGATAAGTTGCAGGAAGAATCTGATAACAGTGACAGAGTTTCAAAGACAATGTACGAGGCATCTCAGAATCAGGCTGAGGCAATGAAGCAGCTTAATGAGACTGTTGATCAGCTTGCTACAGCGGTTAATGATATTGCATCTAATGCTACAACCCTTGCACAGGTAGTTGCAGACACGAGAGACAATTCCGACAAAGCTCATGAGAGCATGAAGGATACCGTAGTCATCTCCCAGAAGGGCCGTGATGACATGGAAAAACTCAGTGTTGCAATGGATGGAATTTCAGATGCAAACGAAAGACTGGTTGAGTCCATCAATAAGGTTGGTTCCGCATCAGAAGAGATCACAAATATCGTTGGTATGATCAGTGAAATTGCAGAAGAGACAAATCTCCTTTCACTGAATGCTTCTATCGAAGCTGCAAGAGCAGGTGAGGCAGGAAAAGGATTTGCAGTTGTTGCTACACAGATCGCAAAGCTTGCCCAGACTTCTGCAGAAAGTGCAAACAATATCTCCAATCTTATCGATGAGGTAAGAAGACTTATCGGAGATGCAGTTGGTCAGGCTAATGCCAGTGCAGAAAGTATCAGGGAAAATAGCGAACTTATTGATGTTGCTGTCGGAACCTTTGACCAGATCTATAACAATATTCAGGAATCCAATGGTCTTATCGAGGCCATGATCGAAGATGTGCAGAAGGTTGATGACGTTGCCACTAACGTTGCTGCTATTTCTGAAGAGCAGGCAGCCAGTGCCGACGAGATTCTTGCAACCTCTGAAAACATGGTTGAAATGGCTAATAACATCACAAGGAGTAGTCAGGATGTGGCTGACAATTCGCACGAGCTTGCAAATACATCCCAGACTCTTACATCCTATGTTCAGAAATTTAAGATTTAAGGAGGCATGAAATATGATGAATAAGAAAAATATCAAAAAAGTATTTGCATGTCTTTTGACGGCTGTCACATTAAGCATATCCATCATGGGATGTGGTGCAAGCCAGTCCTCTTCAGGCGGATCGATATCCGGCTCAGGAGTAAAAGTGTATTTCTCAACCTGCACACTGGATGACTACAAGACGCTTTTGATGAATGCTGTAGTAGACTCCGGCAAAAGCAGCGGTGTTTCACTGACATGCGGAGAGCCTTGTGCAACAGTTGATGCCCAGGTAGCACAGATTGCCGAAGCAGCTGCTAGCGGCGCTGATGTCATAATCTGCAACCCAGTTGACGCAGCTACTGCACTTCAGCTTGAGGTTACTGCAGGTGACATTCCTATTCTTTTCACAAACACAAAACCTGACGGAGCATATCTTAAGGCAGATAAGTATATGTATGTTGGCAGTTATGATCTTGATGCAGGAATCATGCAGGCTGAGTATGTCTGGAACAAGCTGGGTAAACCTTCAAGCCTTAACATAGTTGTTTTCCAGGGACAGCCCGGACATCCGGCTGCAGTCGAAAGAACAAACGCAGTTAAAAAATTCTTTAGAGATAACGGGGTAAACTACAATCTGGTATTTAACGACACTGCTTTCTGGGATACACAACAGGCTTGTGATGAGTTCAAGATTTTCTTAAAGACCGGCCAGCCTTATGACTGCGTAATTTGCAACAACGACTCCATGGCTCTTGGAATCATCCAGGCAATGAAGGATGAGGGAATCGATTATACCAAGATTCCTGTAGTGGGCGTTGATGCCACAGCTGACGGATGTGCTTCAATCCTGAATGATGAAATGCAATTCACAGCATTCCAGGATGCAAAGGGACAAGGCGTAAAACTCATGGAAACAGCCATCGCACTGGCTAAGACAAAGACAGCAGCAGGTGTTGAAGGCGTTACAGAAGATAAGCGTTTTGTATGGGTTCCATACTCACCTGTTGATAAATCAAATGCCGCATCTATAAACTAAAGTTCTGACATCAAATGGTGGTAGGCCGCATGAAGCAGTCAATTTCACACGCAGGATTTCAGCTTCGGATTTTGAGAAGAAGGCATTTGAGAATCAGTAAAATAATTCGGGAGCAGATTGGCATCTGCTCCCGATTCTGTTTCTTCTATATTTATGTGTTGTCAATTAGTCCTTATTTCTTCTAAGCACTTCTGTATAAGCCAGCATAAGAGGTGCAACACCCTTGGCTTCATTTTCTACAACTGGCTCTGAGAAGTAGTAGTCAAGTGAGCCGTCTCTTGACTTGCCATTGTTATCGCCAAGACCGGCTACAAGGCAGATACCACCAAGCTTGGGTGTACCATCTTCGTTTCTTGAAAGGTATTTCTCTGTAATTCCTTCAAAGGCCTTAATGCCAATTTTTTCAAATCGCTTTGGAAGATATCCAAGTCTTACGCCCTTTAAAAGCCCGTAAGAGATAAGCGCTGTTCCTGAAGTCTCAAGGTAGTTTCTTGGATCATCTTTTTTATCAACAACCTGGTAGAACATTCCGCTTTCGTCCTGGAAAGGGATAAGAGAGTCCGCAAGGTCTTTTAACATGGACTGAAGATATCTGAGCTCGTAATACATGGACTCGTCCATTGCCTCAGCTGTATCAACAAGGGCTACAGTAAACCAGCCAAGAGCTCTTAGCCAGTAGTTGGCGCTAAGTCCGGTATCCTTATCAGCCCAGTACATCTGCCTGCTCTCGTCGTAGCCGTGGTAGTAGAGACCGGTCTTCTCATCCTTCATAAGCTCGTGAACATTCTTGAACTGTTTGAAGGAATCAAGGCAGCCCTGCATCTTGTTATAGCGCTTTTCATACTCCATGTAGAAGGGCTGTGCCATGTACATGCCATCAAGCCATACCTGATAGGGATAGATCTTTTTGTGCCAGAAGTTTCCGGCATTGGTCCTTGGCATGTCATCAAGCTGGCTTCTTGCGATATCCATTGCCTTCCTGTATTTCTCTTTTTCCGTAAGGTCGTAGAGCTTAAAGAGGTTCTTGGAAGGATTGATGTTGTCCAGGTTGTACTCGCCGGGATCATATGTCTTGATAGTGCCATCCTCCTGAACAAACCAGCCTACAAATTTGTCGGCGAAGTCCAGATATTTCTTGTCACCTGTCATCTCGTAGTAGGACAGGATCGCGGTGATCATGCAGCCATCAATGTAATTCCACTTGTTGGGCTTGCCACTTAAAACCTTCTCGATGTTCCAGAAAGGGTGCTCGGCATCGGACTTCTCAAGGAGATAATCCATGTACTCGTCAAGCATTTTGTATGTCTCATTTTTTGTCATAGGGATGTCCGTTTCCTTTTCAAAATCTTCATAAACACTTAAATGTAAGTGCTTACATTTTATCACACTAATGAAAAATATGATATACTGTTTTTTACTATTTTAGTAATTTAGAGGTGGATATGGACAAGAAAAAGGATATTACCGCGAGAATGCTGGACTTTATTGATGCCAATCCGACTGCCTTTCATGTGGTGGACAGCATCAGCAAGGAGCTTGAAAAAAGAGGCTTTACAGAACTTTCAGAGAAGGATGAGTGGAAGCTTGATGCGGGAGATTATTTTGTAAAGAGAAATGACTCCGCTATCATCTCTTTCAGGATCCCGAAAAAGAGCTTTAAAGGTTTTCATATGATCGCAAGCCACAGCGATTCTCCTACTTTTAAGATAAAGGAAAATCCGGAGATAAAAGCCGGCGCTTACATTAAGCTCAATGTGGAAAAGTACGGCGGAATGCTTTGTGCTGAGTGGTTTGACAGACCTCTGTCAGTGGCAGGAAGAGTAGTTTGTGATAAAAAGGGCAAGGCGGTTTCAAAACTTGTCAACATTGACAGGGATCTTCTTATGCTTCCCGCTCTTGCAATCCATATGAACAGGGAGGCCAATGACGGATTCAAGTACAATGCCCAGAACGACATGCTTCCCATCTTCGGAGATGACAAGGCAGCCGAGAGCTTTTTTGCCCTTATTGCAAAAGAGGCCGGGGTGAAAAAGAGTGATATCATTGGTCATGACCTGTTTTTGTACAACAGGGTTAAACCCACATTCTGGGGAGCAAACGAAGAGTTTATCGCATGTTCAAGGCTTGATGATCAGGAATGTGTATTCTGCAGCTTGGAGGGATTTGTAAACAGCAAGCCCAAGGACTATGTTTCAATGCACTGCGTATTTGATAACGAAGAAGTAGGAAGCGGAACCAAGCAGGGCGCGGCTTCAACATTCCTTAAGGATACTGTGGAGAGGATCTGCGAGGGCCTTGGAAAGACAAGGCAGCAGTATCACATGGCAATAGCTGAGAGCTTCATGATATCAGCTGACAATGCACACGCTGTACATCCTAATTATGAGTCCAAAGCTGATCCTGTAAACAGGCCGGCAATGAACGAAGGCATTGTCATCAAGTATAACGCCAATCAGAAGTACACAACTGATGCTACTTCTGCAGCACAGTTCAAGCTTCTTTGCAATGAGGCGGGGGTTCCATACCAGACATTTACCAACAGGTCTGACATGCCGGGGGGATCAACTCTTGGCAATATATCTACTTCGCAGGTTTCAGTTAATACAGTGGATATCGGCCTTGCACAGCTTGCCATGCATTCACCTTACGAGTCGGCAGGCAGCAGGGATCCTGAATATCTGGCAGCGGTATCAGAGGTCTTTTACAATAAGTAATTAAGTTTAAGGAGTTACAAATGGGATTATTTGACAAATTTGGAAAAGGTAAAAAAGAGGGTCAGGACGGAGAGAACCTCACAGCAAATGAGCCACAGGAGAGCAACGCTGTAATCGAGGCACGAAAGGCACACGAGGGGATGGAATGGCCTACTATTCAGCGCATCAATCCGATCAAGATAAATGACGTGGAAGAATATGCAATGGAAGAAACGGTTGATCCCGCTAGAAAGGATGAGCTCGGAGAGCTTATATATAAAGAAGAAATAACAGCTGATGACATTAAGGAACTGTCTGGCCAGGAGATCATATTTCTTTTATCTGCTCTCGAGATGTTTAATAAGAAGGCGCCGCTTCCTGAGTATGAAAAGAATTTCAGGAGAGTTTATAACGAGATCCTTGACAGGGTAAGGAATGCAGAATACCTGTATGTTCTCTATGATATGGCAACAGGTTTTCCGTTCATAGACAACGGCCTTGGCAATGTGTATTTTGACGAGGAGCTTGCAAAGAAGGCTGTAGATAACTTTGGAAGGCAGTTCAGGAAGCTCGCTGTAAAGAAATGTCCTATTGAGGATCCAAATTATAAGGAAGGCAAGAAGGGGAGCTTTTTTGACTATCTCTATTACATTGGAATTGATAACCTGTGGCTTGATAACGGAGCCTACAGAGTGAGATTTAAGAGAAACGAGATCGTGGCTGCTCCGGGAGAGTGGAACGACAGTCAGAAGAAGATCGCGCCTATTAACCCTGCGCTGAATTTTGCAATGGTTGATTTCCTTGAGGAGATCAGGTGGCCTGTTAAATATGAGAAGAGAGAACTTATCATCAAGGCAAAAGAGGCGAGAATGCTCTCTCTTATATTGAAGGGGCAGTTTATTGTTCCCACTCAGCACGAGGGCCCCGCAGAGGTTATGCCTGACGGAAGGGTTAAGATAAATCCGGACACAAAGCTCAAATTCCTTGTTATGAAGACCAAGGACGACAATCAGTTCCTTCCTGTATATACTGATGCTTTCGAGTTTTCAAAGGTTGCCACCAACAAGGAGTGGAATGCCGGTGTCTTCAGATATCAGGATATTGTAAACTTCTCCAAGGACAAGGATGGGTTTGTTATTAATCCTCAGGGACAGAGCGTAGTTATCACAAAAGAACGGATAATGGCTTTAGAAAGTGCTAATAAAGATAATCGATAATTTACTTGTTTATGTACGTGCTTTAGTCTAAAATTGTCTTAAGACTTATCTTAGGAAGGAGCTTGAGATACATGTTAGATCGGTTACTGGGAAGCTACCTTGTTGAGCAGGGAATGATATCCAAGACTCAGCTTGGGGAAGTGTATAGAAAGCAGGAGTCAGATCGCGCCAAGCTTGGTGTTATTGCTGTATCAGAGAAGTTTATGACCATTGCTCAGGCTGAGCAGGTCAACATGCTTCAGGCATCAATGGATAAGAAGTTTGGTGACATCGCTGTCGAAAAGGGATACCTTACAGATGCTCAGGTTCAGAGGCTTTTGGGCCTGCAGGGCAATACCTATCTTACATTCCTTCAGGCAGTAGTAGATCTGGAGTTCCTTACTATCGAGCAGCTCAAGAATGCCGAGAAAGAGTATCAGAGAGCCAATGATTTTACAGAATCTGATATGGCAGCCTTAAAGACAGGAGATGTTGAAAAGGCAGTACCTGTTTTTCTAAGCAGCGATGACCCGCTTTACAAGGGAATGTTCGCAATGGGAATCAAAAACATGTACAGACTGGTGGACAACCATCTTTTTGTAGGTAAGTCCTACACAATGAAGTCCATTAAGGATGAGGTTCTTGGATACCAGAAGTTCCACGGAGATCAGAATGCTACAGTTGCGATTTCCGGCAAATACGAAGATGTGCGCAGAATGGCCATTGCATATACCAAGGAGGAGTTTATTGAGACCAGGGAGGACGCGCTTGACGCTGTCTGTGAGCTCATAAACTGTATCAATGGTCTTTATGCTACAGAGCAGAGCAAGAGTGATGCCAAGATAGAACTGGAACCACCGAACTTCTCAGTGAGCTTCGCGGAGGCCAACAGCGAAGAGATGATCGTAATGCCTGTTTATATCAGCGGCGGTGAGATTAAGTATATTATTGCAATTTCCAGGAATATACAGATCGGATGAGCAGGAGGCAGATGGGATGAAGAACGTACTTATTGTAGATGACTCGAGAACATCAAGAAGAATCCTTAAGGATATCTTGGAGCGCGCAGGATATAATGTGGTATACGAGGCAATAAACGGCAAAGAGGGCGTTGAGCAGTACAGGAAGCTGCAGCCGGATATCGTGACCATGGATATCACTATGCCTGAAATGGACGGAATTGAGGCGCTTAAGAACATAAAGAGCGAGTTCCCTGATGCCAAGGTTGTTATGATAACCGCAGCCGGTCAGAAGGACAAAATGATGGAAGCGGTCAAGATCGGTGCCACAGAGTTTGTTGCCAAGCCTTTTGTTGAAGAAACAGTTCTGGAGGCACTTGCCCACTGCTGATCCGTCAATAATTATGATAATATTCGCCGGGAGTTTTTACTCTCGGCGTTTTTTATTGTATATTGGTATTTATATTGTGTTTCTATTTTATAGAAAGAAGAGAGCCTAAACATGAACAGAAGAGTGCTTATAACCGGCGCCTCAAGAGGCATTGGAAGAGAAATCGCTATTTCTTTTGCCCAAAATAAAGATGATCTGGTGCTGTGCTGTAGAAACAATATCGAGAGTCTGGAAAGCTTAAGCGTGGAGCTTGTCAGGGATTACGGCATATCCTGTACTGCTTATGCCTGCGATGTGTCTGATTCCGGGCAGGTAAAAGAGCTAAAGGAAAAGGCAGGGGATATCGACGTCCTTGTCAATAATGCGGGAATTGCCTGGATGGGACTTCTTACCGATATGGAGGAGAGTGACTGGAGGAGCGTAATGGGCACAAATCTGGACAGCCTCTTTTACACCTGCAAGGCTTTTGTGCCCGGGATGGTACACAAAAAGAGCGGGCGTATAATCAACATCTCATCTGTTTGGGGCGACGTTGGTGCATCCTGTGAGGTGGCTTATTCAGCGTCTAAAGGCGGCGTTAACTCTTTTACCAAGGCTCTGGCAAAAGAGCTGGCTCCAAGCGGAATCGCTGTTAATGCTGTCTCCTGCGGCGTGATCGACACAGATATGAACAGGAAACACCTGACGGATTCAGAACTGTTGGAATTGAGCCAGGAAATCCCCATGGGAAGGATGGGAAAACCCTCCGAAGTGGGAGATCTTGTGCTGAAAGTCAGCCTTTGTCCTGTGTATATGACGGGGCAGATAATCACAATTGATGGTGGATGGATATAAAAAGGGCTTTACAAAAAATAAAAATGTGATAATATTTAATTGCACACAATCTAATTTCTTTTTAAAGGAGGTAATGTATTATGTACGATCTTATAATCATTGGTTCAGGCCCTGCAGGCCTTTCAGCCGCTGTTTATGCAAAGCGTGCCGGACTTAACATGCTTATTATAGAAAAGAATCCTGTCAGCGGAGGACAGATAATAGACACCTATGAGGTGGACAACTATCTGGGAATCCCAGGGGTCAACGGTTTTGATCTTGCAATGAAGTTCAGAGAGCATGCTGATAAGCTCGGGGCTGAGTTTGCAGATGGAACAGTTACGGATGTGGAATGCGTAAGGCAGGCAACAGACAGTCAGCTTCCTGTATATAAGGTTGTTACTGATCAGGGAGAGTATGAGGCTTATACAATAATCATTGCTTCAGGCGCGCATCATTCCAAACTTGGCATTCCCGGCGAGGAAGAGTATATTGGAAAAGGTGTTTCTTATTGCGCGACCTGTGACGGTGCTTTTTATAAAGACAAGGTTACAGCAGT
>JAEEGH010030405.1_pt1 | contig 10500 bp, 11 predicted proteins | sample 9134181 | NCBI WGS metagenome assembly JAEEGH01 (sample SAMN16246544, study PRJNA631951) | gut metagenome | biome: gut microbiome; feature: rumen; material: DP-attached | host: Bos | place: Iran: Karaj | collected 2018-10 | reverse complement strand
CCTGTCCAGAAACAGGCCCGGTACCAGTACGAGATCCTCATGAAAGAGGATCTGATGGCATCCGCCCTTGTCTTTGATCAGAACGGTCTTCAGATGTTTCAGCTCTCCGTCCTCGTATTTCAGAAGCGACACGGTCCCCATGTGATAATTGGCCGTGTAGATCCTGTTTCCTCTGGATGCGATGTAGCAGGAACCCTTATCCTCAAAGGCGCACTTCGATCTGATCGTTCCGTCTTTTGCGATCACAGCTGCCCCGCCTCTTCCATCGACATCGCAGAGACAGGCAAGATCCTCATCCACCGTGCAGAGGTACTTCGGATTTCCGATCTTCACGAACAGTTGCGCATCGGAAAAGACACCGTCCTCAAAATCAAAACGGTAGATCCCCTCCGCCTTTTTATCGGTATAGGTACCGCAATAGTAAGTCACAGCCATCTATTTGACCGCGACCGCCTCGATCTCGACCAGAGCGCCTCTTGGCAAAGCGCCGACTTCAAAGCAGATCCTCGCCGGTGCCTCTGACTCAAAGAAAGTTCCGTAGACTTCATTCATCGCCGCAAAATCCGACATGTGCTGAAGTAAGACCGTCGTCTTGACGACATCGCTCATCTTCAGACCGGCTTCCTCCAGTATGTAAGAGATGTTGAGAAGCGACTGCTCCGTCTGCTTTCTGATGTCTACCGCCATCTCACCGGTCCTTCCGTCTATCGGAAGCTGACCGGAAATGAAGACCAGGCCATCCGTCTCGATCGCCTGTGAATAAGGACCGATCGCAGCCGGGACCTTAGTGCTTGCCAAAACCTTTTTCATTCTCTTTCCCTCTCTTTACTCTATGATACGGACCGATTCGATGACCGGCCTCTCTTCTTCCGCGATGGAACCGTTGTTGTCGATCGGCCTGGCATCGGCAGCGATCTTCTTCACGATATCAAGACCATCTGTGACCTTGCCGAAAGCCGCATACTCGCCATCCAGCCAATCTCCATTCCCGACCATGATGAAGAACTGCGAAGAAGCGGAATCCGGATCCTTGGCTCTGGCCATGGAGATCACGCCCTCCGTGTGCTTGAGATCGTTCTCAAAACCGTTGGATGCGAATTCACCCTTGATGTTCTTCACGGTACCGGACCAGTCTATGCCGCCCTGTATCATGAAACCGTCGATGATCCTGTGGAAACTGTTTCCATCGTAGAATCCGTCCTTCACCAGCTTCGTAAAGTTTTCCACCGTGGCCGGCGCGACATCGGGATAGAGCTCCAGCAAGATTTCGCCATAGTCCTTGATCTTCATCGAGACCCTGATCACTTCTCCTGTCACCGTCTCTTCGCTTTGCGGAACGGTCTCATCGGCCTGCGGTACGCTCTCCTGCTTCTTTGCGCAGCCAGACATCGCCATCAACAGGATCAGCGCCATAACGATCTTCACTTTCTTCATTCATCTTCCTCCTCAAACAGATGCCTGTACATGCGCTCAGGCTTTTCTATGAAATTCTTCGTGATCATGTAATGATCCGTTTCTTTGTACGTGGTCCTTCTGATCCCCTCCTCATTCAGCTCCAGGATATCCGCATCCGGATAGGACATCAGGATCGGCGAATGGGTCGAAATGATGAACTGGGAATCGTCTTCGACCAGATCATGGATGCGGATCAGCAGCTGCATCAGCCTTGCCGGAGACAGGGCCGCCTCCGGCTCATCCATCAGATAGAGCCCCTCTCCTGAAAAGCGGTTCTTCACAAGAGCCAGGAAGCTTTCCCCGTGCGATTGGGCATGCAGGGACTTGCCGCCGTAGGAATCGATCAGTCTCCTCGATCCCCAGCCTTTATCGAGTTCATCGATGTTCGACGCCAGATTGTAAAAGGATTCCGCCCTCAGGAAAAAGCCATCGCGGGCATACGCCTTTCTGGTGATCGTCAGGTAGGAATGGAGATCGGAATGCGAGTCATTGGTGTTGAAAGAGAAATTCTTCGTGCCGCCTTCCGGATTGAAACCTGCGGCGATCGCGACCGCCTCGATCAGGGTCGACTTCCCCATTCCATTCTCACCGATCAGAAAAGTCACCGGCTTGTCAAAAGACAGGCCGTTCTCCTCCACAAAACGGACCGCAGGAATGCTGCGGTAATACCTGTTTTCAGGGATCTTCTTTTCTATCGAGACTCTGCTGATGTAGAGATCATTCATGGTCGATTTAATGATACCATCAAAAAACATATCCTTTCAGATATGTCTATAAGATGTGATCGTAGATGAAACGGGCGAAACCCTCATCTTTGCATTCATACTCGCTGATGACGTCCGCCACCGCCTTGGTGTCATCCGTCCCGTTCAGCATGCAGACGCCAAGTCCCGCACCGGCGATCATCTCGTTGTCGTTGGTCGTATCGCCAAAGGCAGCGACCTCTTCCATCGGGATCCCGTGCCTGTCGCAATAGACCTTCAAAGCATAGAACTTGTTGGCCTCCGCCGGCATGAACTCCAGAGCCCCCGGGGAAGTCCTGGTCAATTTGACCGTGTTGCCCATCTGCTCCAGGATCGGCCTGAAGTGTTCCTTCATCTTGTCCATGTCCTCATCCGGAACGTTGATCAGGATCTTGGAAGTCCTCTCCGCATACATCTCGGAAAGATCCTCGACCACCCTGAAATTTCTGTGTCTGGTCTTGCCTATCCTTCTGAGACGTTCGCTGTCCTTGGAAAACAGCGTGACCCCATTGGCATAGATATGCGAATCCAGATCGAGCCTGTCGATCTCCTCGACGATGGTCCTGATCTTATCCGTATCGATATCGAAGAAGACCTCGTTCTCCTTCGTCGCCTCATCATACAGGGAAGCGCCGTTGAGACCGATGTAGAAGGCGAACTTCCTGTCTATCCCCCACATGTCCGGATAATACATCAGATCCGTATACGCCCTGCCGGAAGCCACACCGAAAAGAAAACCGTGATCGATCAGATCCCTGATCGCCCTCGCATTTCCTTCGTAGATGCCATCCATATCCCACTTCAGGGTCGCATCGATATCCGCACTGATCACTTTGATATTCCAGTCGCTCATGACTGATATTGTATCATCAAATCACAGAAACAAGGACGAAAACGACCATAAACGAACAAATAAGCCGTTCAACGGATCGATCCTTCACCAATGGACAAAAAAGACCTGCTGATCTGATGCCATGCAGGTCTTTTTCACCTGGCGTATCCGATAAAGGATCTGGTGTCCCTTGTCATCTTTCAGTCACAGAAGTGACCGAACATCGCCTGCTTTTCATAAGAGATGTGTTTGAGATCCAGTTCCTCGATGATGTGCTTCGGTTCCCCTCTGACATACATCTCCTCTTCCGGTTCCAGGTTCCCCTTGTCGGAATCGATGTAGATCGCCAGCGGCCTTCTCAGTCCGATCGCATAGGACAGCTGGACCTCGCACCATTTCAGATCGTGTTTCTTCAGCAGTTCCTTCGCGAACTTCCTGGCCATATAGGCACCGGAAAGATCGACCTTGGAAGGATCCTTGCCATTCATGCAGCCGCCGCCCACATTGGCGAAAGACTGATAGGCATCCACGACGATCTTCCTGCCGGTGAGCCCGGCATCGCCTTCAAAACCGCCGATCTCGAACCTTCCGGTCGGATTGATCAGATAGTTGTGCACTTCGATCCCATACTCGTCACAGAGAGACTTTGCGATATCCCTCAGGATCTGATCGGTGACTGCCCTGTTTTTCTCCGAATTGTTGTAGGAGATCGTGAAATCCCTGATACCGACCAGATCGAAATCATCATCGTAGATCCCCGTGATCTGCGCCTTGCCATCCGGATAGAGATCCTCATGGGTGTGAACGAGCTCATCGTACTTCCTCGCCAGCCTCTGCAGGATGATCATCGCCACCGGCAGCAGTTCCTTCGTGTCATCGCAGGCATAGCCGAACATCATGCCCTGATCCCCGGCACCCGACACCTCATCGTTGGTGCCCAGAGCGATGTCCGCCGACTGCTTGCCGATATTGTCGATGATCTCATAGTCATCCCTGTAGCCGATATCGCGCAGGACCCTTCTGGCGATCTGCTTCGCATCAAAAACGGCCTTGCTGGTGACTTCACCGGTGATGAAGATCTTGCCCTTCCCGCCGACCGTCTCGATCCCGCACCTGCTGCCCTGATCCTGTCTCAGACACTCGTCCAGGATCGCCGAAGAGATCTGATCACAGACCTTGTCAGGATGGCCTCTGAAGACGATCTCATTTGAGAATAATTTCATGTTTCCTTCTTTCTAACCTAAGAAAAAGTCCCGCCACACCTATGACGAGACTCACTTTAACAATGTCACCCATCGTTCAAGCTTTAGCACCTTGACTGTTCAGGTTGCTGCACGATCCGCGAGCTTGTCTCTCCCGTGCTCTTCATAGGTACATCTATACTAACACGATCTGTTTAAAAGCGCCACTGATTTCTGATACAATCCAATTATGATAAAAGATATCTTCATCGATCATTACAAGGATACGGATGTCCAGGCTGAGAACATCTTCAAAGCGCAGGAGATCGCAAGAGACTGCCTCTCCCACATGTCCGTTTTTCTGAGACCCGGCATGAACAGGGAAGAGATCCACAGAGAATGTGAAAGATACATGAGGGAAAAGGGATCTGAACGCTGGTGGATCCACAACGATCCCGCCCTGATCCTCTTCGGCGAACTGTCCACCTATTCCGGAAGAGAAGATCCATCTTCTCTCTTTGCCGGCAAAACGGTGAAAGAAGACGACCTGATCACCATCGACGTCGCACCGACGATCGGCGACGGCTGGGGCGACATGGCCAGGTCCTTCATCATGGAAGACGGCAGGATGATCCCTTGGCAATATTCCAGAAACAGGGAGATCATCGAAGGCATGGAACTGGAACTGAAGCTTCATCAGCTTTTCATCGATTCCATCAGCCAGGACCTGACCTTCTCCATGCTGCACAGGATCATCAATGACTTCATCACAAAAGAAGGCTGGTACAACTGTGATTACCATGGCAATTTCGGACACACGATCGAGAACCATCCGGATGACCGCGTCACGATCGCGGAAGGCGTCGACATCAGGATCGTCGCATATGACAAGCCGATCACCTTTGAACCGCACATCTGTAAAATAAACGGCAGTTCAGGGATCAAATACGAAAACATGTACTTCTTCCACGACGGAAAGATGGAGGAAGTCCTTTGACATACCGCTACATCACAGCCGGCATCTCCATCATCAACGATATCGGGTATGCCGATCACAGCTTCGCGAAAGGAAGACTCGGCGGCTGCGCCGTCTTTGCCTATGACGGCATCGCCTTCTTCACGGACTCCGTCGCCTTCGTCAGTTCCGGGGGAGAAGACTTCTTTGATCATTACGGAAGCTACTTCAAAGAAAACGGCATCAGCGAAAAAGGCATCTACACATCCCTTCCGCACACCCATCACACTCTGCTGAGATATGAGACAGACGGTTCATGGAATGAGACATCGATCTACGGTGATCACTATTTTTCTGAACAGAGTGAAAACAACAGGACTTCCTTTGAGAAGCTCAAGCCCTTCCTGTCCAAAGACACAAAAGGCCTCTACCTGGATTCCGGTGCACACGAGAAGATCTTCGATGAGATCGAAAAGATCCGCGAGACCTCTCCGGACATCAGGATCCTCTGGGAACCGCCCACCTTCTCATCCAAAGATCCTGACATGAGAGAGCGGATGCTGGAAGACCTGAAAAAGGTCGACTACTATTCCCTGAACCTGGATGAAGCTGCCGCGTTTTTCCAGGCCTCAGATCAGAAAGAGATCCTTCGAAGCATCATCGAACTGGGCATCCCCTGTTTCCTGAGGATGGGGGATGAGGGTTCTTCCTGGATCGAAAACGGCGAAGTCTTCTCACTTCAGGCCTACGATCCGGAAAACGCAAAAGACGTCACCGGCTGCGGGAACTGCTCAGCTGCCGCATCCCTCTACGCCAGGCTCGAAGCGCCATCCATCGACCAGATCCCGCTCTACGCCAACATCGCCTCCGGCTTCTGTTCAAGATATGAAGGGCCGGCACCCGTCAAAAAGGCACGCGATACGCATGCCTTTGAAAAGATGAAGATCTATTACGAGAGATCCTAGGATCTCTTTTTCAATCCAGGACCCTGATCCACTCGCCGTTCTGATCGGCGACCCACTTGTTCTCCCCGATCCGATACCAGGTATAGCCTTCCGCCTTCACTGTCTCAAAGGCGTAGACGACTTCACCCTTCTGATACATGCCGACCTTGTCGCCGCTCGTGGAAGGTTTGCTGCGGATATTGATCTTGCCGGTGATGTTCTCTATCTTCATCAGCTTGTCGGCAGGCTCGCCAAGCTTTGTCACGACGCCATAGAAAAGCGGTGTCCTGTCGTAGATCAGCGCGAAGATGAACGGCCTGTCAAAGACCAGATCGTGATAGATCGTGTCCCGGATCTCGCAACCCGCTCCGCCCAGGCCTCCCGCCAGCACCGCCACAGCCGTCGCGACGACTTCCTCCTCGTTGACTTTGATCGTGCACTTCTGCTTCGCCTTCTCAAGATATAAAAGACTGATCAGGCCCTGATCGCCGTCCGCCATGTTTGAAAAATCCGCCTTTGTATAGTCGAAGAGATCCTGCAGTCCCATTTTCGAAAGGACTTCATTGAGATCGTATTCCTTCTCATAGTCAAACTTCGGGAAGGAAAGACGGGTGATGTTCTCATCGGCCGTGCAGCTGTAGTCAGCTCCTTCCGTCATGTTGCTGTACTCCTCGTAGGAATCAGTCAGATCGTTGAAGATATCATCGCTCATCCCGCTGATGAACTCGTAGATATCGGCTCCCGCATCCGGAAGGATGGCCACGAAATCGACGTAGTTGTCCAGCCTCTTGTCGAAGCCGCTGTAGCCCTTTCCCTGCCAGTGGCCCCAGAGTTCCTGATGCATCATCTCAACGACCGAATCGCCTCCCTTGTAGTTGTGGAAAGTCTGAAGATTTGTATTGGAGCTGTCAAACGGGAAAGCCCACCTGTCACCGGTCGACAGGCCATTGAGGATCAGGAAGGAAGTATCCCTTGAAAAGTCATCATCACTGACGATGTCGTTGATCGCGCCGTAACTGCTGTTGGCAGCAAAATAGTTGACCCTTTCAGCCAGACCGGAACCGTCACCGAAGTCATCCTCACCGATCCCGCCGCCGTAGCATTCAGCGACCGTGTTTTTGTAATCTTCTTTGAGCTTCAGACCCCGGGCGGTGTTGAACCACAAGGCGTTGACCTTCCGGAAAGCCGCCTCGTTTCCCCACCCGGCATGAACGCTGTCCAGATCCTTCAGGAAGCTGTTGAGATCCTCCACGCTCAAGCCCAGCGCATTCTCCAGCTGTGCTCTCGTCTGTCCTCCCGCGCCATTCGCCAGGATCGCCATGGCATAGTAAAGGGACAAAGGCGAAACGATCTCATTTTCATCCTCTTTGCAGGCGTTGATCAGATACTGTCTGGCAAAACGGCGATATCTCGCATAAGCTTCCGGAGCCGTCTCATTGTTGTACATGTCCACATAGCCGTATTCATTGACAAGGGACTGATAAAAACTCTCCACCTCTTTAACAGAAGCGGTCGGATCAGCGGTGTTTTCCTTTTCCGTTTCTGATGATCCGCTTTGCGCAGGTGCATTTCCTTGCGCGCACGCACACAGCAAAAAGACCAGCAGCAGGCACAGGATTGTTCGGATAGATCTCTTCATGGCAACCTCCTGATGATAGATCACTATACATTCATTATATCTTCAAGGGGAAAACTTAAAAAGAAGGTCGCCCTTCTTTATAATTCCTTGATATACGCATCTCCCTCTTTGACGAAGCCCTGGTTGTTCAGATAAGCCAGGTGATTCTCATCCGGTCCTCTGTAGATGACCTTTCTGACACCGAGCTTTTTCAGGTGATTGAACAGAGCCGTCCCGATCGAAAAATCGCGGTATTCCGGGATCGAATAGTCCAGCTTCAGTTCCACTTCTTCATCCTGTGAATCCGTCAAAGTGAATCCGACCGGCTTGCCCTGATTGAGCACGACATACGCCTTGCCGATGGACTCCGCACGCAGATCCGTTCCCGGGAAGAACTCCTCGATATCGGTCTTGTAATGATCCAGCAGATGCTTCAGCAAAAGATCATCCCTGCCGCATTCCACGACCTCGTATTCCTTCTCTATCCTGGACATCTTCCACAGGAAATGCAGATTGATCAGGACCAGACAGAAATTCATCAGCGCCGTCGGATAAGACTTGATGATGAACGCATAGATCGTAAAGATCACGGAACCGATCGTATTGATGATCCTTAGCTTCACGACCGACGTCATCAGCATCGACACCAGCACCAAAAAAGAACCCAGATAACCGAAAGCCTCGATCAGAAAATGTGTCATATCGTTTTAACCTCTATCTGATTTCATTATATCCCTATTCTGAGATCGCATCCCTTTCTTCCTTCTCTTCGAAGTGATAATCGGAACTGATCCACTTCCACACATCCTCATGCGCCTTCGGAAAACGGCCCATCAGCGTCTCGGTGACTTCCTCGAAACGATCCGGCGAGATGCACTTGACCCGGCCCCTGATCCCAGAATAATCCTTCATCGAAGTCATGATGGCAACCGTGCCCAGCTTCATGCCCTTTGACTCGTCGTGGTTGTGCAGAAGGCGATGCCGGTACTTCTTCGCCTGTGCCGTCACATACCTGTAACTGTCATCATCGATGGAACGCGTCTTGAATTCGATGATGCCGATGCGGTCCCTGCTCAGGATGAGGACATCCGGCCGCACGCCGTTCTCATTGTCGAAATCCCAGAGCACATATTCAAAGAGGATGCTCAGTTTCCCATAAGCCCTCTTTCTGTTCACAAGCTTCCCCAGCTCCTTGCGCAGGACATCGAACTCGTCTTCCCACGCTCTGACCTGTCTCTTATCCAGATCAAAAGGGGTCACAAACGGATAGGACTCCTCCATGACCGTCAGCCACTTCATCTTATCGATGTTCAGAAACTCATCGATCGTAGAACAGAAACAGAAATTATCGATATAAGCCATCTGCTACCTGATGATATATGCGGAAACGATCCTGCCCACATATAACGTGTGGAAATCGCTCAGATCGTCGTAATGGCGGTCTCTCACCTTCTCATCCAGACAGTTGAGATCCTGATCCTGCTGATAGATGACCTCGCACTCGATCGTCAGAGGATATTCCCTGATGCCCGGGGTATGGTTGACCTCGGGATCTTCCAGCGTCACATAGCCGGCCTTGTCGATATCCCTGCCCGACAGGGTGCCCATCACCCTGACGATCTCAGGATCGCCTGCTTCGAGCGGCACAGAGATCGTGAACTCCTTTGTCCGATCCATCTGCGGCTTCGTATAACGGCTCTGCCTGACATAGACGGCAAAGGTATCGATGCCCCACAGAACGCCCAGATGACCCCAGCCGATCACCATGGAATTGAACTTCTCTCCATTCGTATTCAGTAAAATGCCCGGCCTCAGAGCCTTTGTGATCAGCTCAGCATAGTCAAACACATTGATCTTTTCCTTCATGATGTTTTCTCTCCTGTACATCCATTTTATCATTGCATATGCCGCAACGCCCCTGAGGTGCTTTGTTATAATATCCTCAGAAAGAAGGTGGTTCAGATGGAATTCGATCTCAACAAGAAATACTGCTATTACTTCAAACAGATATCCGACATCCCCAGAGGATCTCGCAATGAGAAAGCCGTCAGCGACTATATCGTGAGCTTTGCCAGGGAACGCGGACTCAGATACATCCAGGACCAGGCGAACAATGTCATCGTCTACAAAGACGCGGCCCCGGGCTATGAAGAAGCCGGTGCTGTCATCCTGCAGGCCCACACGGACATGGTCTGCGAGAAAAACAAGGGAACGGAACACGATTTTGAAAGAGATCCCCTCGACCTTTACGTCGATGAAGAGGGCTGGCTCAACGCCAGAGGCACGACCTTGGGTGCCGACGATGGCCAGGGCGTCGCCTACATGCTGGCGATATTGGATGATGACTCGCTGAAACATCCGGCACTGGAATGTGCCTTCACTTCCATGGAAGAGATCGGACTTCTGGGAGCCAAGCAGCTGAAAGCGGAATACTTCAGCGCAAAAAGATACATCAACCTCGACGCCGGCGGCGAAGACCGCACCAGCACCACCTCCTCAGGCGGCACCAGAGCCATCTTCTGCAAAGAGCTGGAATACGAAGACAACGATACGCAGACCTACTGCATACAGATCCGCGGTCTGAAAGGCGGACACTCGGCCGGAGTCATCCATCTGGAAAGAGGAAACTCCATCCATCTGGCAGCCAGGACAGCCGAAGAACTGCGGACCCTCTTCCCTGACATCCGCCTCGTCGACCTCAACGGCGGCATGAAATTCAACGCCATCCCGAGGGAAGCCGACCTGACTTTCGTCAGCGGTGCCGACAGGGAA
>JAEEGH010030401.1_pt1 | contig 10500 bp, 9 predicted proteins | sample 9134181 | NCBI WGS metagenome assembly JAEEGH01 (sample SAMN16246544, study PRJNA631951) | gut metagenome | biome: gut microbiome; feature: rumen; material: DP-attached | host: Bos | place: Iran: Karaj | collected 2018-10 | reverse complement strand
ATCTATCGTCCTCTCCATGTGTCCTCTTTTATCAAAAATATAAGCCCATCATTTGAATTTTCCCATTCAAGTGATTAATTGATTACATGTTTTTCTTTATACAACCATAATTTAAAACAAAAGGGACACCCGATGAAAAAAATCTTCTTCCTCCTTTGCCTCTGTCTCGGACTGGCGGCAACCGCCCTCGAACTGACGGAAGCCCATGAAAAAGTCATTGAAAACACCGTTAAGCATTATGAAAACATCCTCAAGCAGGATTTCACGGCCAATATCAGTTGCCCGCAGATTTTTGCCCCAATCAACGTGATGCTCATGGCGCAGGCCAAGGCCGCCAATGCCCCCAAGAACATCCCTGTGCCGAGCATCAACTCTGTAAAACGCGTCCACAACGCCAAAAAGAGCACAGACAAATACACCGTCAACTGGGGCCGTCTTCCTAAAGAAATGGCGGACAAGCTCTCCGAAGGCATTGATGAAAAATTAGACGCCTTCGGCGACGTCTGCTCCGCTATGACACTCGACGGCCTGAAAGAGGTCGCCGAATACGCCAGTGACAACGACGGCAAGCTCTTGCAAGAGAACCCCAACCAGTTCGTCGTCTCCATCACAGGACTTGACGAAGAGCTTGTGGAAGGTGCCAAAATTACCGGCGCGAACATCTGCTTCAACAAGAAATTCTTCACCGTTGATTACATTAAGTTGTTCCTCCTCGGCGGCAAAACCATCGAAATCTCCATCGCCCACCAGAAGGTCGGCGGCAACGAAGGCAACAACAATCTCGGTGCCGTGCCGATGCGCATCGTCGTGAAAAACAATCTCCAGACGCAGGTCGAAGGCATGGTCATCCCGCCGCAACTCAACTTCATGATCAACTATTCCTTCCAGAATCGCGGCGGTGGCATGGGTATGCCATAAAAAGACGTCCCTTTAGTCCCTTTCGTCTCTTTCGTCCCTTGAAATAAAAGGAGTTATCCATATGAAATTCGCGCTTTTCCTCGGCAACCGCGGCTTCTTCCCCGAACGCCTCATCGTCTCCGCCAAACAGCAGGTCATCGAACAGCTGACGAAACTCGGCATCGACACGCTCTGCCTGCCCGAAGGCCTCACCCACTACGGCGCCGTCGAAGGCTATGCCGAAGGCCTCGTCTTCAACCAGTTCCTTGAAAAGCACAAAGGCGAATTCGACGGCGTCATCCTCTGCCTGCCGAATTTCGGTGACGAGACCGGTGCCGCCGAAGCCCTCCGCGACTGCGGCGTCCCGATCTACATTCTCGCCTTCCCGGACGAACTGGACAAGATGGATTTCAACTCACGACGCGACGCGTTCTGCGGAAAGCTCTCCGTCATGGACGTTTTCCATCAGTTCCGCATCCCCTACACCGCATGGGCGCCCCACACGCTCAGCCCGCTGTCGCCCGTCTTCCTCGAACACATGCGCCAGTTCGCCGCCGTCTGCCGCATCGTCAAGGGAATGAAGCGCATCCGCATCGGCGCCATCGGCGCGCGTCCCACCGCCTTCAAGACCATCCGCTTTGATGAAGCCACTCTCCAGAAGTACGGCGTCACCACCGAGACGTTCGACAATTCCGACCTGCTCGTCAAGATGGACAAGCTCGACGCCGACAGCGCCGACATCCGCGCCAAGATCGATTTCTTCAACAACTACTCCAACTTCTCCGAAGTGCCGAAGGACGCCATGATCTCGTTGGCGAAGGCATCCGTCGCCATCGACCAGTTCATCAAAGATTATTCGCTGGACGCCATCGGCCTCCGCTGCTGGAACGACCTCCAGCTGACCGCCAAGATCTCCCCCTGCGTCCTGCTGAGCGAACTCAACGACCGCGGCATCCCCGCCGGCTGCGAACTCGACGTCTGCAACGCCGTCGGCATGCTCGCCCTCCATCTCGCGTCGCAGGAGCCCGCCACCTGCCTCGACTGGAACAACAACTACGAAGACGATCCCGACAAGTGCATCCTCTTCCATTGCGGCTCCATCCCGCAGAAGCTCATGGCCGGCAAGGGCCTCGTCGTCGACCACGCCATGTTCAAGAAGGCCCTCGGCCCGGGCTTCTCCTTCGGCTGCAACACGGGCTTCATCCGTAAGATGGATTTCTCCTTCCTCTCCACGATGACCGAAAACGGCACGCTCCGCTACTATTCGGGCGAAGGCGATTTCACGGGCGAACCGCTCGGCGAAGGCTTCTTCGGCTGCGGCGGCGTCGCGCATATCGACGACCTCCAGCGGAAGATCAACCGCATCGGCTACGCGGGCTACCGCCATCACGTCAGCGTCACGTCCGGCCATTGGGACTTCGCCATCAACGAAGCCTTCCAGCGTTATCTTGGCTACGAAAAGACCGAAATCTGATTAGCCTAAAGCTGAAAGCGAATACGTGACGAACGTCTTATCGTCTTCAGTCTCCGCTCGTCTCTTGTCTCATGCCAACCATTCCTTCATGGTCGTAATGGCGTCGCTATTACACGGTTTGGCGCGAGACGCGAGACGCGAGACGCGCATAAAAGACGTTAGACAGTTAGTCAAAAGAGACCATTATTGATTTAATCATTAATCATTAATCATTAATCATTAATTGTAAATTGTTAATTATTAATTATTAATTGCATTATGAATCCGCTTATTCTGGCCTTGGCGGCCTGCATCGGGCATGGCTTCTGCGGCGCGTTGATTTCCGTTTATATGAGCGAAATCAGCGCCCGCAAAGTGCAGCCGTTCGTCTTCTATGCGCTCTCCAATCTGCTCGGCGGCGTGCTCGCATGGTGCATCGTCCCGTTCTGCCATGCGGAAATCCCTGAACGGCTTCCGCTTCTGTCGTTGATTCTGGGGGCGTGCGGCTTCACCTACGTCGTCGCCCTCTACGTCCAGATCCAGTGCTTCACGATCGGCAAAAAGGGACTGACGAGCGCCTGCACGACGTCCGCCATCATCATTCCTTTCCTTTTCGGCGTCATCGCGATGGGCGAACGGCCGCGGCCGCTCGGCTATCTGGGCGCCCTCTGCCTGCTTTGCGGCATGGTCGTCTGCGTTCTGACGGGCAAGCAGAAGGAGGAGGAGGAGACGCAGGCCCAGACGCAGGGCAACTACATGAAATGGTTTGCCTTGACGATGCTTTGCATCGTGCTCAACGGCTGCGGCGCCATTTTGCAGAGTCTTTCCTCATGGATGGGCTTCGACAATGTCTCCGGCATGTTCCGCGCCGCGTTGCTGATGACGCTTTCAGGCGTCGGCAACCTGCTGGCCTGCGCGGTCGTCAAGGCGAATCCGCTGAAAGGCGTCAAGTCGATCCTGCCGTGGGCGGCCATCTGGGCGGTCGTCGGAACGGCGACTAATCTCATCTTCTTCGTCGCGATGGACGCCATGGCGAAGGTCGGCGCGGGCTCTTTCACGACCTGCATCAGCAGCACGGCCGCCCTGCTTTTCTTCTTCCTCTACACTTCCATCCGCTTCCGCGAACGCTACCGCCCCGTGACGATTCTCGGCATCGTCATCTGCCTTCTCGGCATCTTCGCCATCGGGCTTGGGAAGTGACGGAACCATCACTAATTAACGTCTTTTCTACCACTTTCATCCCTTCTGTCCATTTTGTCCTTTCTTACCACGTTATAAAGACATAACTCACTTGAAAGACAATATTTGAGACTATAAGTAATAACATCCGTCTAAATGACGCAAAATAAGCTGTTTCGAATAAAAAACTTGACAATTCTGCCACAATTTGTGGCAAAAATGTCTGATGTTACACCAAATGCGCTATAACTTGAGGTGCACCATACAAAAATACTCAGAAAGGTAATTCAAGAACAACTATCTTGTTTGACTATGTTCCCACCATTCAAATGCTTCTGGCGAGGATGTAAAATCCATGTTCAGAACAGCACTTATGTTTTTTCTTGCATAATCGACGATTTCATCATCCTGATCATCAAGTGCATGAAAAAACAATGACATGTCATGGAAGTCATCAGAGCCTTCATGTTGCTCAAGAAACAGTTTTTTTACATCTGAAAAGTCTCCTGAAAGTACTAGAAAAGACACGTCATTGGAAACATCTTTAGGAAGCTTGGCCAATAATTCAACAGCTTGGCTACGAATCCCGAAATCTCCGTCAGAAAGACAACCTGCCAAAATGTCAGCGACGATATCCTCTCCCTGATCTGTGTCCTTGTCGTTAGGAGATTCATCAGACAAGTCTCCTAATGGAATCACTTCCTCCTTGTCTGCCAAATTCTGAATTGCCTCCTCAACTATATAGAGTTCTTCAGCAGTGGATTCAATATTAATTTCTATTGCTTCTCTAGTTTCCCATAGCAGACCGATTAGATCCAGAACCTTCATTCTATCGAGTGGCTCGCCATTAGCTGCCAGTTGTGAAAGCAAGGCTGCCAGATCACGTTTCCCCGTGCCTTGGAGCAATGCCATGGCCTCTTCAAATTGTTCTTCATAGTCATCTGCGTCTTCTGATATCTGCGTGATTTTCTCATAGAAGGATTTCAGTTCATTCAAGGTAATTGAGCATTCTTCCGATGATGCAACTGGACGAATGACACCGTTGGGCAGGCATCTTCTGTCTTTGCGGTCCTTCGAACGTCTTTCATGCCAAAGGCTTAAAATAGATGATCCTTTCTCTGTATCATTCTCTGCAGATATGGAAGATTGTGTATTTTCTTCTGAAGACAACAGCATTCTTTCTTCCTTTCTGAAGAAAGAATACAATAATATGCAACTAAATACGAATCCCGTTAATAGTACGAATGTTTTTCTGAACATGGTTAGCTCCATTCCCCTCCGACTTGGTTGCCAGAGGGGGGTTCAACATCTGCTACGAATTATTTGTTCACTGTAACCCTGAACGAATAGGTTCTTCCATTAAACGTAGCGGAAATAGTAACTATTTTACCACTAATATAAGGATTTCCAACATAATACACACCATTACTGCGACGTGTCATATAGGTTCCATTACTCCATCTTGCACTTGAAGTCACATTTCTTCCTCCCACATACAATTTATAGTAGGCAGTCTGTCTAAAGCGCACCGTGTTGGGACCACTGATATATCCTGTACTCGGACTGGGAGTGGGAGTCGGGTTAGGAGATGAAGCTGTGACGGTGATCGTTTTTGTCACACTCTTGCCAGCGTATGTGAATGTAATTGTCGCCGTACCAGCCTTCAGCCCTTTGACATAACCACTGTAACCACCAAGAAGAGAAGAATATTTTGTCACAGAGGCATAGCTGCTGCCTGTAATGCTGATGCTAGAAGGAATCACATAGCTGTTTCCGTATTTAACTGTAAAGTTTTCTGAACTACCAGCTTTCACACTACTTGCCAATGTCACACTCAAAGTCTGAGATACCGTTGCTTTATAACCGGAATCATATCTGCTTGAATTGTAATAAGCCGTGTTATAATTGTCAACAGGAAGAATCCAATAGTAGTAGCGAGTTCCCTCCGTCGCACTGGAGTCATAGTAGTATGTGTTGCTCGTCGTGGTCAACTGTTTGGCCGAGCTGTATGTGCTACTCGTCCCCCGCATGACCACGTATTTTGAAGCGCCTGAAACACTTGACCAACTAACATACACATAGCTGGAATACGTACCATCAGATGCACTCGGTGTCGGGGGTGTCAATGACTGCCTAATGCTTATCGTCCTGCTACGCGCAGTCAAATTGCCATATCTTGCCGTGACAGTGACCTGTCCTTTCTTGTTGGGCACAAGCTTGCCACAATATTGGTTTTGTGACAGCGAGGAATATCTGGTCAACGTAGCATTGCTGTTAGAAAGGGTAAGGCTGCTCGGCATCACATATTGTGAGTAATAACCATTCACATAATAAACGGAAATGGAAACACTCTCACCGATTGCAACACTTGTCTGATCAACCTGAACATATAGGCTCGCCGCACGTGCCGACAGACAAAAACCAAATGCAAATAGCAAGGTAAATAACATGATAGAATGATTGAAACGTTTCATAATTATTATCCTCTATTGTAACTAACTAAAAAACACAGCATACATAAAAATAATTATAAGCTCTTATATAATAGTATATTATGTTTGTATTATCATATTGCACATCTCCTTTCTCATTAGTTTATACGCTTAGAAGTTTTCGAAAAGATGTCGAAAACAGGAAAATGTCTATAATCCAGTCTTCTTTCAATTCATTGACAGATTAGTCTTCATCTGGTTGTGTAGTTTGGGGATGGACTGGAAGTTCTGATTGTCCAGACCTCTCATCCACAACATCCACTTCATCTAATTGGTTGATTTGTATATATCTAATCAATATGACAAGCAAGATTATTATCAGGACAAGCACAATCTTGCCCCATGGGAAGCGTTTTTTAGGAGGTTTCGCTTCTGGTTCAGGTGGATTTTGCCTGCTTTGGCGCTGCTGCCGGTAAGCGTCGTCCTTGTCTCTTGAATAGTAGTTTTTCATGATTTATGACTTGAATAATAGATTTTGAGACTCCACGCCAAACTGTAAAACAATCCGGCGTGGAGAACACGTCAATCAGATCAGCGGATGGACCAAGTGCTGAGGATGCCGCGGATGATGGCAAGAACAATCACAATCATGATGATCCCCAATGCAACGAATCCTACAGTCCTCGGAAGAGTGACCCACCAGAAGTCATTTTTGGTTTTCGTAAAATCAATGGCGTTTTGACGTTCTTGCTTGTCAAGGCTTAGTTTGGCGATTTCAGCCTCGAGCGAAGCCTTTTCAGCCAGTATGCCTAGCTGAGATTTCTGTCTCATCTCATCCAATTCAATTTTCTGTTTTTCTAAACTGATAAGCCCTGTTTGCATATCGTTTTGCAAAGTCTGGATTCTGACTTGGACTTCCGCTGTTTTGACGGTTTCCTGTCTTTTGATGTCATCAATCTGATCAATCAATTTAGCAATCTCCAATTGGATTTGCGTAACGGGAACATCGGTTTGGCTTTTGATGACCTTTAATTTTTCCTGTGTCTGGATTAGACGATTATAGGCTTCTGCTTGAACATTTTGAGCCTCTTCACGCGCAGCAAGCAAATTATTGTTTGTATGCTGAAGTTTGATTACTTCCTGCTGGTAGGTATTCTGCTTATCCAGAAGATTCGTGTCAAGACCTGTGATGGTTGTCTTGTACTTTAAATCCAGTTCCTTGAAATGCTGGTCAATCTCTTTGTTGAGCTGTTCCCGTTCACGTGCATTTTTGGCTAAAATTAATTTTTTTTCCTGTTCCCATTCATAACGTTCACGTTCCAATTGCTTTGCACGTTCATCCAATTCCTTTTCCCGTTCCTGTTGGCGAATGACATCTTTCTGATAGGAATCCAATTCCTCTTGCGTCATCGGAATTTCGCCTGTTTCGGGAGATTCGGGGAGGTTGACGCTGGAGGACCACAGGATGTTCCGCGTACGGGCATCCTCCAATATCAGCTGGATGTCCGTATGATAGACATAGGAGATTTTTTTGGTACGGGCAGTATAGTCGAATTTCACATCTGCGATGGCGATGGAAAGATCACGGACGGCGCCGTAGAGGATGGCGTCGGAATCCAGCAACTTGTCACGCATGATATTTTCCACCATGGACAACGTGGGGATTCTGGGATTTCGCGGGGCTAGACCGCTCCTGGTCAGGGCGGTGATGGCCAGATTGGTCATATAGTGGTCGATGTCGCCGGCAAGCGGAATGACTGTGACAGATTTGACATTTTTCATCAACGGGACTTTTTGGGCAAGATCCTGCGCCGACGTTTCGAAATTCTTAGTGAGAAGATTTCTTAGATTCGAATCCAAGTCTATGATTCCCTTGACGTTTTCAGCCGGATAGAAGCGATAGGCGAATGTTCCGCCCCAGATATGTTGTTTTGTCCGCAAATCCGTGGCATGAAGCACGATCTCCGCATAGATACGTTCCTGAGTCTTGCTCAATTGCGAGATGGAGCCATAGACAAGAATCTGCGGAGCTTTCAACTTTCCGAATGTCACAAGCGTCTTGGGGTCAAGAATGTCATTTTTTCGTGTATCCCAGGCGATTTCGCGCAGGATTTCATCCCACATCGGTTCATTTTTGCCTTCGACGCAATCAAAACCACATTCAGTGATGATGTTCTTCACACGTTCAAAAACATAATTGCCCAAGTCATTCCTGATTGGAAGAACTGCGACCTGTGATTTTCCGAAGGGCGCTTTCGCCATGGAGAAACGCGAGGAGACCAAGGCTCCGTTCACTGCCTGGCGGGAATAGTCGTCCGCATACTGGCCCAGCAACGGCATGGCCATGCAGATCAATAAAATTAACCAATTCTTTTTCATGGTTGAATACTCCTTATATGCTATCGTGTCAGCGTCCGGGAATGTTCAGCGCGGCGGCAAGCTGGTTGGCGAGTCCATTGCGGATCTTGTCCTTGAAATAGACAATGCGATATGCGCAAATGCCGTAATCGTTGTCCTGTTCCACAAGCTGGTAATCGACAATACCCGGAAGTTTGCTGATGGCTTCTCCAATACGGACAATTTCCTTTGAGAAGAGATGCGGCTGGGTGGTGCCTGCAACCGGCGGATTGACACGGAAGCGCACAATGCCGGCGTTGATGTCCTGCGTGGAGAGACGTGCCAGATTCTGGCGAGTCCATTCACTGATCTTCTCACAGGCCATGTGCGTGAACTGCTTTTTGGCATTGTCCATGCCGAGCTGGCGGCTACCGGACTTGAACTCGAACAGTTTGGAACCATAGATCTGATGTCCGTTCCTCGGGGTCAATTGAACATTGACGGAGCAGTCCAGCCGGACGAATTCGCCAGCGATGTCAACCGTCGAGAAACTGGGCGTGACACGGAGCAGCAGATCATAATAGTCATCTGTAACGATACGGGCCGCCGTGCTTCCCAGTGAACCGGTCAGTTCCGTGAACAAATCCGCCGCGAAAGCACGCTCATTGCCGCCTTCCGTCATTCGAAGACGCAGCATATCGACATTGTCGGACAAGATGACCAGTTTGTTGACCGGAGAGACAGGAGACGGGAGCGCGATAGTCGCCGTGCCAGATGATTGCGGCGGCATCGGCGCCGGAGGAACGAGTTCCGGTTTGCAGTCGCAGACGTAATGGATTTCATGCGTGCAACCAGTGAAAAGGATCATGGCAATGAGAAGCAGTGAGAAGGAAAGAAGTTTTTTCATGGTAATTCTCCGTTTTGTATGATTATTTGATTATTATAGACTGATTATCTTGATGCCGGAGGCTGCGGAACAGGATTGTTTCCCCAAGGCTGGACTGTCTGGTTGCAGTTGCATTCGTTGATTTCAATCGTCCGGCATCCGGCAAGGAACAGGATGCTCAAAGCAAACATGGTCAGAATGATGGTTTTCAACATGGCTTATTCCTTTTTTGGATTGTTTTGGATATTAACGCGACTGGACATTCATGGGCGGTTTGACTTTGCAGTTGCACGGACGGTATTCGACCGTCTTGCACCCAACAAAAAACAGTGTTACGGCGATGCAGATTGTCATCATGATGAGACGCATACGAGAGCTCCTTTCAATTTTCTAATTGTTGAATTCCTAAAAAACTATAATGCAAAACCCATTTTTATAACATGGCTGACATTGATCTTCCGGCCTTTCTCATCCACTTCCAAACCCAACTCAAGATTGTAGAGTCTTTCCGACGGGGTCTGCAACATGAAACCGCCATTTCGGCGATACAGGATAAAGCCTTCCAGATCAGGCGACAGGATCCCAAGGTCGCAGCACTGCCACACGCAGAGGAAAACTTCAGGCAGACCATCCGCACGCTGCAAGACCAATGATTTGATCGGACGCCCCATGCAGTTTGCACACATGTCTTTCAATTTTTTCTGACGGCATGTCTGCGCACATGCATAAAGCCTGATAAACCCAAAATCCAATGTGGCGGCAGACGCGGACAGGCTTGCGGTCTGTCCTTTCCGGATGTTTTTCCGCCCATCCTCGATACCTGTTCCATCACTGCTCAGATTTTCCAGTACCACGCCATTGCCATCATGATGGAAAATGGCGTGATGACGGCTGACGCTGACCGTGGGCGACTGGTCATATGCGCGGTTGTTCGCCCAGTCCACCAAGGCGATGTCATTGTCTTGAAAACGACCGATGGAGATATCGTCTTTTGCCAGAATATGAATGAGCATATCGCCATATTCCAAGGTCAGTTCATCATAACATCCAGGCCGCCTATACTGGTTGCGATCAGCCATCCATAAATCTTCGGGACGCCACTCGCTATTGCTTATTTTGACTTCCTTGAACAACGGTGCCGTATGGTTGATATTCTGGATGATATCATCTCCGGACATGGTGTTATTGACAATGGAACCCATTACCTTGAGCAAAGAGCCTCCGCTTAATGTATAGTTGTTGATGATGGTGCTTTTATCGTGGCCTGAAGCGATGATGGCATGCCTGACCTCATACTCATAGTATTGAATCCCATC